>OAVJ01001062.1_pt1 | contig 12682 bp, 9 predicted proteins | sample 1516901 | NCBI WGS metagenome assembly OAVJ01 (sample SAMEA2580073, study PRJEB22360) | human gut metagenome | biome: human gut; feature: human-associated habitat; material: faeces | place: Denmark | collected 2008/2010 | reverse complement strand
TTTGTGATACGCGTGCAGGTAAAAAAGGATGATATGAAGGAGGTAATCCTTCACTATGAGGATAAGTATATACCAATGGAGCGCAAGGATACGCGAATGACTCTTCCTATGAAGAAGGTAGCTACCTCGCAGTTTCACGATTATTATGAAGCACAGATTCAGATGCATCTGATATGTCTGAGATACTTTTTTGAATTTACGGACATGCAGGGTGAAAAGGTATATTACGGCAATTATGAGTTCGATAAGGAGTGCATCACAAACAGGGACAGAATGTTTGACTGCCCGCAGAATCTCAGAGAGGAAGAGATGTTTGAGGTGCCACAATGGGCAGCCAACAAGGTAGTGTATCAGATTTTTCCGTCGCGCTTTGCCGCAACACAGCCGGTGGACAAAGAGCTGTGGTATAAGGCGCCGATTACGCCTATGGATGATTTGCATGGCAATCTCAGGGGAATCATAGAACATCTGGATTATATTAAAGATCTGGGAATCGATGTGGTGTATCTGACACCAATCTTTAAATCAAATTCATGCCATAAGTATGATACTATTGATTATTATCAGGTTGACCCATCATTTGGAACAACAGAGGACTTAAAGGAGCTTGTACAAAAATCCCACGAGCGTGGCATGAAGGTAGTGCTGGATGCGGTATACAATCACACAGGAAGAGAATTTTTCGCATTTCAGGATATACTTGAAAAGGGCGAAAAGTCAAAATATCTCGACTGGTATTTTATCGACGAGCTGCCGCCTAGGGGTGAATGGGGAGAAATTCCAAACTTCAAATGCTTCGGCTATTACGGTGGAATGCCAAAGCTTAATCTGAAAAATCCTGAGGTTGAAAAATACATCACGGATGTTGCCTGCTACTGGATTAAGGAATGTGATATTGACGGATGGAGACTGGATGTAGGAGACGAAATCAGTCATTTCTTCTGGAAGAATTTCAGAAAGGCAATCAAGGCAGTAAAGAAGGATATGCTGATAATTGGTGAGATATGGCACTACGCAGGAGACTTCCTAGAGGGAGATGAGTGGGATACTGTCATGAATTATCCATTCTACCTGAATCTGATAGACCTGCTTGCAGACGAAAAGATTAATGTCAGCCAGTTTGTACAGAATCTGGGATATCTGAAGGGGCGCTTAAACAAAAAGTGCTATCCGCTGATGTGGAACCTGATTGACAGCCACGATACAGCAAGATTTTTACATCTGTGCCATGATAATAAGAAAAAGCAGCATCTCGCAGCAGCCTTTCAGCTGCTACTGCCCGGAATGCCTATGGTCTACTATGGTGATGAGTATGCAATGCCGGGAGCAAATGATCCGGACTGCAGACGAGGCATGTACTGGGATGAGGAATACCAGGACAAGGAGATGTATAATTGGTATAAGAAGCTCATGCAGATTAGAAAAGCACATGCATGCATCGTAGAGGGCGAAATGATTGAGACAATCACAAATGACGATGATGATACGATTGTTATGATCAGAAAAAACGGCGAAGAGACAATCGCAATGCTTTTCAATTGCGGCAGCAGTGTAAAGGAATTTAATGAGTATGCCGAGAAATATAATCTGCTGACAGATAGCGCATTTGACGGAAAAGTAGACGGGCTTGACGCTGCCGTAATTGTGCTTTAAAAACATTATATGGATTATCTATAAGAAGTCATGGAGCTTTGCACATCAGGAAAACGGAAAGATGGTAGAAGCGACGAAAAATAGGTAAATCGCAGTAAAATAATTTTATATGAGTTTTTATGGACAGGAAATTGCAGGCAGCTGCTTTTTCCTGTCTTTTTGCATAAAATCAATTCTGTTGAGGTAAAATTGAGATTGACATTGTATTGTATGAGTATAAAATACAAGGAATCAGGTGATGTACAATGAAAAGGCATAAGATATGTAAAATTATTTTTGCTATACTGGCAGTTTTTTTATGTGTGGCTTTTTATGAGTTAATCGGAATCTGCGTCACATATAAAAAACAGCCGGCGGTGTCTGATGCTACTATAAAGGAAACACAAAATATTATGAGTGTGGCGGGGAGAGAGAATACGGAAAGAGCAGTAATCATTGAAAAAAATTCGCAGGCTCTTTTAGAAAGAGTTAGATTAATCCAAAATGCAAAGGATGAAATAATCCTTTCTACATTTGCATTTAAATCAGACGAAAGCGGAAAATTGATTTTAGGAGCACTGCATGATGCGGCAGACAGAGGCGTACATGTCCGCATATTGGTAGATGGAATGGAGAGCTGGATTGATATGGAGGGTAATCCATATTTTTATGGATTATCTTCGCATGAGAATGTTGAGATTAAGCTGTACAATAAAGCAAATCCGCTTAAGCCATGGAAGACAATGGGAAGAATGCATGATAAATATCTGATTGCAGATGGTAAAATATATATTCTTGGCGGAAGAAACACATATAATTATTTTTTGGGTGATTTTCCGGGGCATAAAAATTTTGACCGGGATGTGTTAGTTGTCTGCGATGAGCCACAGAAAGATAATTCGGTCAATCAGCTTTTGGATTATTTTGAAACAATATGGGAACAGGTAGACTGCAGGTATTTTCATAACAGTAAAAAATTAGCTGACAGAAAATCTGTAAAGAATGCAGTTTTAGAGCTGCAGGAAGGGTATCAGCAATATTTTGATGATAATAAGGAAAGGCTTTGTGATACCGATTATGCTGATGAAACCTTTGAAACAGAAAAGATTACATTGTTATCAAACCCAATCCACACCCAAGCTAAGGAACCGGTGGTATGGTATCAGTTGGGAGAATTAATGAAAAATGCAAAGGAATGTGTAAAAATTCATACACCATATATTATTTGCAATGATATGATGTATAATACATGGGAGGAAATTGCACAGAAGGTTCCGGATTTTTCTATTATGACAAATTCTGTTGCAAATAACGGAAATCCATTTGGAGCTGCTGATTATGCCAAAAACAGAAACAGAATTTTAGAAACAGGAATTGATATCTGGGAATATGAAGGCGGTTATTCGTATCATGGAAAAAGTATTCTGATTGACGATGATCTGTCAGTAATAGGTTCATTCAATATGGACATGAGAAGTACTTATCTGGATACAGAGCTGATGCTTGTAATACGCAGTAAAGAGATTAATAAACAGCTGGAGGATGGCATGATGGAGTATGAGAGCGTGTCCAGACAGGTATTAGACGACGGAACATATTATGATCCGTATCATGTAAAGCCGATTGAATTAACAGAAAAACGTAAAAGAAAGGTGTTTCTGGTACAGCATCTGCTTGGATGGGCAAGGGATTTGTTTTGATTAAAGGAGAACATAAAGCGTGTTTAAGATATTAATTGTAGAAGATGATAAGGAATTAAGTCTGTTATTCCAAAAGGTGCTTGAAAAGAGCGGATATCAGGTCAAAAGTGCGTCGGATGGAGCACAGGCACTGGAGGTATTGGACAGAGAATATATTGATTTAATCATTTCCGATATAATGATGCCGGTTATGGATGGATATGAACTTGTGTCGGAGCTTCGTTCGGCGGGATATCAGATACCGGTGCTTATGATTACTGCAAAAAGCAGCTTCGATGATATGCGTCAGGGCTTTCTTTCGGGAAGTGACGACTATATGGTAAAACCCGTAAATGTCAATGAAATGGTTTTGAGGGTAGGAGCACTGCTTCGTCGTGCACAGATACTGAACGAACACAAAATTGTGATTGGCTCAACCGAGTTTGATTATGATGCAATGACAGTTGTGACCGGTGATGAAACGCTTGTCCTGCCAAAAAAAGAATTCCTGCTTTTATATAAGCTGGCAGCTTCACCGGGCAGGACATTTACGAAGCAGCAGCTAATGGATGAGGTATGGGGATATGAGACGGAGGCAGACCCACATACGATAGAGGTACATATAGGAAGAATCAGGGAGCGTTTTAAAGAAAATCCGGATTTCGAAATTGTAACAATGCGTGGTCTGGGATACAAGGTGGTGAAAAAATAATGGAGTATAAAAAGAAAAAAGAATTGCGTATCCGCTCATGTCTGACCGGTGCAATCTGGCTGGCACTTGCATTTTCTATGCTGATATCAGCCCTGTTATTTGCGTTTTTGAATCATTTTTTGGATTTGCCCGGGAAAATACCGGGCCTTGGCTGGCTTTTGATTTTTAATACATTGATAGCAGGACTTATTACATCATTTATCAATGCAAGGCTGCTGGAGCCGATTACCAGGCTCAGTAAAGCAATGAAAGCAGTTTCCCAGGGAGATTTTGAACAGCATCTGGAAACAAACAGTCGCATAGCCGAGATTGGAGAATCCTATCAGAGCTTTAATGTCATGACAAAAGAGCTTCGTGCAACAGAGATGTTGCAAATGGATTTTGTATCCAATGTTTCCCATGAATTCAAGACACCAATCAATGCAATTGAAGGCTATACGATGCTGCTCCAGGGAGATGAGCTGTCACAGGAGCAGGAGGGGTATGTAGAAAAAATCCTGTTTAATACTCAAAGGCTTTCAGGCCTTGTTGGAAATATTTTATTGTTATCAAGGCTGGAAAATCAGAATATTCCAATGAAAAAAACCAAATATCGTCTGGATGAACAAATCCGTCAGGCATTTCTTGCATTGGAAGACAAATGGACTGAAAAAGGAATTGGCTTTCAGGTGGAGATGGAGGAGGTCAGATATGTTGGAAATGAAGGGCTTTTTATGCATATCTGGATGAATCTTTTGGATAATGCAATCAAGTTTAGTCCACAAAATGGGACAATCACCATGTTTCTAAGGCATGAAAATGATTCTGTGCAGTTTATTCTGGAAGACGAGGGACCGGGAATCGCGGATGATGCAAAAGCCAGAATATTTGACAAGTTTTATCAGGTGGATGGTTCCCATAAAGCCGAGGGAAACGGCCTTGGTCTGGCACTTGTGAAAAGAATTGTAGACATCGCCGGTGGAACAATAAAAGCTGAAAACCGGGAATACGGAGGATGCAGATTTGTAGTAGAACTGCCAATAAAGAATTATAATGAGTAGCTATTTAGAACATGATAGTTACAATAATAAAATAATAAGATAAAAAGATAGGAGAATTCATATGACATTTTATCAGGAACTGCAGTTAAATCAGGCCGGCTCCAAAAGCCTGCTGAAAAATAGTAAAACAATGAAAGAAAAACTATACCATGCGTTTGTATATATGGTGAAGATAGCTGTCACAATGGTTTTTTGCTTTGCCTTTGTCACTGCCTCAAGCATCATATTGGGAAAAGATAACAGCATTGTGGGAGTAGTGGTCTTATTATGCGTTATGGTATTTCGAAACGCTGATCTCGGAATCCATACCGGACACTCTACATGGCTTTTGGCATTGTTCTTTGTAATTATGACAGTATGCCCACATCTGGCAAATCAGCTTTCACCGCTTCCGGCGCTGCTTATAAACATTGCAGCTCTTGCAGTGCTGATTTTGTTCGGATGCCATAATCCATTTATGTTTAATCAATCCACACTGGTTCTCGGCTATTTATTGTTATATGGATATGATGTGTCAGGAAAAAGCTATATGCTTCGAATAGCAGGGATGGCCGCAGGAGCTGCCATCACATGCCTGGTATTTTACAGAAATCATAAAAACAGAGACTATAAAAGAAATATGAAAGCTGTAATTGAGGAGTTTGACCTTTCTTCATCACGTACAAAATGGCAGCTGTGCCAGATACTATGCGTACCGTTAGTTCTATGTATTGCACAGCTTTGCAATATGCCGCGTGCAATGTGGGCAGGTATTGCAGCCATGTCTGCCATCCTGCCGTTTATGGAGGATATGCAGTACAGAGTCAGAAAAAGGATTGTCGGTAATATCGCCGGTGTTATATGCTTTACGGTATTATACTTCCTGCTTCCGCCATCAATCTATGCGTACATAGGAATCATAGGCGGAATCGGCGTGGGATTATCGGCACAATATGGCTGGCAGGCTGTTTTTAATACATTTGGTGCTCTGGCTATAGCTGCAGAGAGCTATGGGTTAAAGGGAGCAGTCAGCCTCAGGGTGATTCAGAATGTGTTTGGAGTCGTATTTGCGTTGGTATTTTGTGCTGTATTTTACAGATTTATGTCAGGGAAAGCGCCGGTGAAAGAGGAAACTGTATAATACAAGTGGAAACGTGTAATCAGTCATGAGGAATTGTATTCTTCAGATGAAACAGCCACAAAATCCAAAGTGAAGGAAAAGGTTATAACAAATATGAGTCAGATAATATTGGCGTCGGCATCACCGCGCCGAAAGGAATTGTTAGAGCAGATTGGGGCAGAGTTTGTTGTCTGTCCTGCAAAGGGAGAAGAGATAATCACAGAGGAGGAGCCATCTGCGGTTGTCATGGAACTATCCCGTCAAAAGGCAGAGGAGGTAGCGTCAGGTGTGCTTACCTACAATGAACAGCATGCAGAGCTTGTGACACCGCAGGATATTCTTGTAATCGGAGCGGATACGGTAGTGGCTTATGAGAATCAGATTCTTGGAAAGCCGAAGGACGAAGAAGATGCCAGGCGTATGCTTTCGATGCTTTCGGGAAAAACGCACAGTGTCTATACAGGGGTAACGTTTGTTTTTATTGACAAAGCCGGAAGAACCGGAGAACACTGCTTTTATGAGAAGACGGATGTCAGCATGTATACACTGACGGAAGATGAAATTGACCGCTATATTTCAAGCGGGGATCCGATGGATAAAGCAGGAAGCTACGGGATACAGGGACGCTTTGCCATCCACATTAAGGGAATACATGGTGATTACAATAATGTGGTAGGGCTTCCGGTAGCGCGCCTGTATCAGGAGCTTAGAAAGCTTGGAGTTGATGTTTAGCGAAGTCTTTTTTTAATAGCCGGTCCGATAAGCATGGCAATTATCATTTTTATCAGGTCGCCCGGGATAAATGGGAACACACATATTGAGAGCGCACCGCTGACTGTGCTTTTTGCCTCAAAGCAGAACCATGCTGTACCGAGCACATAGCATATGATAGTTCCGACAATCATACCAATGAGCTGGAGCCAAGGCTGGTGGAAATGATCGATTACAAGTCCTGCAATAATTGCCATGGCAATAAAACCGATGATGTATCCGCCTGTAGGGCCGGCAAGCTTAGCTGGGCCACCGGTGAAGCCTGAAAATACAGGGATTCCGACAAGTCCGATAAGCAGGTAAATCAGGTAGCTTATAGTTCCACGTTTCCATCCGAGCAGATATAATGAAATATATATGGCCAGGTTTGTCAGTGAAATCGGTACCGGCCCAATCGGGATAGATAATGGTGCAAGAATACATGTGACAGCTGTCATGAGCGCTGTTACAGTTATGGCATAGGTCGTTCCATGCTTGTAGTCTATAGTTTCTGTCTGGTTCATGATAAAATCTCCTTTTTGTAAATTTCATAGTAATTTTTGTACGGTTAACACATTAACATGAAAAGATGTCGATTGTCAACCGAAACTGCAATAAAGGTTTACAATTATCGGGGAGTAATGAAAAAAAATACTAACATCGGTATATACGTACGCTATTCGGAAAACATGGATACTTGGAAAATGTCTGAAAAATCATTAAAAACAATCGACATTACAGCAAATAAACGCTATAATAGATACATTAAGATAAATGTACTGGGACTTGTATTATCCACAGCCGTCACGCGGTACGGCTGTCGCGGATAGCGTCAGGCCCCGGGAAGGGGAATTATATGCAGGATAAAAAGCAAAAAAAGGCAAAAATACAGGTTATATTTCTAATTCTTATTTCCACGCTTGTTATTTTAGCGGATTTTTATGCGATAATTAATTATCCAAAGGAATACATGCTCATTGCAGCAATCACAGTTATCTTTATGATTTGCCTGTGGGGAGTGATAAGCGGATTTTTCTCACTGAGTGCTCTAAAGGAGGACAGGAGGGAGGAACAGTATGACAGTATTTTTAAGTCGGAAAAGGCATCTTACCTCATGCTTAGAAAGTATTTTGATGAGATAGAGGGAAAGATTGAGATACTGCAGAAGGAGTCAAAGATTCCGACTGAGGATATCATCAATGCACAGAAGGGAATCGCAAAGGTTGTTATCAACAGGAATAAGGAAAATGCTGATGCGATTATGAACTCTAATGAACAGCTTATGGAGACTTTTGAGCATCTTGAGAATAAGCTCAAGGAGAGCAATGATTTCATTATTGAGAGCCAGAAAAATGTGATTTATGACAACCTCAAGGACATTATGGAAAAGCAGCAGGTTCTGTCTGACAGCATAAAGGATATGGAAATCCGTCTGAGTCAGGCAATCACAGCAAATCCTATTCAGTTTACAGCAAATGTTGAGATGCCTAAGCAAACGATCGACGCACCACAATCAGCACCGGCCATGGAGGCGATACCTGAACCTGTCGTAGAGGAAGCCGCGATAGCTGAGCCGGAGCCTGTTGCGGTAATCGAGCCGGAGCCGGTAGTTGAGACACCACATGTACCTGAACCGGAACATGTAAGTGAGGCACCACATGTACCTGAACCTGAATCGGAAGTAGAGCCAAGTCCTGTTGCAGAAGAAGCTGTTGCAGATACGACAAACAGCGATCCGAACCGCCAGCTGAGTGCAGATGAAATAGCAGCACTTTTTGCAAGTGCAAACGCAGGTGCGACAGAACCTGAATCAGATCCGGCAGAGGAAGTGATTACGGAACCGGTCACAGAGGCACCACATGTACCTGAGCCGGAACCTGTAGTAGAGCCAGGCCCTGCTGCAGACGAAGCTGTTGCAGATACGACAAACAGCGATCCGAACCGCCAGCTGAGTGCAGATGAAATAGCAGCACTTTTTGCAAGTGCAAACGCAGGTGCGACAGAACCTGAATCAGAGCCGGCAGAGAAAGTGATTACGGAACCGGTCACAGAGGCACCTCAGGCACCTGAGCCGGAGCCTGTAAGTGAACCGGAACCTGCAAAGTCTCCGGTTGTAGATTTGAATAACACAAATCGTAATCTGACACCGGATGAGATAGCAGCTTTATTTAGCAGTATGTAGTATTTTGGTAACTATTCAGTAAAGAAATATGCGGTATTGCATATTTCGTAAAAAATGAAGAAATAATATTTTGTAATTATCTCACAAATATGTTAAAGTGTGCATGTTATAAAAATATGCACACTTTATTTTTTTGAAAGGAAATATAAAAAATATATGGAAACAATCAGATTTGACGAATTAGAACTAAACCCTAAGATTTTGCGAGGCATCAAGGATATGGGCTTTGAGGAGGCAACTCCAATACAGGCTCAGGGAATCCCGGCAGTGCTTTCGGGCAGGGATGTAATCGGACAGGCGCAGACCGGAACAGGAAAGACAGCAGCCTTTGGTATTCCGGTGCTTGAGAGCGTTGATGCATCAAGTCACAAGACACAGGTTATCATCCTCTCTCCTACAAGGGAGCTTGCCATCCAGGTGGCAGATGAAATCAGGAAGCTTGCAAAATATATGCATGGCGTGAAGGTGCTTCCGGTATACGGAGGACAGGATATCAGCCGCCAGATTAAGGCACTTAAGGGCGGTGTGCAGATTATTATCGGAACCCCGGGGCGTCTTATGGATCATCTCAGGAGAAAGACAATCAGGCCTGACCATGTAAAGACAATAGTGCTCGACGAGGCAGACGAGATGCTCAACATGGGCTTTAGGGAGGACATCGAGACAGTGCTCGAATACCTGCCACAGGAGCATCAGACAGTACTCTTCTCGGCAACAATGCCAAAGCCTATTTTGGAAATTACAAGAAAATATCAGCATGATGCTATCAATATAAAGATTGTGAAAAAAGAGCTGACAGTTGCAAATATCGACCAGTATTATTATGATGTGAAGCGCAAGGACAAGATAGATGTACTCACAAGACTGTTGGATTACTATAATCCAAAGCTCTCACTTGTATTCTGCAACACCAAGAAGATGGTCGACGAGCTGGCATATGAGCTTTGCGGACGCGGCTACAGTGCAGAAGGACTTCATGGCGATATGAAGCAGGTGCAGAGAGATCGTGTCATGAAGAACTTCAGAAACGGAAAGACAGATATTCTTATTGCCACTGATGTCGCAGCGCGCGGAATTGATGTGGATGATGTGGAGGCTGTTTTCAATTATGATCTGCCTCAGGATGACGAGTATTATGTACATAGAATCGGCCGTACAGGAAGAGCAGGCCGCTGTGGAAAGGCATTCTCCTTTGTAAAGGGCAAGGAGGTATATAAGCTCAAGGACATACAGCGCTACTGCAAGACAAAAATCTATGCACAGCCAATTCCATCATCTGATGATGTTGCCAAAATCAGGGCAGAAAAGATTATGGACCAGATTTCCACCATTATAGATGAGGAAAATCTCACAAGTGTTATTGATATTATAGAGAATCAGATAAATGAGTCAGATTACACGGCAATGGATATAGCGGCGGCATTTTTATACCAGGCTATGGGTGCTTCAGAGATATCCACAGCTGAATCAAAGGACGACTATGATTTCCACAATACAGGAGCTGAGGATGGCATGGTACGCCTGTTTATCAACGTAGGAAAGAAGGACAAGATAAAGCCGGGTGACATTTTAGGTGCCATTGCAGGCGAGTCAGGCATGCCTGGCAGGCTTGTCGGTGCAATCGACATGTACGATAAGTATACATTTGTTGAGGTGCCGGCTGAGTATGGCAAGGAAGTGCTCAATGCCATGAAGAATGCGAAGATAAAGGGGCGCTCTGTGAACATGGAGCCTGCAAATTCACGATAGCAAAGTCAGGCTTTTCTGATAACGCATCAGCTTTTTTGTTCTCAGTGGTTCTGAATAGTTACGATGGTTGTATAAAAAATACCGGGACACAAAATGTGTTGCCCGGTATTTTTGATTACTTGTCGTCATCGATTCCCCAATGCTCTTTCATGTAATCCTTTCCCATTCCTCCGCCGATATCATTTTGATTTCTGCGAAGATAATTTACAAATATTTCACCAACAACTGCAAAAATGATAAGTGCTGCCGGATTACTGGTTACACTGTTAGTTGTGAACAGTAACGTGGCCGTGGCTAGTCACACTGTTAGTTGTGAACAGTAACCGACCGGCAGCAAAATCACGCGTCAGCAAGCATCAGCACATGTTTCACAATTGATTTGATTATATTAACCGCAGTCTCCATGCCCTCCACTGATATGTGCTCAAATGGGCCGTGGAAGCCGTAGCCGCCGGTTCCGAGGTTTGGACAAGGAAGTCCCATGAAGGATAAACGTGCGCCGTCTGTACCGCCGCGAACCGGGCGTGATAGCGGCTCTAGACCGTTTTCCTCTATAGCAGCCTTAGCCAGGTCGATAATGTACATGTTGTCCATTATGATTGAAAGCATATTCTCGTAGGAGTGGGTGATAGTCAAAGAAACAGTGCCCTCACCATATTTTTTGTTTATCTCTATCTCAAGAGAGCGGAGAGTATCAAGTCTTTTAGCAAAAAGAGCCTTGTCGTGGTCGCGCACAATATATGACAGATGGGCTGATGCTACATCACCGCTCATATCACACAGATGGTAAAAGCCCTCTCTGCCCTCAGTTGTGGCAGGAGTCTCGTTTGCAGGCAGCGCTGCGGCAATCTCGCAGCCAACCAAAGCAGCATTGACCATAATGTCCTTTGCTTCGCCCGGATGCACGTTGACGCCCTTTATGGTAAATTCAGCGCTTGCGGCATTAAAGTTTTCATAGGCCACCTCGCCCTCGTAATCACCGTCCACGGTGTAGGCAAAATCTGCCTCGAAATAGTCCAGATCAAACAAATCCGCACCCTTTCCGACCTCTTCATCAGGGGTAAATCCAACCCAGATATCGCCGTGAGGAGTGCCCTCTGCGATAATCTGCTCTAAGGCGGTCATAATCTCAGCCACACCGGCCTTGTCATCGGCACCAAGCAGGGTAGTGCCATCTGTGGTAATGAGAGTGCGTCCGGTGAGGGCTTTAAGCTCAGGAAAATCGCTTACTCTCAGGTATTCGCCACTGCCTCTAAGCAGCACATCGCTTCCGTCATAGTGACGCAGCAGCTGTGGCTTGACATTTTCCCCGGAAAAATCAGGTGCAGTATCCATATGTGCAATAAATCCGACCGCTTTTTTGTACTCCATGCCGGCAGTGGCAGGCAGCAGACCATACACGTAACAATGGTCAGTGAGCACAACCTTGGATAAGCCAAGCTCCTTAAGCTCTGACTCAAGCTCTCTTGCGAGTGCAAATTCCCTGTCACTGCTTGGTATTTTATCACTTGCTTCATCAGATGTGGTGTGATAGCCCACATATTTTAATAATCTTTCTTCTACTTTCATTATCAGTAAATCCTTTCTGAGAGACTTTGGATGGGAAATCTGGAATAAAAAGTCTCTGTATATAGAAAATAATATAGCTTAAAACGGTGTAAAATCAACTGTTTTACAAAAAATCTAAAAAAAATTTAAAAAAATTAAAAAAAAGTGTTGCATTTCTATAAACTATACTATATAATAAATTTCGCGTTAAGGAAAACGCAAACAAATTAATAAACGCGCTTCTAGCTCATTTGGTAGAGCACCTGACTCTTAATCAGGGTGTGCAGGGTT
>OAVJ01001049.1_pt1 | contig 12827 bp, 11 predicted proteins | sample 1516901 | NCBI WGS metagenome assembly OAVJ01 (sample SAMEA2580073, study PRJEB22360) | human gut metagenome | biome: human gut; feature: human-associated habitat; material: faeces | place: Denmark | collected 2008/2010 | reverse complement strand
GGGAAGAGCTGGAAGCCTTCCATCCAGTGCTGCTGGCTGAAAGCTGCGCCGACCTTACCGACCGGCTGCTGGCAGCCCGGGTATGACAGGAAGTTTCATTCCTTCGGAAGGAGAATGGATAGAATATGAGAAGCAATAACCAGAAGGAGAATCAGGCGCTGACCCCGATGCAGAAGCAGGCGGTGCTGGTGTGCATCGTGTGCGCACTGGCGGCGCTGTTGACCATCGGCATCACCCTTACCATGCTCAAGCGGGGCAAGAACCCGACGGAGCAGCCGGGGGATTCTTCCACTATTACCCCCGCGCCCGCCCCGGAAGGGGAGGAGGATATCTCTGACCACTACCAGATCAACGAAACCTCCAGCGCACTGCTCACCGGGACCGCTGATGCAGGCAATGCCTATCAGGAGCAGACCCTTTTTATCGGCGATTCTAACACGGTGCGTCTGTATGCCAATGGCCTGATCTCGCTGCAGCAGTTCTGTGCCAAGGAGGGCATTGGCACCGGTGCCGCCCTGAACGAAGGCATCGTCACCTTCAAGCGGGACGATAACCGCTACACCATCGCGCAGGCAGTGGCAAAAATGAAGCCCCGCCGGGTGGTCATCATGCTGGGCACCAACGATAACGGCATGAATACCGAGGATTTCATCAGCAACTACACCGCACTGGTACAGGCCATTCAGGCCAGCTATCCTTATACCGACATCATCGTCAACACGGTGCCGCCGGTCCCGTCCAACCACTCTAATTACCCCAATATGGACCAGACCCGCATTGATGATTTCAATATGGCGCTGCTGACCATGTGCGAGCAGCTGGGCGTCAAGTTCCTCAACTCTGCCGAGGCGCTCAAGGACGCCAACGGCTACGGCAATGTCGATTACTACCAGAGCGGCGATATCCACCTCAAGCCCGCAGGTCTGAAGGTGCTGCTGAAGTATCTGCGCACCCACGCCTATGAGACCGAGGACCGCCGCCCGGATACCAATAACATCCCCACCCGTGCCGAGTATACCGCAAACCCCAGCTCTGCGGTGGAAGCACCCAGCAGCTCGGAGGAAGTCTCTTCCTCGGTCGTTGAGGAAAAAACGGAGTATCAGGCCGGTTACCGTGTGGATAAAACCGGCGGCGGCACCCTGACCTGCGGCAACGAGAGCGGCAAGTCCCTTACCGTCAAGGTGACCAGCGCCACCCAGAGCGTTACCGTTACCGCTGTGCCGGAGGACGGCTATGTGTTCGTCAAGTGGAGCGATGGTGTGACCAAGCGCACCCGCACCGATACCAATTTTGACCAGAATGTGGATGTGACCGCTGTGTTTGCAGCCGCTTCCATCCAGATCAGCAGCAGCGGCAAGGCTGCGCTGGGGGATTCCTACACCTTCAAAGCTACCCTCAAGGGCAAGTATCTGGATGCTTCCAGCATCCGCTGGTATGTCAACGGCACCGAGGTGACACAGGCTGCCGGCAAGACTTCCGTAAAGGGTGAGGTGGATCCCTCCATGCTGGGCAGCACCTTCCGGGTGTACGCCACTGCCAGCTATAACGACTGCACAGTGACCAGCAATAAGCTGGAGTTTACGGTCAGCGGTGCACCGTCCAGCTCGTCCACCAGCTCCAGCAGCTCTGATGCTTCCTCTAAGGAGGATAAGCCTGCTTCCTCCAAGGAAGAAACGTCCGCCTCCTCCAAGGAGGAAAAACCGGCTTCTTCTAAAGAAGAAAAACCTGCTTCTTCCTCCTCGAACGGCACCTCTGAAAGCACCGGCAGCTCCTCTAAGGCGGAAAAGCCGGCTTCGTCTCCTGCTTCCTCCAAGGAAGAAAAGCCCGTCTCTTCTTCGCAGAGCAGCACCTCCTCCAAGGAAGAAACTACTGCTTCCTCTAAGCAGGAACACACAGCTTCCTCCAAGGAAGAACAACCGGCTTCTTCTAAAGAAGAAAAGCCTGCTTCCTCCAAAACGGAGGCAAGCGCCAGCAAGGAAGCCGCCAACTGAGCGCACACTCCGCTCCCGCGCCGCATAGGCTGGCGTGAGAGGAAGGTGGAGCCCTATGTACTGGCAAGCGATGCGCACGCCCGCCCTGCCCGGGGAAAATGACGTGACCGACGGCAGCGTGGACTACTACGACACCGACTGGGAAAACGTGGATAACAGCGCACTGGAGGAAGAAATGCAGAAATGCGGTCTGACGCCCTGCGAAGGAAAGGCAACGTGCCCGGACAATACCCCGGCACAAACAGACCTGTCTGCGTATGAAATCGTTTCTGAATAACGAGAAGCCAGCTCTGCCGGGGGTGGGGCTGGCTTCTCCCTGTTGATACACCAAAGTGGGAAATGCTGAAAAGAAAGTGAGATACTATGGCAAAATACTATTGCATCCTGTTCGATGCAGACAATACGCTGCTCAACTTTGACGCAGCCGAAAACAAGGCGCTGGCCGAAACGCTGGTGAACTACGGCATCGAGCCGGACGCCGAGACCGTGCAGACCTACCGCACCATCAACGAGGAACTGTGGCGGCAGCTGGAAAAAGGCCAGATCCGCCGCGAAAAGCTGTTCGGCGAGCGGTTCAGCCGCTTTTTAAAGGCCATCAATGCCGCCGGCGACGGCGTGGAGATGAACCGCTGCTATCTGGAGCAGCTGTCCACCCACCCGGACCTGATGAGCCCGGAGGTGCTGGACGTGCTACGCGAGCTTTCCGAGGTGGCAACGCTGGCCATCGTCAGCAACGGTGCCCAGAAGGTGCAGACCCGCCGTCTGGCGGAAAGTGGCGTGATGAACTTTATGGAAGATGTGTTCATCTCTGAAAAAATGGGCTGCGAAAAGCCCAATGCCCGCATCTTTGATGCAGCCCTGCGCGCGCTGGGTGTGGAGAACCGGGAGCACGTTCTGATGGTGGGCGACAGCCTGTCCAGCGATATTCAGGGCGGCAGCAACGCCGGGCTGGATACCTGCTGGTACAACCCCAACCACGCCGAGAACCCCGGCAAGGTGATCCCTACCTACGAGATCGCCAGTCTGGAAGAGCTGTATCCGCTGGTGATGGAGCAGGAGGAGCTGGCCAATGTTGGCCTGAAGAACCGCCGCCATCAGTGCTGAAATATGAAAAAGAACGGATAACGGATCAAAACTATGCTGATACATTTGGAAAAACTGGGTAAGACCTTTGGCGAAAAGGTGGTGCTGCACGATGTGACCGCCAGTGTCGAGCGGGAGGACCGCATCGGCATCGTGGGACAAAACGGCGCAGGCAAGACCACTCTGCTCAAAATCCTTACCGGCGAATATCAGGACTACGAGGGCGAGTTCAGCGTGACCCATGGGGTGACGCTGGGCTATCTGGAACAAAACGCAAAGCTGGATGCCACGCTGGATATCTATGGCGAGATGCGCGCCACCTTTGCCCCGGTGCTGGACGCCATGGCGCAGATGCAGATCTTAGAGCGCCGCATGGCTGCCCAGCCCGATAACGCCGACCTGCTGGCGCAGCACGATGCTTTGCAAAACATCGTAGATGCTGCCGACGGCTACAACATGGATGTGAACATCAAAAAGGTGCTGTCCGGCATGGGCTTTGCGCAGGATACATGGCAAAAGAACATTGCGGTGCTCTCCGGCGGCGAGCTGACGCGGCTGCGTCTGGCGAAGCTTCTGCTGGAAAAGCCGGATGTGCTCATTCTGGACGAGCCCACCAACCACTTGGACTTTGCCACCATGGAATGGCTGGAAAATTACCTCAAGGGCTACTCCGGCGCGGTGCTGGTGGTCAGCCATGACCGCTATTTCCTCGATAATGTCTGTACAAAGATCTGGGAGGTATCCTTCCAGACCATGACCACCTACAAGGGTAACTTCTCGGCCTATCTGCCCCAGAAGGAAGCCGCCGATGCCCTGCGCCAGAAGCAGCACGATGCCGATGTGGCACTGGCTGAAAAACTGCAGGACTATGTGGACCGCAACCTTGTGCGCGCTTCCACCACCAAAATGGCGCAGAGCCGCCGCAAGCAGCTGGAAAAGCTGGAGATCACCGAGGCACCCAAGGACGAGACCAATCAGCTGAAGTTCCGCTTTGAATATGACGTAGAGCCGTGGAACGAGCTGGTGATGCTGAAAAACCTCAGCATCAAGATCGGGGAGCGCACCCTGCTGGAACCCTTTACCTATACGGTCTGCCGCGGGCAGCGGCTCATTATTGCCGGCCCCAACGGCGCAGGCAAATCCACCCTGATGCAGGTGCTGGACGGCAAGCGCCGCCCCTCCGGCGGCATGGTGCGGCTGGGCACCGGGGCACGTCCCAGCATCTTTGCCCAGCAGCAGAACCGTCTGGGACAGGGCAGGGTCATTGATGTCATCTGGAACAAGTACCCCCGCATGACCGAGCTGGAGGTGCGCAGCCACCTTGCAAAGCTGGGGTTCCGGGGCGATACCGTGTTCAAGCCCTGCGAAGCATTGTCCGGTGGCGAGCTGGCGCGTCTGCGCTTTGCGGAGATCGTGCTGGAACGGCCGAACCTGCTGTTTCTGGACGAGCCCACCAACCACTTGGACATCTACACCCGCGAAAACCTGACCGAAGCACTGATGGCGTACACCGGCACCCTGCTGCTGGTCACTCACGACCGTCACCTGATGAACAGTCTGGCCTGTCCCATCCTCTATCTTGAGGACGGCAAGGCGGTGCTTTACCCCAGCTACGATGCCCTGATGGGACGTGCCGCCCCGGTGCAGACTGCGCAGAAGGCTACCGAGCCCGTCAAGACCGGCTACGGCAAGGAGCAGCGCCGCCGCCGCGCCGAGCTGCGCGCCAAGATCAAGGCCTGCGAGGATGAGATGGAGGCCTGCGGTGCACGCGAGGTGGAGCTGGACAACGAGATCAACTCCCCGGAGGTGTACAACGACCCCGACCTGCTGCGCCAGAAAAGCGATGAGCTGAGCGACCTGCGCTTCCATCAGGAGGAACTTTTTGCCGCATGGGAAGCCGCCATGGAAGAGCAGGAAGCCTACGAGCAGACGCAGCAGCCCGAAGAATAAAGGAGCGTATCCTCTATGCCTAAAAATCACCGCAACTATCAAAAAACACGGCACATTGCCCTGTCCGGCCTGCTGTTTGCGCTGGCCATGGCGCTTTCCTTCATCGAGGGCACGCTGGTCATCCCGGGGCTTTTGCCGGGCATGAAGCTGGGCCTTGCCAACATCGTGGTCATGTACGCCCTGTTCTTCATGGGCGCTCGGCAGGCACTGGTGCTGGATGTGCTCAAGGCGCTGTTCGTCTTTCTGGTGTCCGGCTTTACGGCGGGCTTCCTCTCGCTGTGCGGCGGGCTTTTGTCCCTTGCGGTGATGTGGGTGCTGTACTATCTTCTGCCGGTGCGGCCTACATGGTTCATCCTGTCGGTCTGCGGCGCACTGGCGCATAACGTGGGGCAGCTGCTGGGCGCAGGGGTCATCATCTCCTCGTCTTTGTCGCTGTACTATGCGCCGGTCATGCTGGTGCTGGGCCTTGTCATGGGCGCGCTCACCTCGGTCACCCTGCGGGCGCTGCTGCCCGCACTGGGCAAAATGGGCTTCAACACCCACGAAAACCGCCCCGAATGACCGACCATTCCGGCAGGGCAGTTGCATTTTGGCCGGAAATCTGTATAATAAGGAAACAACTGTATTTTTATCAAAAAGACCCCAAAGGATAGCGCTGCCGCAGTATAGGGATTCAAGCGGCAGTCGGGAGGTGTTTGTATATGTCTGAAAAAGTTACCATCAAGGTCGAGCGGAAGGAACTCCATCTGCCCACCATCGCACTGCGTGGGCTGGTGGTGTTCCCCAACAACCTTGTTCATTTTGAAGTCGGGCGGGAAAAGAGCATTGCCGCCGTGGAGTGGGCTATGGCCAATAACTCCAACGTATTTCTGGTAGCCCAGAAGGAGATGGAAACCAGCGAGCCCACCCAGCAGGATCTGTACACCTACGGCGTAGTAGCCGAGGTCAAGCAGGTGCTGCGCGTGTCGGACGAGCTGGTCAAGGTGCTGGTAGAGGGCAAGTACCGCGCCAAGCTGACCGAGCTGGATACCACCGGCGATTTTCTGCTGTCTGCCGTGCGCTCCGCTCCGGTGCGTGCCGCAAAACCCGAAGAAGCTGTGGAGACCGAGGCGCTGCTCCGCGCCCTCAAGACTGGCTTTGACGAGTATCTGGGCATGAACCCGCGCCTTGCAAAGGACGTGGTGTTCACCATCGTTTCCAGCGATGACCCTATGTTCCTCACCGAGTATATGCCGGCAAATCTCTTGTTCCGCTACGAGGACAAGCAGGCTGTGATGAACGAAAACACCCTCAACGGCCGCCTGCAGCGCCTTGTGGAGATGCTGCGCCGCGAATGTCAGGTGATGAAGATCGAAAAGGAGATCGCGGAAAAGGTCAACGAGTCCATGGACAAGAATCAGCGCGATTATTACCTGCACGAACAGCTGCACATCATCAACGACGAGCTGGGCGAGGGGGACGATACCCACGCCGAAGCCGATGATTACCGCCGCAAGATCCGGGAACTGCACCTTGCCGAGGACAGCGAGAAAAAGCTGCTCAAGGAGGTAGACCGCCTTTCCCGGATGCAGAGCAGCAATCAGGAAGCTACGGTCATCCGCACCTATCTGGACACCTGTCTGGATCTGCCGTGGAACACCATGACCGTGGATGATCTGGATATCCACCGCGCCCAGCAGATCTTGGACCGGGATCATTACGGCCTGAAAAAGGTCAAGGATCGCATTCTGGAAACGCTGGCTGTGCGCAAGCTGGCACCGGACGTGAAGGCGCAGATCATCTGCTTGGTTGGCCCTCCGGGTGTCGGCAAAACCAGCATCGCACGCTCCATCGCCGAAAGCCTTGGCCGCAAGTATGTGCGCATCAGTCTGGGCGGCGTGCGGGATGAAGCTGAGATCCGCGGCCACCGCCGCACCTACATCGGTGCCATGCCCGGCAAGATCATCAATGCCATGATCACCGCCAAGAGCGCGAACCCTCTGATGCTGCTGGACGAGATCGACAAGCTGGCAGGTGACTTCCGGGGAGACCCGGCCGCAGCCCTGCTGGAAGCGCTGGACCCGGAGCAGAACAGCACCTTCAACGACCATTTCATCGATATCCCGTTTGATCTGAGCCATGTATTCTTCATTACCACGGCCAACGATCTGGGCAGCATCCCTGGCCCCCTGCGTGACCGCATGGACGTCATCGAACTGCCCAGCTATACCCGTGTGGAGAAATATAACATTGCCCGCAAGCATCTGCTGCCCAAGCAGCTCAAGGCCTGCGGCCTGACCGGCAAGGTCACTCTGAGCCAGAGCGCGCTCTACGGCATCATTGACGGCTACACCCGCGAGGCTGGTGTGCGCAATCTGGAACGCACCATCACCAGTGTGCTGCGCAAGTGCGCCCGTAAGATCGCCTCCGGTGAGGTGGAAAGCGTGTCTGTCACCGGCACCATGCTGGAAGATCTGCTGGGCCCCCGCTTTGTCAAGCCCGATTTCCTCAACCGTACCAACATGGTGGGCGTTGCCAACGGTCTGGCATGGACCAGCGTGGGCGGCGAGACCCTGCCCATTGAGGTGCAGGTCATTCCGGAGGGCAGCGGCAAGATCACCGTCACCGGTTCGCTGGGCGACGTGATGAAGGAGAGCGCCCAGCTGGCCATTACATGGGTGCGGGTGCACGCTGACGAGTACGGTATCGACCCGGAAAAGCTCAAGAAATGTGATCTGCACATCCATGCCCCCGAGGGCGCAGTGCCCAAGGACGGCCCCAGTGCAGGCGTCACCCTGACCACGGCACTGGTATCCTGCCTGTCCGGCATCCCGGTGCGCGGCGATGTTGCCATGACCGGCGAGATCACCCTGCACGGCAATGTGCTGCCCATCGGCGGCCTGCGGGAGAAGAGCATGGCTGCTTACCGCGAGGGCATGAAGACCGTGCTCATCCCCAAGGACAACGAGCCTGATCTGTATGACGTGGATGAGGAGGTCAAGAAGAACCTGACCTTCCTGCCTATGCAGAATCTCTCGCAGGTGCTGGCTGCCGCCCTGCTCAAGCCGAAAGCTGCCAAGAGCACCGCAGGCCGTCCCCGCACCAAAAAGTCCAAGGCAGGGGAGAGCCGCATCCCTGCCGCGCCTGAGAAGAACCAGCCGGGCGCTGTCTGCTGAAATAATAGAAAGGAACACGCCATGATCTTCAATAAAGCTGATTTTATTGCCAGCTATGGCATTTCCAGCCAGCTGCCCGAAAGCGACCGCCCGGAGCTGAGCTTTTCGGGGCGCTCCAACGTGGGCAAATCCAGCCTGATCAACAAGCTGTGCAGCCGCAAAAATCTGGCGCGCGTGTCCAGTACGCCGGGCAAAACGGCTACCATCAACTTCTATTCCGTGGACGACTGCTACTTTGTGGACCTGCCGGGTTACGGCTATGCCAAGGTGAGCAACGCCGACCGCGAGCGCTGGGACGACCTCATCAACAGCTACTTCGAGGCACCCCGCCACCACACCCTGCTGGTGCAGTTGCTGGACTGCCGCCACGCCCCCAGCGCAGACGATCTGCAGATGCTGCGCTACCTGCACTACCACCGCATCCCTTATGTGGTGGCTCTGACAAAGGCGGATAAGCTGAAAAAAAGCCAGCTTGCCAAAACGCAGGAGGACTTTGAAAACATCTGCCGCCCCTATGGCTGTCAGAAGGTGGTGCTGACCAGCGGCGAAAACGGTTACGGCATCCCGGAACTGCAGGCAGTGCTCAACGCCGCAGTGGCTGCGGAAAACGAGGAAGCGGAGTAACGCCATGGCTTACAACGAATTTGCCTATTTCTACGATGAATTCAACGGCGAAGCGGACTACGACGCCCTGTACAGCCAGATCCATGCAAAGCTGGAAGCCCACGGCATCCATGACGGCATTGTAGCCGACCTTGGCTGCGGCACCGGGGAACTGACCCTGATGCTGACGCAGGCAGGCTACGATATGATCGGCATTGATCAGTCGGAGGAGATGCTCTGCGTGGTGCGGGATAAGGCTGAGCAGTTGGGGCTTTCCGGCCGCCTGCTGCTGCTCCGGCAGGATCTGCTCAAGCTGGATCTCTACGGCACCATCCGGGCGGCGGTATCCACCTTTGATACCTTCAACCACATCCCGGATCTGGATACCGCCATTGCTAACGCAGGCTTTTTTATGGAAAAGGGCGGCGTGTTCCTGTTTGATATGAACACCCCCTATAAGCACCAGAAGGTTCTGGGCGATAACGCGTTCACCTTTGAGGAAGAGGATGCCTCCTGCGTGTGGCGCAACCACTATAACGCCGCCGACCGCAGGGTGGAGATTACGGTGGACATTGATTATCACGAGACCGGCGAGCATTTCCACGAGGAATTCTGCGAGTATACCTATGATCTGGATACCATCCGTGCGGCGCTGGAAAAGCACGGCTTTGCGCTGGAAAGCGTCTGCGATGGCGAGACCTTTGGCCCGCTGACCGAGGAAAGCCAGCGCTACTTCTTCTGCGCAACAAAACAGTATACACAACTGGAGGAATAACCTATGGCAAACCTGATCCGCGGCCTGTCCGAGAACGGCGGTGTCGTGTTCTGCGGTGTGGATTCCACCGATATCGTCCGTAAAGCCGAAAAGCTTCACACCACAAGCGCCACCTGCAGCGCGGCACTGGGCCGTCTGCTCACGGGCGCTACCCTGATGGGCTCCATGCTCAAGGACGACCGCGACCGTATCACCCTGCGTGTGGCGGGCGGCGGCCCTGCGGGCGTGCTTATTGCCTGCACCGACGGCACCGGCAACGTGAAGGGCTGCATTGACAACCCGCTGGTGGAGCTGCCCGCCAAAGCCAACGGCCACTTGGACGTGGGCACCGCCGTGGGCAAGGATGGCGTGCTGACCGTCATCCGCGATAACCGCCTGCAAAAGGAGCCCACAGTCGGGCAGGTGCCGCTGGTATCCGGCGAAATCGCCGAGGATCTGACCAGCTACTATGCCTACAGCGAGCAGGTGCCCACCGTGATGGCGCTGGGCGTTCTGGTGGACAAGGATCTGTCCATCCTCTGCGCCGGCGGCTTTATGGTGCAGCTGCTGCCCGGCGCTACCGATGCCGAGATCGACCAGCTGGAAAAGAACATCAACGCCATGCCCTCCGTCACCGAGCTGCTCCATGCGGGCAAGACCCCCGAGGACATGATGCAGATGGCACTGGCAGGCTTTGCCCCCAATGTGCTGGACGAGCGTACGGTGCAGTACCAGTGCGATTGCAGCGCCGAGCGTACCAAAGAGATGCTGCTCAGCCTTGGCCGTGCCGAGCTTGCGCGGATGCGGGACGAGGACCCCACCTGTGAGGTGGTGTGCCACTTCTGCCACAGTAAGTATCAGTACGACCTCAACGCTCTGCTTGCCGAGTATGATGCACAGGCCGCCGAAGCCGCCCAGTCCAAAGAATAACCACACCGAAGAAGCGATGATACGTACCCCCAATGCCGGATATCCGGTACTGGGGGTGTTTTTATGAAAAAATCAGTGTGCCGAACACTGCCAGCAAGAAAAATGCGCAGAAACGCCAGCAGGTGTAAACAAAAAGCGGACTTTTATAGAACGTGCAGGCTGTTTTGCACAAAAGAACTGTCGCTTTTTTAGCAATTCAATGTATTTGCGGGGCAAACGGTAGAACTTTGCGGTGGGATATGTTATACTATACTGTAATTGCTAGCTCCGGAAAAAGGGGCTGCCAAAGGAGAAAGGACTTGTTATGAAGATCATTCTGGTGGGCGGCGGCAAGGTCGGCACGGCTCTGGCGCGCCAGCTCAGCGAGGAAGGCCACAACGTGACTGTGGTGGATACCAACAAAGCGCGCGTGGAGCACCTGACCGAAAGCTACGACGTGCTGGGCATCGTGGGCAATGGCTCGTCCATCACCACCCTGTCCGAGGCGGGCATTGAGGATGCGGACGTGTTCATTGCGGTCACCGGCTCGGACGAACTGAACCTGCTTTGCTGTATGTTTGCCAAAAAGGCGGGTCACTGCCACGGCATTGCCCGTGTGCGCAACCCGTCCTACAGCCATGAGCTGGACTTTATCAAAAAGCAGATCGGCATTTCCGCCATCATCAACCCGGAAATGGCAGCGGCAAAGGAGATCTCCCATCTGCTGCGGTTCCCCGGTGCCAGCAAGATCGATACCTTTGCGGATGGCCGTGTGCGGCTGATCAAGTTTGCGCTGCCCGATGCACTGGACGGCGTAGCCATCCGCGAGATCCCCACCCGGCTCAAGAGCGATATTCTGGTGTGCGCGGTGGAGCGTGAGGGCGGGGTCATCATCCCCAACGGTAACTTTGTGCTGCAAAAGGGTGATCAGGTCACTTTCCTTGCCACACAGGAAAAGGCGCACGCCTTTTTCCAGCAGCTGCATCTGCCGGTGCAGCCGGTGCGCAACGCCCTCATCGTGGGCGGCGGTGCCATTGCCTACTATCTCAGTCAGGAACTGCTGGAAAACCATGTGCGGGTGCGCATCGTGGAGCGGGACGCCGCCCGCTGCGTAGAGCTGGCCGAGCAGCTGCCCGGCGCACAGATCCTGAACGAGGACGGCTCCAACCGCGAGTTTTTGCTTTCCGAGGGTCTGGAATCCACCGAGGCTTTTGTGGCGCTGACCAACATTGACGAGGAGAACGTGCTGCTGACCCTGTTTGCCAAAAAGCACTCCAACGGCAAGCTGGTGACCAAAGTCAACCGTCTGGAATTTGACGATATTCTGGCCGGGCTGGATCTGGGCAGCGTGGTCTACCCCAAGTACATGACCTGCGACTACATCGTGCAGTATGTCCGCGCCCTGCAAAACGAGGCGGGCAACAACATCAAGACCCTGTACCGCATTCTGGATGACCGCGTGGAGGCGCTGGAATTTACGGTGCACGAGGAAAGCGCCGCCACCGGTGTGCCCCTGAGCCAGCTGCACCTGAAAAAGAACCTGCTGCTGTGCTGCATTACCCGCGGCAGCAAGATCCTGATCCCCCGCGGCGGCGACCAGATCCAGGTGGGCGACAATGTCATCGTGGTCACGCTGGAGCATGGCCTGCACGATCTGCGCGATATCGTGGAGCACTGACGGAGGCAGACTATGAATTATGCGATCGTTTTCCGTCTGCTGGGCTATGTGCTGATGATCGAGGGCGCGTTGCTGCTGCTGCCCGCCGCCGCCAGCTTAGTGTATGGCGAGTGGATGGTTCTGGGCGTGTTTCTGCTCACAGCTGCGGTCAGTGCCGGCATCGGCTACGCCCTGCACACCATCAAATCCCGCAGCAAGGTGTTCTATATGCGCGAAGGCTTTGCAGCTACCTCGCTGTGCTGGGTGTTCATCTCGGTGATGGGCGCGGTGCCCTTTGTGCTCACCGGCTGCATCCCGAACCCCGTGGACGCCCTGTTTGAGACGGTCTCCGGCTTTACCACCACCGGTGCCAGCATTCTGCCCGGCGTGGAGGATCTGCCCAAGGGCATTCTGTTCTGGCGCAGTTTCACCCACTGGATCGGCGGCATGGGTGTTCTGGTGTTCCTGCTCTCGCTGCTGCCGCTGACCGGCGGCTCCCACGTCAACCTGATGAAGGCTGAAAGCCCCGGCCCGCAGGTGGATAAGCTGGTGCCCAAGGTGCAGTCTACCGCTAAAATTCTGTACGGCATCTATTTTGCCCTCACCATGCTGGAACTGGTGTTCCTGCTGATTGGCAGAATGCCCCTGTTCGAGGCACTGCTCACCGCCTTTGGTACGGCGGGGGCCCGCGGGGGGGGGGTTTCGCCCCCCGGCCCCTGAAATGC
>OAVJ01001040.1_pt1 | contig 12911 bp, 10 predicted proteins | sample 1516901 | NCBI WGS metagenome assembly OAVJ01 (sample SAMEA2580073, study PRJEB22360) | human gut metagenome | biome: human gut; feature: human-associated habitat; material: faeces | place: Denmark | collected 2008/2010 | reverse complement strand
TATATCAAGAGAATTTATATTCCACAATAAAATTTCAGATTTGAGCTGCCTGTTAAACATATGGAAAGATACTTATGGATGGAATTTTCTGATAAATGTAATAATCGCTCTGATAATTGCTGCAAAATTTGGAAAGAATGATACAAAAAAATAAGGCAGATGTCCTTTCTACCTGCTATATGACAGGGGGAGAGTCATCTGTCATTTTGTAATTTCAGGAATTGCGGGTGCTATTTTACCCGGATGTAATTTTTTAGATTAAAAACGCGGAGGAAACAAATGAATAAACAATGGATGGCACTGCTTCTCAGTACAGGAATTGCTGTGACCGCATGTCCTGTACCCGCAGCCCAGATGCCACCGGCTGAGCAGATACACGGGGAGGCAGAAGAAACTTCTGTCCCTGTACAGCATGATGATTCTGACGACAGAGAAACTGCGAATGAATTCCAGTCTGACACCGAACCATCTCAGTCAGAGACAGACGATGGCGCGGCCGGAAATGAAGAAGAAAATAATGAAGCCGGTGAAGAAAAGCTGGATATACCAGCCATGATTTCCTGTATTCAGGAAGCAGCGGCGCTCGAAGAAATTGATCTGTCCTCAGAAACGGTCTCGAAGTTCTTTCTTGCCAGTGACACCTATGACAGTCTGACAGAAGAGGAGCAGGCAGAAATTGATGCCGGAGTCAAAGAGGCTCTTGAAACTGTCCGAAACCGTATTGCGGCACTGATTTCTTCTGACAGTGGAGTGACCGCCACGGGAAATCCCTGGTATGTGCAGACCCATGTGCAGGAGAACCCGGATCAGGAACAGACTATACAGGAGCTCTCCGAAGCATATCCGGGGACTCTTCCACAGCTTCTTTATGATATAAATATTTCCTATACGGATATCCGTACAGGAGAAAACTATCAGCCAATGACGATGATCTCTCTGACATTTCTTGTCCCGGATGGATATGAGAGTCTGACGAAACCGAGGGTTCTTAGAAGTACCGGGGATTCGTTTATGGAACTGACCCCTCAGACGACAGAAGATAACCGCTTCTATCTGGACAGTGCCAGAACTTTAAACCATCTGATCATTGCTGACTTCCCCGCAGGACTTCAGGGAATCTCTCTTAACAGTAAATCCGTTAAGATCAACCGGGGGCAGAAATACACCCTGAAGGTGGTCCCGGTACCGGAATCGGTTACGGAAGAGTATACAGTGACATGGAAAAGCAGTGACACTTCTGTTGCGAAAGTAAGCAAAAAGGGAGTTGTCACAGCAGTAAAGAATGGCAAAGCTACGATTACCGCTTCTGTAACACAACATCCGGAAATGACGGCCTCCTGTAAGGTAACGGTCATGCAGGGAGCAAATGCCCTGAAGAAATCGGTCAGTCAGGTTATGGCAGAGACCAGCGCCTATATGCGTGCAACAGATACCAATCCTTCTGTTGGCAGCGAATGGTATGTGCTTGGACTGGCGAGAGGCGGTTTAAGCCTGAAGGAGAAATATTTCTCTACCTATTATAATCACACGGCAAATTATATCGAGGAAAAGAAGGGAATCCTTACCAATACTTCCAAATATACAGAGTATTCCAAGAGAATCCTGGTCCTGACCTCAGAGGGGAAGGATGCCCGCAATGTGGGTGGTTACAATCTATTTCAATATATCTCTGATTTCAGCCTTGTGAAGGAACAGGGATTAAACGGTCCGATCTGGGCACTCCTTGCCCTTAACTGCCACCCGGAATATTCTTTCCCGGAGAACCCGTCTGCGAAGGAGCAGAATTCGGAATCTGCGCTGGTGAATTTCCTGCTGCAGAGTGAACTCCCGGGTGGCGGATGGACGCTGATGGGAAGTAATGCGGATTCTGATATTACCGGCATGACACTGCAGGCGCTGGCACCGTATTATCATAAATCAGGTTATGAGAATGTGACTGCTGCCATTGACAGAGGGCTGAATAAATTGTCGGAAATGCAGAACGACAGCGGTGGATATTCCACGATGGGTGTGGAGACAGAGGAGTCCTGTGCACAGATCATCACGGCTTTATGCAGCCTTGGGATTGACCCGGAGACGGATTCGCGTTTCATCAAGGGCGGCCACTGGACAATAGAGAATCTTCTTTCCTATCATATCGATGGAAGTGGATTTATGCATGTAAAGGCGGGTGCCGGAAATAACGGCGGGGCGGCAGCAGGCACTCTGGACGGGATGGCTACGGAGCAGGGATATTACGCACTGGTTGCCTACCAGCGCCTGAAGGATGGCAAGACGAGCCTTTATGATATGTCAGATGTGAGTATCAAAAAAGGTGGCAAGGGAGATGGTTCCGGTACCGGTCTGAAAGAACCCACGCCGATTCCTACCCCGACACAACACCGTCAGGCGGCAATACGAAAACGCCGGGTGGATCCGGGAAATCTCTGGGTGGTAAGTCTTCCGGCAGCAAAAGCTCCACGGGTTCCGAAAGCTCAGGAAAGGATAGTGGCTCCGGTTCAAAGGATTCTAAAAACAGTAAATCAAAGAACAGTAAGTCATCAAAGGATAAGAATTCCGGCGGCTGGGATTTCGAAGCAGAGCCTTATACAGAGTCGGAAGAGACTTCACAGATGGATACCGGTGAGGATGGATATCAGGAAACTGCCGGGGAGAGTGGAACCGGAAGTCTGACCTCAAAGAAGAAAGAATATGGTATGATCTTTGGTTTTGCGGCAGGCGGTGCTCTGGCGGGAGGACTGGCAGGCAGCGGCATTAAGGCCGGAGTGAGGGCTCTTATTAAGAAGCGGAGGAAGAAGAAATGAGGATAAAGAAAAAGGGACTTGCCCTGTGGCTTGCACTGTTTCTGGGGGTAAGTTCGCTCTCAGGTTGTGGCGGCGGGGATGACGGCATGACACAGCTTTCCGAAAAAGGAGCTGAGATCTTAAACAGCACGGAGGAAGATTCTGATACAGATGTGGAACCTTTGAAGCAGAAAACAAAGCTTCCTGAGGACGGAATCATCACCCAGGCACAGATGGAAACGATCGCCGGAAAGGACGAAAAGTATTATTTTACCGGAAAAACGGACAGCGGGATCAGTTATAAATGGACTTACAATGGAAGCCAGATTCAGAATCCGGTGGAGCAAAAACTTCTGGTACAGTGCAGTGAAGATGGAACAGAAGAGGTAAAGAAGCTTGCCAATGATGCGCCTTATGCGTTGAAAGTCACACTGGAGAAGATGAATCTGGCAGCGCCTGCGAAGCTGACCCTGAATCTGAAAGAAAAATGGGACGCGGATAAGGTTCTTTACTGTCTGGAAGAAGATGGAAAGCTTTATCAGCTTGATACTGCAAAGATTACTACCAGAGAAACCGGAAAGAAAAAAACAGAGCGCACAACACTTACCTTTAACGTGACTAAGACAGGAGGAGATTTCTATCTGATCGGCGGTTCTACCACAGGTGAATCTACGGATGAATCCGATGACAAATCCAAGGGCACTGCTGATAATAAGGATACACAAAACGGTGAAAATTCCACTGGAAGTTCTGGCGGTCAGTCCAGCACAGATGGAAATACCAGTTCCGGACAGACAGACTCTTCCGGCGATGGAACAGGCAATACAGACACTTCCGGTGGCGATGACAGCTCAGATACAGCCATGACCTGTACTTTCTCTATCGAGTGTTCTACGATCCTGAATAACTGGGATGATCTGAAAGAGTCCAAGGCAGAATTTGTGCCTGCGGACGGCTGGATCCTGTATCCTTCGGAGGTGGAGTTCTATGAGGGGGAGACGGTATTTGATGTGCTGAAGCGTGTATGTAATCAGGCCAGTATTCAGATGGAGTCGGAGTGGACACCTATGTATAACAGTTATTATGTATCCGGTATCAATAACCTGTATGAGTTTGACTGTGGCAAGGATTCCGGATGGATGTACTGTGTCAACGGCTGGTATCCGAATTATGGCTGCTCGAAATATACGCTGGAGGACGGCGATACGGTAGAATGGCGTTATACCTGCAATCTTGGCAGGGATGTGGGGGATCAGTATTATGACTGATGCTTTTTCCAGGTGCCATCCTGTTTTAAATTTCTTTTATTTTGCCGTGGTGCTGGGGTTTACCATGTTTATCCAGCACCCGGTTTACCTGGCAGTCTCTTTTGTGGCTGCCACAGCTTACTCCATGTGGCTTAACGGAGTAAAGAAGGTTCTGAAAATCAATTTTCTTCTGACGCTACCGAGTCTCCTTATCGTGGCACTCTTAAACCCGATGTTTAACCATTACGGAGTCACACCGCTTCTTTATATAGAAAGCAGCGGAAACTGGGTTACGCTGGAGGCAATGGTATATGGAATCGTTCTGGGATGTGTACTTTTTATTATGATTTTGTGGTTCTCCTGCTATAACCAGATCATGACAAGTGATAAATTTATCTATCTTTTTGGCAGGATTATCCCTGCGATGTCTCTGATGCTGTCTATGGCGCTTCGGTTTGTGCCTCACTTTATGGCCCAGCTGAAGGTGATCCGCAATGGACAGAAATGCGTGGGGATGGATGTGAGCAATGGCAAATGGTTTAAGAAGATCCGTTATGCGTTAAATATGGTGTCCATTCTTGTCACATGGGCACTGGAAAATGCGATTGAGACGGCTGATTCCATGAAAAGCCGTGGCTATGGGTTAAGAGGACGTACGGCTTTTTCTATTTACCGTTTTAACAGAAGGGATAAACTACTGGGAACTATGCTTGTCGGGCTTTGTGTGATTTTCGGATATGGATGTTACCGGGGAGCTACTTTTGCACAGTACAATCCCAGAATCCTGCTTGCCGGTTTTACTGTTTTCGGAAGGGTTCCGAAGCAGTCGTGCAGTCCGCTGCTGGCTGCTGTCACATTTGTCAGCTTTGGTGTGTTCTGTTTTCTGCCGCTGATTCTGGATCTGTGTGAGGAATCTGCCATGAAGAAAAGCAGAAGCCACGTACAGGGAGAGATGGCAGTGACCTACAGAAAGATTTATGAAGATATGGAAGGAGAAGCGAGATGAAGATAATAGAAGTGAGAGATTTTTCCTTCCGTTATGCGAATGGCAGCAGGGAGTCACTGTCTCATGTGTCACTGGATGTGGAGGAGGGTACCTTTAATGTGCTGTGCGGTAAGAGTGGCTGTGGCAAGAGTACGCTGCTTCGCCAGCTGAAGTCGGATCTGGCTCCTTTTGGCAGCAGTTCCGGGAAAATCTGTTATTATGGGCGGGATTTGAAGGAAGTCGGCCACCGGCAGCAGAGCCAGGAAATTGGCTATGTACTGCAAAATCCCGAAAATCAGATCGTGACAGATAAGGTGTGGCATGAGCTTGCATTTGGTCTGGAAAGTCTGGGATATGATACGCCTACGATTCGTCTGAGAGTGGCAGAGATGGCAAGCTATTTCGGGATTCATCAGTGGTTTTATAAGAATGTCTCGGAGCTGTCCGGAGGGCAGAAGCAGCTTTTAAACCTGGCGGCGATCATGGCTATGCACCCGAAACTTCTGATTCTGGATGAGCCGACTTCTCAGCTTGATCCGATCGCGGCTTCTGATTTTCTGGAAACGGTGAGAAAGATTAACCGGGATATCGGCACTACCATAATTCTGACGGAGCACCGGCTGCAGGATGTCATTCCGTGGGCGGACAGGGTATATGTGATGGATAAGGGCAGTCTGCTCACGCAGGGGGCGCCACGGGAGATCGGTGAGTTCCTGAAGAGGGAACATCATGGAATGTTTCTGTCTATGCCGGTTCCCATGCAGATTTATGCAGAGGTAGAAAATAATCTGCCATGTCCGCTGACTGTAAGAGAGGGAAGGAACTGGATCACACAGGTGATGGCAGCAGCTTCTGATACAGTTTCTGTTTGTGAAGAAAGTTATTTTTGTAAAAATAAACAAAAACTGCAAAAAAAGCTGAATACAGTCAGAGATAAACTGCTGCCTGGTTCCAAAAGCTCTATGCCACCGGCTATTGAGGTAAAGGATGTGTGGTTTCGTTATGAAAAAGACGGAAAGGATGTTGTGCAGGATCTGAACCTGGAAGTAAAGCAGGGAGAATTTTATGCGCTTGTCGGTGGAAACGGAACGGGGAAAAGTACGACTTTATCGCTGATCAGTCGTGTCCGTGCTCCCTACAGAGGCAAGATTCTCCTGAATGGGATTGATATCCGCAGGTATACGGATACCCAGCTTTACAGAGGGTATCTGGGTGTGCTGCCACAGAATCCCCAGAGCATGTTTATCAAGAAGACAGTCCGGGAGGATCTGTATTCTATCATCGGTGGGGCAAAGGAGAAGAAATCTTCCGAATACACTGCCAATATGAGGAAGGCAGAGGCAATCGAGGGAATCGTAAGTCTGACCAGACTGGAAGGACTGCTTGACCGTCATCCGTATGATTTAAGCGGTGGAGAACAGCAGCGTCTTGCACTGGCTAAGGTTCTGCTGTTGCAGCCGAGGCTTCTTCTGATGGATGAACCAACGAAGGGGCTGGATGCAGAATATAAACAGGAACTGGGAGACATTTTAAAGAAGCTCAAAGCTCACGGGATCACTATCTTTATGATCTCGCATGATGTGGAGTTTGTCGCAGAATATGCAGACAGGGTCGGCCTGTTCTTTCAGGGAAATGTGGTGACGTGTAAGAGTGCAAGGGATTTCTTTGCGGGAAACAGCTTTTATACGACTGCTGCCAATCGCATGGCAAGGCATTATTTTCCTGATGCTGTTACCGGAAAGGAGGTGGCTGCGTGCTTGAAGGCAAGGCTTTAGACCAGTTTATGGACCGTTTCTTCGGGGATTCCTGTGCACAGAGCCTGCCCGGGGAAGAGGAATCCGGACAGGAATTAGAGGAATATGAACTGAAAGAGGATGGAATCATTATCCAGCCGATCCATAAAGGAAAGATTGAGAAGCGTACCTGGATTGGTCTGATTATGTTTCTGGCTTTTGTTCCGCTGGTGCTTTTTATCCTGGTTCATAAGTTTCATGGTAAGCATGATGTAGTGATCAGTCTTTTAATACTTGCCTATGCCACGATCCCGTTCTTTATGGTATTTGAGGGCCGGCATCCACAGGCAAGAGAGATTATGGTCATTGCCGTAATGGCGGCTCTTGGGGTCGCAGGCAGGAGTGCTTTCTTTATGATCGGAAGCTTTAAGCCGATTGCGGCCATCGTGATCATTACCGGGGTTTCCTTAGGTGGTGAGGCGGGGTTTCTGTGTGCCTGTCTGATCATGATGATCTCAAATATGTTTTTCGGGCAGGGACCGTGGACACCCTGGCAGATGTTTTCCTATGGAATGATCGGATATCTGGCAGGAATCCTTTTTCAGAAAGGGATTCTCAAAGCCAGGAAGGTGGATCTGTGTATTTACGGATTCTTAAGTGTGTTTCTGATCTTCGGCGGGATCATGAATCCGGCATCTATTCTGATGGCATACGGATACATCACAAAGAAGAGCCTGATCGCGTTTTATATCTCAGGTGCACCGGTAGATCTGGTGCAGGCAACTTCTACGGTAATCTTCCTGTGGATCCTAAGCAGGCCTCTGCTGGAGAAACTGGAGAGAGTAAAAAGAAAATACGGGCTGCTGCAGCGGCCCGAAAATAAGGAGGAAAATGAATATGACAAAGAATAAGCTATGGCAGGCCATTAAGGGGCTGACTCTTGCAGCCGGAATGGCAGTGGGGATTTTTGCGCTGGGACAGACCGATGTTCTGGCAGATACCCTGACGCTGACTGTGGAGAAGAACACGATCGGCCAGGGTATGATCCTGGATCCTGTACAGGTGGAATTTGCGAAAGGAGAAACCTGTGCAGATGTTCTGCTCCGCGGGTTAAGTGAGAACGGGATTACGCCGCTTTATGACACAAATACAAGTTATGGTTTCTACTTAAGGGGAATTGCCAACTGTGACAGTGGAAGCCTGAATCCACCGGCATGTATCCAGAAGGTTCTCTCCGAGACTTCCACCTGGACCGGTGATGCCTATAAGCTTACTGATAACAAATATGCACCGGATCTGACAGAATTTTCCTACTGCTCCGCATCCGGATGGACGTATACTCTGGATAATGTATTTATGGGTGTCGGAATGGGTGCGAGTCATCCGTCAGACGGAAGTGTCCTGCGTGTTATGTTTGCCCTTTGCGGTGGTACGGACATTACAGGATGTGACCCGTATAATAATAACAGGCAGATTTTTGAGGCGGCAGATAAGAGCGAGCTTATCCGCATGATGGGAAAGGCAAATGCAGAGCGTTCCAGATGGTCCCAGGTCAGCGGATTCTCCGGTGCATATGCCGAAGCGGACAGTGCGCTGACTACGCTGGATGCGTCTGCAAACAGAGTTTATGAAGCGGTTCAGCTGCTTAAAAGTATTGAGTCAAAGCTTCCGGTAGCACCGAAGCTGATCAGCTTAAATGCTTCTGATCTGACTCTTACAAAGGGAGACAGCTATACACTGACTTATACGATTGTTCCGTCTGATGCGGTGGGAACTGTAAGCTGGACTTCTTCCAACAATTCTGTTGCAAGTGTAAACGGTGGTGTGGTAACAGCAGTGGGAGAAGGTTCTGCGGTGATTACTGCGAGAGTTTCCGGAAGTGTCTATGCGACCTGCAATATTTCCGTTTCTTCCAGACCGGTCAGTGTGACAGGGGTGAGTATTTCTCCGTCCAGCCTGAATCTCTCAACGAAAAGCGGTTCCAGGACACTGGATTACACGATCACGCCAAACGGCGCAAAACCGTCCTCTTTGTACTGGGAATCTTCCAACTCTTCTGTAGTAACCGTAGATGGCTCCGGCAAGGTAACTCCTGTGGGTGCCGGTTCTGCAGATATTACACTGACTACGGACAATGGAACGAAAGGCACCTGCCACGTGACTGTTACAGCACCGGCACAGAGCATTGCTTTGAGTGACAAAACGCTGACTCTGGCAATTGATCAGGAAACCTATACCCTGACCTGGACATTCAGTCCGAAGGGAAGCGGCGGGGAACTGGTATGGACCTCTGATAATGCAGGCGTTGCCAAAGTAGACCAGAAGGGTGTTATCACACCTGTTTCTGTAGGAGAAACCGATATCCGTGTAAAAACAGATCAGAATGTAACCGCAGTGTGCCATGTAGTTGTAAAGGGTACTGCGAAAGACCTCTTTGCAGCAGGAATGCCAGAGATCACAACCTGCAAGGCGGCAGGAAATACAGTTCTTCTTACTTGGAATAAATATGAAAATGCAGATTCTTATATTATTTTAAGACGTAAGATGGGTGAAAGCAAATTCGCAAAGATTGCTACGGTCAAAGACCTCTCCTATACAGATACAGCGTTTTCTCCGTCAACTCCTTATTATTACAGTGTACAGGCTGTTTCCACCAAATGGGGCGGTGCTATTAAAAGCAGTTATGACAAAAACTTCTCTGTAACAACCAATGGAATTGCACCGACACCAACTCCGGCACAGACAGTAAAACCGAAAACCCCGGCTGTCACAGTAACTGCCGGTAAGAAACAGGCTACACTGAAATGGAAAAAGGTAAGCGGTGCCAAAGGGTATGTAGTATACCGTGCCACATCCAAATCCGGTAAATATAAGGCAGTATCAACGATTAAAAAGGGAAGCACGGTTTCTTATATAAATAAGAAGCTTACGTCTAAGAAAACATACTATTACAAGGTGCGGGCATATCGTACCGAAAACGGTAAAAGAATATACAGCAGCTATTCTAAAGCAAAGAGCGCTAAGATCAAATAATATAAATTCACACAAGTCCAGTGTGTTAGAAAGCATATTGCTGTGAACAGAAACGATGTTAGAGCGTGTTTGAAAAATTAAAAATATAGGATTGTGCTATTTAAGAAAATATGTTATATAATACAATATATAGAGAGTTAATTCTCTATTCGCATGATGAGATGAGTGACGGTTCTGACTCATCGGTAAAATAAATATAACCGAGAGATGAGATGAGTGACGGTTCTGACTCATCGGTAAAATAAAATATGACCAAGCGAAGAGTATAACGAGAGGGAGTTCATTTTCCCTCTCGTTTATATGTATATAAGGAGAAGAAAATTGGAAATTGACTATGCTGTTTATAGCCTTTCAGATGAATTTTACGAGAAATATCCGAATCCGCCATATAAAGAACTTTTAAAGAAAAAGGAAAGAAGATATGCTTGTTTACTTATTCAAAGTCATTATGGATATTTTATATGCATTCCATATAGAATAGAGATTTCCCATAAATATGCATATCACTTTCGCAAATCGTCTCGTTCGCAAAAACATAGATCAGGACTTGATTATACTAAAATTGCTATTATAAAAGATATTTCGTAACTATTCAGCAGTCTACTATCCCGCGAGGTGTTTTGGCATGAACATGCCAAAATCCCGCAAGCAGGATTCTTTCTTGTGGATTTTGACTCGTAACTGTGAAGGTACTGAACAGTTACAAAAGGAGAATAATACAATGGTTCCAATCGCACATATAGAAAATAATTTTCCAACCAAATTCGGTATTCCCAGGCAGAGTGGCCGTGTAGGGGCGCTTAAAGCGAGAATCGTATTCGAACCGGAATATCGCAATGTGGATGCCTGCCGTGGTCTGGAGGAGTTTAGTCATATCTGGCTGATCTGGGAGTTTTCGGAGGCAAAGAGGACAAAGTGGTCACCGACTGTCCGCCCGCCCAGACTTGGGGGAAATGTGAGAAAAGGAGTTTTTGCCACAAGATCTCCCTTCCGTCCCAATTCCATAGGATTATCCTGTGTGAAGCTTGAGAAAGTAGCTCTGGATGAGCCGGACAGCCCTGTACTTTATGTAGAAGGTGCAGATCTGATGAATGGAACACCGATTTTCGATATTAAACCATATATTCCTTATGCGGACTGCCATCCGGAAGCAACAGGAAGTTTTACCGAATATTCCAAAGATCATCATCTGAATGTAGAATTTCCCCAGGAGCTTCTGGAAAGAATACCCGAGGAAAGCAGAGAGGCTCTGATCGCAGTGCTTGCAGATGATCCCCGTCCTGCTTATCAGAATGATCCGGAACGGTCTTACGGAATGCCTTTTGGAGAGAAGGATATTCATTTTCGGGTGGATGGAGATATCCTTCGTGTTTATAATGTGACAGAATTTGTAAAAAAACAGCAGGAATCTTCGGCAGATTGTGGAAAATAACCATTTTCGGATATTTCTGTAAGAAAGGCTTGCAAAATTGGCGTTTATTCAATACAATATTAAACAGACTTTATGTTGGTAGAGTGACAAAGACTGATGGGAGATCGGTCTGAAAATATTTAGTGACATATGAGGAGCAGGAAAAATGAAGAAAATTGTTAAATTCGGAGGAAGTTCTCTGGCAAATGCAGAACAGTTTCAGAAAGTAGGGGAGATCATCAGAAGTGATGAGAGTAGACGTTATGTGGTTCCGTCCGCTCCCGGAAAGAGATTTGACGGAGATACAAAGGTTACAGATTTACTTTATAAATGTTATAATACTGCAGTTGAAGGGGAAGATTTCATCCCGATTCTGCAGGAGATCAAGGGAAGATATTATGAGATCATCCGCGGACTGAACCTTGATCTTTCTCTGGAAGATGAATTTGCTCAGATCGAAGCTGATTTCAAGGCACAGGCAGGCACAGACTATGCAGCATCCAGAGGAGAATTTCTCAATGGTAAGGTGATGGCAGCATATCTGGGTTATGAATTTGTTGATGCAGCAGATGTGATCCGTTTTGATAAGAACGGAAATCTGGATGCCGAGAAGACAGACAGACTTCTGTCCAAAAAGCTGGCAAAATGTGAACATGCCGTTATCCCTGGATTTTATGGCGCTGGTGAAGATGGAAAAGTTAAAACTTTCTCCAGAGGAGGTTCTGATGTAACCGGTTCTCTTGTGGCAAAGGCTATTAAGGCAGACCTCTATGAAAACTGGACAGATGTTTCCGGTTTCCTGGTAACAGACCCACGTATTGTTAAAAATCCGGAAGTAATCGAGAGCATTACCTACAGAGAACTCAGAGAGCTTTCTTATATGGGTGCAACTGTTCTTCATGAAGATGCGATCTTCCCGGTTCGTAAAGAGGGAATTCCGATCAATATCAAAAACACAAACAGACCGGAAGACAAGGGTACTTTTATTGTTGAGAGCACATGCAAGAAACCGAAATTTACAATCACAGGTATTGCAGGTAAGAAGGGATTCTGTTCTATCAATATTGAGAAATCCATGATGAACAGTGAGGTTGGTTTCGGACGTAAGGTACTTCAGGTATTCGAAGATCAGGGAATCAGCTTTGAGCATGTTCCATCAGGAATCGATACAATGACTGTATATGTACATCAGGATGAATTCGAAGAGAAAGAGCAGCAGGTAATCGCAGGAATCCATCGCGCAGTACAGCCGGATTTCGTAGAAATGGAATCTGATCTTGCGCTGATCGCTGTTGTAGGACGTGGTATGAAATCCACCAGAGGTACAGCAGGAAGAATCTTCTCAGCACTTGCTCATGCAAATGTAAATGTGAAGATGATCGATCAGGGCTCCAGTGAGCTGAATATCATTATCGGTGTGGAGAACAGAGATTTTGAGACTGCGGTAAAGGCAATTTATGATATCTTTGTAATTACCCAGATCTAATTGAGAATTGCAGGAGCTCCTTCACAGCGGAGTAATTTGTGGATATGATGTTTACCAATCATAGGATAAATAAAATAATGGACCGTCAGAAATCAGCATAGAGATTTCTGGCGGCTTTTTAACCGAATCAAATAAGTCTCCACCCACTGCTTCAATTGCGAAAAGCAATAAGCAGTGGGTGGGGACTTGCTTGTATCAGGAGGAGTGCAAGCTCCTTCTGATAAACTGCGGAG
>OAVJ01001039.1_pt1 | contig 12914 bp, 12 predicted proteins | sample 1516901 | NCBI WGS metagenome assembly OAVJ01 (sample SAMEA2580073, study PRJEB22360) | human gut metagenome | biome: human gut; feature: human-associated habitat; material: faeces | place: Denmark | collected 2008/2010 | reverse complement strand
ATCCATGATGCTCTTAAGATATGATAAATATTTCTGGTCATTTTCGTCTGTGCTGCCATCTTTAATGTTTCCAGGTGCCACAGTTCTTGTTGTTGGATTTTCACCTGCATCCATATCTTTCTTTAATTCTGCATCAAACTCATCATCTGTGTAATCATTCGTTTTTGTTCCGCCTAATAACATTTTGGATCTGGAATATGCATGATCATGTCCTGTTAAGACTGCATCAATGTTATTTTGTTCAAAGATCGGTGTTAACTGATATCTTAAATTTGTGATCTCTGGTTCATTAGAATGTTCTGCTGAACCATAGATATCCTGATGCAGTGTCACGATTCTCCATTTACAGTCTTTATTTGCTGCAATTGTCTGCTCGATAAACTGTTTGTGTTCTGCCACATTTGTATCCTGTGTATTTAACATGATAAATAATGCATTTCCATATTTAAAATAATAATCTCCACCAACGATCTTATTGCTTCCAAGTTCACTTGCATTTGTTCTGTTAAAATGATACGTATAGTTTGCATTATCTGCGTCATGATTACCTACTGTTGTTGCCACTGGAAGTGATTTTAATGCTTCTGGGCTTAAATAACCTGTATATTCAATTTCACTTTTTGATGCATCTTTATTTGGTGATTTTTTCTTTGTTGTCTGAATCTGGTCACCCGCAGACACAACAAAACTTAATTTATTATCTGTTTTTTCTAATGCTGCATTCAAAGTAGAAGACCAGTTAAATGCATCACTCTTTACTGCATCAGACTGTGCATCGTAAAATTTCTGACTGTCTTGTCCTTTTAACTCATTAGAAGAACCAATCTGTGGATCTCCTACAAACGCAAATGAAAAGCTCTTTGTAGATTTTGTTGTATATGCAGCTGGTTTTGTATAGCCATTTCCATTGTCATAGCTGTAATAGTATGTTTTGTTTTCTTTTAATCCTGTTGCTGTTACTTTGTTAGAATGATAAGTCTGCCCATTACTATCCTGCTCATCTTTTACTTCTGTTTGTTCTGCCTCGTACACCTTGGCATTTTTCATATTACGTCCTTCACCAATGATCAGTTTCGGAATACCATTATCTTTCTGATCTGAAGAAATTCCCTGCACTTTAGCTTCTACCTTTGCATCTGTGTTGTTATCATTTGTCTGTTTTGGTGTATACCATGCAAAATTAAGTTCCGTTGCATTACTTCCTGGTGATAAAGAAATCTGTGTCCAGTCATTCTTTAAAGTTTCCCATTCTTTCTGCCAGCGATTCCACTGTGCTGTCGTTCCCATTGTCTGTGCAATCTCTGTTGCATTTGATTTACCATCTGGAGCCGCACTTGCAAATACTGGTGCTGCATTTGCAGCAGAAAGTGTCAATGCCAATGCACTGATCATCATTTGTTTTCTCCAATTAGCCTTCATATATACCTCCTGATTTTTTATTCTCTTGTTTCCTGATTCATTGAGAAATTTTATCAGACGTATGTAAAATTTGGTCTTGGAGTGATGTAAACTTTTTGTAAAATTATGATTGATGATCATTACAATCACTGCAATCTTCATCTTCCGGCTTTTCTATACAAAAATGGACAGTCCTGCCTAAAGGGACTGCCCATTCATTTTTAAAAATATGCGATTTTACTGTCTGCATCGTTTTTGTATCATATGATATAATCGCGATTCTCAGAATTCTGATAAATGATGAATATCCCGTTTTCCTGCCTGTTGTGGCAGAAAGGTCCGTTGAACCTTCTTAGTACAGTTTTGCACCTGCTGGAATATGATCATCTACCATCAGAAGATGAAGTTTTTCTTCTCCTTCTTCTTCATGAATTGCACTTAAAAGCATTCCACAGGAATCAATTCCCATCATTGCTCTTGGTGGCAGGTTTGTGATGGCGATCAGTGTCTTTCCGACTAATTCTTCTGGTTCATAGTAAGCATGAATTCCACTTAAGATTGTCCGGTCCTCTCCTGTTCCATCATCTAACGTAAACTGTAATAATTTTTTAGATTTTTTCACTGCTTCGCAGGCTTTTACTTTCACTGCTCTGAAGTCAGATTTGCTGAATGTTTCAAAATCTACTTCTTCTTTGAATAATGGTTCGATCTCAACTTTAGAGAAATCGATCACTTCTTTTACAGCTTCAGGAGCTTTCGCTGCTGGTTTAGACGCTTTCTTTTCTGTTCCCAGAGATTTCATTGTTGGGAATAATAAGACGTCTCTGATCGCTGTAGAATTTGTTAATAACATTACCATTCTGTCGATACCGAATCCGATACCACCTGTAGGTGGCATACCGATCTCTAATGCATTTAAGAAGTCTTCATCTGTTGTGTTGGCTTCTTCGTCACCCTGTGCAAGAAGTTCTTCCTGTGCTTTGAAACGTTCTCTCTGATCGATCGGATCATTTAACTCAGAGTATGCATTTGCCATTTCCCATCCATTCATAAAGAACTCAAAACGTTCTACATAATCTGGATCTTCTGGTTTTCTCTTTGTTAATGGAGAGATTTCTACTGGGTGATCCATAACGAATGTTGGCTGGATCAGTTTGTCTTCTACGAATTCTTCGAAGAATAAGTTTAAGATATCTCCACGTTTGTGGCGTTCTTCGTATTCTACATGGTGTTCTTCAGCAGCTGCTCTTGCTTCTTCTAAAGTCTTGATCTCTTTAAAGTCTACTCCAGAGTATTTCTTAACTGCATCTACCATTGTGATTCTCTCAAAAGGTTTTCCAAGATCGATCTCGAAATCTTTATACTGAATCTTTGTTCCACCGCATACTTCTTCTGCAAGGTAACGATATAAGTTCTCTGTCAGATCCATCATTCCGTGATAGTCTGTGTATGCCTGATATAATTCCATTAATGTAAACTCTGGGTTATGACGTGTGTCAACACCTTCGTTACGGAATACACGTCCGATCTCGTAAACTTTCTCAAGTCCACCAACGATCAGTCTCTTTAAGTATAACTCTAGGGAAATACGTAATTTTACATCTTCACTTAATGCATTGTAGTGTGTTTCAAATGGTCTTGCTGATGCTCCACCTGCATTGGATACTAACATCGGAGTTTCTACTTCCATGAATCCCTGTCCATCTAGGTAAGAACGGATCTTGCTGATGATCTTAGAACGTTTGATGAATACTTCTTTGGATTCTTCATTCATGATCAGGTCAACATATCTCTGGCGATATCTTGTATCTGTATCTGTTAATCCGTGGAATTTCTCTGGAAGTGGTTTTAAACTCTTAGATAATAAAATCACTTCTTCTGCATGGATAGATTTCTCTCCTGTCTTTGTAGCAAAGACTTTACCTTTGATACCTACGATATCTCCGATATCCATCTTCTTGAAATCCTGATAAGATTCTACACCGATCTCATCTCTTGCTACATATGCCTGAATTCCACCCTGAAGGTCCTGTACGTTACAGAAAGATGCTTTACCCATCACACGTTTGAACATTAAACGTCCTGCAACTGCTACTTCTTTTCCTTCTAATTCTTCAAAATTATCTTTGATTTCTTTTGAATGATGTGTTACATCATATTTCATGATCTCGAACGGATTCTTCCCAGCTGCCTGTAAGTCAGCCAGTTTCTGTCTTCTTACTTTGATCAGTTCGTTTGTATCTTTATTCTGCTGTGCCACTTTTCTTACTTCCTCTTACTTTCTCTGTACATCAATGACTCTGAAGTCGTTTACCTGATTGATTCCTTCTACGGATACGACATCTCCGATTTTCTTTCCAAGTAAAGCTCTACCGATCGGTGCTTCATTGGAAATCTTGTTCTGAAGGATATCTGCTTCTGTAGAACCTACGATATGGTATGTTACTTCTTTTCCAAGAGTGATGTCTTCTAATAATACGTGACATCCAAGGCTGATGACACCTTTTTCAAACTTCTCATCGATAACAACGGCGTTCTTTAAGATCTTTTCGATCTCTTCGATACGTGCTTCCATGTCACGCTGTTCATCTTTGGCTGCATCATATTCCGCGTTCTCTGATAAGTCACCCTGTTCTCTTGCTTCTTTGATCTTCTGTGCGATCTCTTTACGTCTTACGACTTTTAATTCTTGTAATTCATCTTCTAATGCTTTTAAACCGTCTGGGGTTAATATATTCTTCTTTGCCTCTGCCATAACACTATTCCTTTCGTTCTAAATGTTAACTGATTAATTAAGTTTCTTTTGTCAATTCCTAATCCCTGCCATTCGTGGCTTTGAGATAATTTTGCAGTAATTCTTCTAAGTCTTCGTATGTCTCTGTATGATTTACCTTCTCGCGAAGTTTTGCTGCCCCTGGAAAACCGAATGTATACCATGCGACATGTTTCCGCATCTCACGGACTCCGATGTATTCTCCTTTAAAATCGATCATCATCTGTCCATGTCTCAACATCATGGCGACAACTTCTTCTAAGGATGGTCTTGGCATTTCTTCTCCTGTCTCAAAGAAATGTAAGATTTCTTTGAAGATCCATGGATTCCCTTTGGCTCTTCTTCCGATCATAAATCCGTCACAGCCTGTCTCTTCCTGCATTCGTAATACATCTTTTGCACATGTGATATCACCATTTCCAATTACCGGAATATCAACAGCTTCTTTTACCTTGCGAATGATCGACCAGTCTGCTGTTCCTGAATAGTACTGTTCTCTTGTTCTTCCATGAACTGCGATCGCTGCTGCTCCATTCTCCTGTGCAACCTGTGCCATCTCTGGTGCATTGATCAATTCATCGTTAAATCCCTTTCGGATCTTAACTGTAACCGGGATATCCACAGCATCTACAACTGCTTTGATCACTTTCCCTGCTAATTCCGGATTCTTCATCAACGCGGATCCATCACCGTTATTCACGATCTTTGGAACCGGACATCCCATGTTGATATCGATCATCTGAAACCGCCCATCATTGACTTTCGCTGCCATCTGACCCATGATCTCTGGATCGGATCCAAAAATCTGGATCGCTATTGGAATTTCCTTCGGATCTGTTGCCATCAATGGCTCAGATTTACGGTTCCCATAGTATAATCCTTTGGCACTTACCATCTCAGTGCACATCATTCCAGCACCCTGTTCTTTACATAACAAACGATATGGTAGATCTGTAACTCCTGCCATCGGTGCAAGTGCTAACGGGTGTTCAATTGTAATATCTCCAATAACCAGAGGTTTTAATTTATTGCTTCTCATAAATGATCTGTAATCCCTTCAATGTTAATGTTGGATCGTAATAGTCGATCTCATCAACCGTCTGTGCGATCATATTTCCAAGGCCTCCGGTTGCGATAACTTTCATGTTATCAAAGCCTGTCTCTTCTTTCATCTTCTGTACCATATATTTTGTCTCACCAACAACTCCATAGTACAAACCTGCCTGCATACTGTCAATCGTGCTGTTTGCAAGGATCGTCTTTGGTTTTAAGATTTCAATCTCTGGCAGACGTGCTGCATCTCTATATAGTACATTTGCTGAAGTGCGAATTCCCGGTGCGATCACACCTGCTAAGAATACGCCATTCTCTGTGACAATATCGTATGTTGTTGCAGTTCCATAGTCAATGACGAGTGCTGGTCCGCCATATATTTCATATCCTGCAACCAGATCCACGATCCTGTCTGCTCCAACTTCTCTTGGATTAAATCTTCCAAGATTGATCCCTGTCTTGATCCCAGGTCCCACAATGATCGGTTTTACATCAAAATATTTGATCAAACCGCTACTCAGTGAATGCATGATATTTGGCACAACAGATCCTATGATCGCTGCCTTCACTTCACCTTCATCCAATCCTTTTTCCTTTAATAGATTTGAAATCAGAATTCCAAATTCATCGGATGTTCTTGGTAACTTTGTTGTAATTCGAAATACCTCTATAATCTCTTTTCTTTTGAATACACCGATCGTTATATTGGTATTCCCAACATCGAGTGCTAATAACATAATTTATACCTCATCTTCTCCCAAAAGGAATATTTTATAATATAGTTCCAAGGACTCCCAGAATCCTGTTTTTCCTGTCTTAGTTTCTTGATCATCAGTTCACTTCCGATCTCATCGTAAAAGAAATCATTATCTTCCACATGAGTAACAAAATTTAATTTGCCTTCTTCATCGAACTCTAATGTCAAGACTCCGCCGACTTCTGCTGTAAATAGTACACATGCAATCTGCAGTTCCTGTTTGATCTGTTCTGGTAATCCAGAAAAATCAGGGTTTAAGTAATATTTCTTCTCATATGCATTGGAACCGCATAATGTAACTTTATCCTGATACATGTTTTTGTATTTCTCCTTGTTTCTTGTATATATTCTCGGAATCTCTTATACGTATCCCAAGATACCTCTTACTGATACCTCTCCGGATGAAACTTCTGATACCTTTCCATCTTCATCCTCTACCAGTAATTCTCCACGATGATTGATGCCTCTTGATAAGAATATCTCTTCTTTGGAACCTCTGACAACCTTGATCTTCTGGTCTGTATGTACCAGAAGTTTATTGTATTCATCTTGCAACATGCTAAGATCTTCTGTCTTCAAAAACATATCGTAATATTTCTCAAAACATTCTAACACTTTCGCTGCCAATGGAGCTCTCTTGATCTTTCTTCCTCCCTCGATCTGGAGTGAAGTTGCCTTATCACTTAAATCTTCTGGAAAATGATCAATATTTACATTGATACCAAGTCCCACTACAATGTAATTGATCTCATCCATCTGAAGGCTCATCTCTGTTAGGATTCCACAGATCTTCTTTCCATTCACAATGATATCGTTTGGCCATTTGATCTTTGCCCGAATTCCTGTTGTCTCACAGATTGCTTCATTTACCGCTAATGCAGTAACTAACGTAAGCATAGAAGAATTCTGAGCTTCGATCTGAGGTTTTAGAAGAAAGCTCATCGCGATCCCTGCTCCAGCTTCTGCCAACCAGCTTCGTCCTCTTCTTCCTTTTCCCATCGTCTGTTCTTCTGTGATCGCAACGGTTCCGTGACCGGCCCCTGCCTCTGCCAGACGGCGGATCTCAAGATTTGTAGAATCCATTGTCTCATAACAATGAAGATCTTTTCCAAGCCATTTGGTATGAAGACAGGATGCTACTTCTTCTTTTGTCAAAAGATCTGGTTCCATCATAAGTTTATAGCCTTTATTTGTCACAGAATCAATCTCGTAACCTTCTGCTCTTAATGCTTTGATATGCTTCCAGACAGCAGTCCTTGAAACTCCCAACCGCTCACAAAGCTGCATTCTTTAATTCCTTGAGAATCTTACTTTTCATTGAATATCCTATCTCCTAATATTCTCCTAATGTTGCTACCATAACAGCTTTGATCGTGTGCATACGATTTTCTGCTTCATCAAAAATCACATCTGCATAATGTTCAAAAACATCTTCTGTGATCTCATGTCCTTTAACTGCTGGCAGGCAATGCATAACAACTGTAGTATCTTTTCCTGTCATCTCTAACATTTCTTTATTTACCTGATATGGTCTTAATAAAGCAATTCTTTCTGCTGCCTTGTCTTCTTCACCCATAGATGCCCATACGTCTGTGTAAATGCAGTCTGCACCTTCCACAGCTTCTTTCACATCTTCTGTAAAACGGATCTTAGCTCCAGATTCTTTCGCATACTCTTCGCACTGTTTTACCAGTTCTTCATTTGGCCATAAACTCTTTGGTGCTAAGCATGTGAAATTCAACCCCATCTTACTGCATCCGATCATTAAAGAGTTGCTCATGTTATTTCTTCCGTCTCCAGCGAATACGAAGTTTAATCCTTTGATCTCTCCAAACTGTTCTCTTAATGTTAAGAAGTCCGCTAAGATCTGTGTTGGATGGTAATCATCTGTTAAACCATTCCATACTGGAACTCCACTGTATTTTGCTAATTTCTCTACGTTCTCATGTAAGAATCCACGAAATTCGATCCCGTCAAACATTCTTCCAAGAACTCTTGCTGTATCTTCTACAGATTCTTTGTGTCCTAACTGAATATCATCTTTTCCTAGATATTCTGGGTGTGCACCCTCATCAACACATCCGATCGTAAATGAACATCTTGTTCTTGTACTTGGTTTTTCAAATAAAAGAGCAATATTTTTCCCTTTTAGACTGTTTCCTGTGATCCCTTTTTTCTTATCTGCTTTTAATTTCGCTGCTAAATCTAAAAAATAACCAATTTCTTCTGGTGTAAAGTCTTTTAATGTTAAGAAACTTCTTCCCTTTAAGCTTGTCTTTGCGTCCATCTTTTGTTCCTCCATCTTGTTGTATCTTGAATGTCTCTGCCCTTTGATCCCTGGCAGACATCATATAGTTGTTATTATATAGGAATGCATCTTTGAAAACAACCCGAAACCCTTATATTTCAAGGATTTCCTTGCATTTTTTCGCAACCATTTCACCTAATTTCCTATGACTTTCTCTTGTCAGGTGGCAGGCATCGATTTCGGAAGCTTTTGCATATTTTGCTGCATCCAGAAATTCAATGTTATGAAACTTTGCCCAGTCTTCATAAATCGGTGCCAATCTCTTGGAATAACTGATCCCTCTTTCAAATCCCATCTCTTCTCCACTTGGAATCTCTGTCAGATCATCCCCAAGATGCGGTGGTGCCATTAAAAGGATCTTTGCGGATCGTCCATCTTGTCTCTTCTGTGGAGTGATCGATTTGATCATCTTGATCAGACGGTCGATCCCTTTTCCGATATCTGTTGGTGTTGCCTGAAAACGGATCTTAAGGTCATTCGTTCCAAGCATTAACACTACCAGATCGATCGGTCCGTGGCTGTGTAAACATGGATCTAAATATGTTGCACCATTTCTTCCTGGTCTTAACTCATCTTCAAAACTTGTTGTTCTGCCGTTTAATCCTTCCGGAATCACGATCGCAGAATCTTTCAGTTCCTTTTGCAAAATGGTTGTCCATCGTTCTTCATATTCATAACGGAATCCATTTTCCGGATTATAGCCATAAGTATTAGAATCTCCATAACAAACGATTGTCTTCATCTTTTATCTCCCATCAATATCAAACATGGCAAAAGCCGGAACACCTCTTCAGTGCTCCGGCATACCGCCAAGGGTTGTCATATTTTCATAAACATTTTCTGATCTTACTGTTCTTTTACAGTGTCTTGTACCTGCTCTTCGATCAGATCTGCAATATTCTTCTCATCGTCTTTGGCAACTTCTGTAATTGATTTTACAAGACCTGCCATCCCCTGAATCTCAGATGGGATAATGATCTTTGTAGCTTTTCCGTCAGCTGCTTTAGCAAATGCTTCTAAGCTCTTTAACTGGATGACTGCATCGTCAGCTTTGGCTGCCTTGATTGATTCAATACCCTGTGCATTCGCTTTCTGAATCGCACGGATTGCTTCTGCCTGACCTTCTGCTTCACGGATCGTTGCTTCTTTCTTCGCTTCCGCACGAAGGATTGCTGCTTCCTTATCTCCCTCTGCCTGAAGGACCATAGATTCTTTCTGTCCTTCTGCACGTAAGATCGCGGACTTCTTCTCACCTTCTGCGATCAGAATCGCTTCTCTTCGTTCACGTTCTGCTTTCATCTGTTTCTCCATGGCATCCTGAATGGCTGCTGGTGGAATGATGTTCTTAAGTTCCACACGGTTTACTTTGATTCCCCATGGATCTGTCGCAACGTCAAGTGTTGCTCTCATCTGTGTATTGATCGTCTCTCTGGAAGTTAATGTCTCATCTAATTCCAGATCACCGATGACATTTCGAAGTGTTGTAGCTGTCAGATTCTCGATTGCCATGATCGGGTTCTCTACACCGTAACTGTATAATTTTGGATCAGTGATCTGAAAATATACAACTGTATCGATCTGCATCGTAACGTTATCTTTTGTGATAACTGGCTGTGGTGGAAAATCCACAACCTGCTCTTTTAAGTTGACTTTTCTTGCAACACGATCAATAAATGGGACTTTGACATGAAGTCCTACAGACCATGTTCCCTGATAAGCACCCAGTCGTTCTACAACATAAGCATGTGCCTGCGGCACGATACGCACTGTGGATGAAATGATCATCGCAAGCAATGCGATAACAATAATAAATAAAATAATCGACATAATCATCTTATACCTCTCTTTCTACGATCAGTTTCACGCCTCGGATTTCTTTTACGATCACTTCGCTGCCTTCTGGAATGATCTCTCCAGCCTCAAAGCTTCTCGCAGTCCAATCCTGGCCATTTAACTGAACCAACCCTTTGCTTTCCATGTTATTGATCGTTTCTTTGACAAGTGCTGTCTGTCCGATCAATGCATCGGTATTCGTTTTTTGCACCTTGCTGTTTAAATATCGTTTGGCAACTGGTCTTGTCAGTGCAAACAACAGACATGTTACCACGATAAATATCAACATCTGTACCCAAAATGGAACACCAAATAGTGCTGTGATCGCTGCAACAACGGCTCCACCTATTGGACTGCTACTTGTAAGTCCAAGTGTCATGATCTCAACAAGTAAAAATACCGCAGATGCGATCAGCCAATAAACTGCATACATTTAATCCACCCCCTGTCTCTGGCGTCTTGCCTCATAAACTAAAAGGCCTGATGCCATGGCTGCATTTAATGATTCTACCTTACCACACATTGGAATCTTGATCTTCTTCTGTACTTTGTCTGTCAACTTATCTGTCAGACCATTTCCCTCAATGAAAAATGCGGTTCCTTTTTGATAATCTTCCTTCGTATAGTCTGTTCCATTGAGATGTGCTGCATACGTGATGATATTCTTTTGTTTCATCGTTTCTGCAACTTCTAAAAGATCATCGACATAGACAAATGGCACACGAAATATCGATCCCATCGTGGAACGCGTAACCTTTGGATTATAAATATCTACTGTATCATGACTCATGATAACACCATTGATCCCTGCACCCTCTCCTGTTCGAAGGATCGTCCCGAGATTCCCCGGATCCTGAAGATTCTCAAGCACCAGAAATAATGGTTTTTCCTGTTCTAGAAGATCTTCTAAAGAATATTTCATCATCTTCACCAGTGCAAGAACTCCCTGTGGTGTCATCGTATCGGAAATCTCTTTCATAACTTGAGGTGATACCAATTCCACATCCATATGTTCAAAAATCACTCTATGTTCGTTATAAAAATCTTCAGATGCATAGACTTTATATAAATATTCTTCTGGGATCTCTGTAAACATACGAATTCCCTCTACAAGAAATAATTCTTGTTTTCTTCTTTCTCTTGCACTCTTCTTTAATTTGATGATCTGTTTGATCTGCTTATTCTGAGTGGTTGTGATCATATTCTTATCCACCTCCGATCTATTATTTTCTTAATTTGACCAGATCTTCTTTCTTACCAATCAGCACAAGATTTTCCTCATCTTTGATCGGTTTCGTTGGATCTGGAGCCCCGTCAACACCACCTTCTCCTTCGATCGCGATGACGTTAACATTATATTTTCCACGGAAATTAATGTCTACTAATGATTTGTTGATCCATTCTTTTCTTGCCGGTACTTTAACGATACTTGTATCTGCGGAAAGGTCAAACAGATCTGTCATACTTCCTCCAAGCAGATTGTTTGCGATCCTTGCTCCCATCTCTTCTTCTGGATAAACGATCTCATCGGCTCCAACACGTTTTAATATCTCTCCTTTTAAAGTTCCGTCTGCCTTCGCAAGAACATATGGCACACCGATCTCTTTGACGATCATCAATGCCATAACACCGGAATCTAAATGCTCTGCAGTTGCGATCACAACTGCATCCATTCCTTCCAATCCGATGTTGTTCATCATTTCCTTATCAGATATATCCACACAGACTGCACAAGTTACTTTATCTGCGATATCTCTTACAAGATCCTCATCTTTATCAACTGCTAGTACTTCTGCTCCACCTTTGGCAAGTGACCTTGCGATACTGCTTCCAAACTTTCCAAGTCCTAAAACTGCAACTGACTTCTTCATTCTTCTCCGTTACCTCCGTTGCGATATCATGTTATAATGTGAATCTATTTCACTTATAAGATCAGATCCTGTTCCGGATACATGACCATCTTTTTCTTATTCTTCTGTGAAAAACCGATCGCCATAGAGATCGGTCCGACACGCCCTAAATACATGGTAATGATGATAATCACTTTCCCTGCGATTGTCAAATTCGGTGTCAATCCTTTGGTTAAACCAACTGTCGCGAGTGCTGATACACATTCATAGCATGAATCCATAAAAGTCCCATGATCAAATACCAACAGCAATAACACAGATGTCATCAGCACGATCAAGTTGATCACAATGATCGCAAGCGCTTTAGCCAACAGATTCTGTGGAACTCTTCGTTTAAATAACGTAATTGATTCTTCTTGTTTTGCCACAGAGAGCACACAAAATACAAGAATTGCGAATGTCACTGTCTTGACACCGCCTGCAGTACCAGTTGGTGATCCTCCGATGATCATCAGAAACATAGAAACCAGCGAAGATGCATCCGTCAATGCGCCCTGTGCTACCGTCTCAAACCCTGCGGTACGTGTCGTCACAGACTGAAACAGTGATGCCTGTATCTTCTGTGGCAATGACAGACTCTCCATAGTTGCTGGATTATGATATTCAAACAGAAAGATCAATATTGTACCAAACAAGATCAAAAATGACGTAATGGATAACACGATCTTGGTCTGAAGTCTCCATTGTTGTATCATCCTTTTTACAGGAACTTTATCTTTTACGATCTTTTTGAATCCCTGCCAAAGATCTTTCCATACAACAAATCCAAGACCTCCCAGGATGATCAGCCCCATTGTCGTAAAATTCATAACTGGATTCGTCACATAGCTTCGCAGACTGTCGTCTCTTACAATATCCATTCCTGCATTACAAAATGCCGAG
>OAVJ01001033.1_pt1 | contig 12938 bp, 9 predicted proteins | sample 1516901 | NCBI WGS metagenome assembly OAVJ01 (sample SAMEA2580073, study PRJEB22360) | human gut metagenome | biome: human gut; feature: human-associated habitat; material: faeces | place: Denmark | collected 2008/2010 | reverse complement strand
TCATATACCTATGACGCATATATCTTCATTGACGAGCCGGTATTTACTGCTCCTGACAAATTCCACTTGGATAAAAAGGCAAAATTCGAGGTCACAAACAATACGCCAAATGGCGCAGTAAGGCTCAAATATCTATGGGAAGTGAGCAAGGACGGCGGAAAGACTTTCACCGCCATTGACGGAGAAACTTCTTCTGTTTACGAGCCTACTATAGAAAGCCAAATGAACGGCTGGCAGATAAGATGCAAAACATGGGTATCAACAGGCGACGGACAAAAAACTGAGCCGACCGTTTTCGGCCCTGTTACGATAAACTTCTCCGAAAAAGCACCGGTCATAGTAAAACACCCGCAAAGCGGTGCAACAAACGCTCCTAGCCAGCCTAAACCTGTTAAGCCCGGAGAAATAACTATCGTAATTGAACGTTACTATTTCTTCAATGTAGAAGCAACAGGCAGTGAACCGCTCCAATATCAGTGGCAGGAAAGCAGCGATAACGGAGAAACTTTCGTGGATATCCCATATACCAACGACAATTCACATTCATTAAAAGTGCGAAAAGAAAACAACGGAAAGCTTGTGCGCTGTGTTGTATCAAATGAATACGGCTCTGTAGTTTCAAATGCGGCAAAGCTTACAATATATTATTCTCCTGAGTTTACAGCCTCACTCGGCAATAAGACCATAAACAGCGGAGAAAAGGCTACGTTCACACTTCCTATCGCTCAGGGAAATCCTTACGGAGCTGAGGTGATATGGCAGGTGAGCAAGGACGATGGAAAGACTTTTGCAGACGTTACCGAAGCTGACGGAACGTTCTCTCTTGATTCAAAAGTCGTGGACGGCAAGGAAGAATGGTCGACTACATTCACCACCTGTGCAACGAACATAAGCTTTAACGGATATATGTACAGATGTACGGTCAAGAACGCTGAAAATGCGGACTATGTGGGTACTTGGGTATCGGAAAAAGCAACGCTTACAGTAATAAGAAACTGCGCAGTAGACGGACATATATTTGACGAGGGAACGATAATCTCCGAGCCGACTTGCATCGATAAGGGTGTGAAAAGGTTTAATTGCTCCGAATGTTCACAGTACAAAGATGAGCCTATAAACCCATTGGGACATGATTGGAAAGAAGCGACCTGCACAGCTCCAAAGACCTGCAAACGCTGTCAGGCTACTGAGGGCGAGCCTATCGAACACAGCTTCGGCGATTATATATCCGATGAAAACGGACATTGGAAGCAGTGCAGTGAGTGCGGAACTGACAGCCAAAAGGAACTTCACGCCTACAAGTGGAATACGGAAGACGGCGAATATTGGCAGGAATGTACAATTTGCGGATATGAAACGAAAAAATCAACTATTTTGAAGATATCCATAAACGGAACTGACGAGACCTGTCCTTTAGGTGATTATGAATTTACATTTGCTCTGCCTGAGGGCTGTACTGACGTGACAGCAGGATTCAGATTTGCAGGCGACGGTACGGAATTGGCGTTTACCGCAAAAGACGATCTTTACACCGCAAAGGTAAGTGCGTCAGATCTTGAGAGCGGAACAATGACGGTTTACGCTTCGGCAAAACTCAAAGACGGTTTTGTCATCTCAGGTGAAAAAGAAGTAACCGTGCTGGAAAACCATGTGGGCGGCACTGCGACTTGTACTGAAAAAGCAAAGTGCAAATTCTGTAATAAAGAATACGGCGACCTTGACCCGACAAATCACACAGGCAAACCTGTTTGGGACTTTGACAGCAAGGAACACGAGAAAAAATATGATTGCTGCGGCGAGGTGACTATCGAGAGAGAACCCCACGAATGGAACGCAGGCGAATGTACAGAGTGTGGATACAAGTGTACACATTCCGGCGGCAAGGCGACCTGCACAAAGAAAGCCACCTGCGATATCTGCGGCAGCGAATACGGCGATATCGACCCGAACAATCATGGAAAGCTCACACATATAGATAAAGTTGACGCAACACATGACAAAGAGGGAAATATCGAGTATTGGTACTGCGAAGAATGCGGCAAGTATTTCGGTGACAAGGACGGCACAAAGGAGATACAAAAGGCAGACACTATTACAGATAAGCTGAAAGACACTCCAAGTGATGACAAAAAAGATAACTCAAAGCCAGATAAGACGAAAGACGATACTAACGAGAGCAAGACAGACAGCTCTACGGCAGAAAAGCCGAAAAACGATTCAAGCGAAATCAAGGCAGACAGCTCCACGGCTGATAAGCCTAAGAGCGAGCAGAAAAATCCACAGACCGGAAGCGGCAGTGGTATGAGCCTTTGGCTTGCAATGCTGTTGATAAGCGGCGGTGCGGCAATGGGAATAAAGAAAAAACACAAGAAATAACTGATCTCTTAACTGCACACAGCGGTTGTCTCAAACGGCAGCCGCTGTTTTTTTGATCAACATGACAAAAAATTTGTTACCCAAAGTTAAATTACCCCTTGACCTGTGGCGAAAATAGTAGTAAAATAGAAATGTAAATACAATAATTGAAAGGAATGTTCATCATGCCAAAGTTTATCGTTGAAACATCTGCACGTCACGTTCACGTTACTCAGGAAACTCTTGAAACGCTGTTCGGAAAGGGTGCAACACTTACAAAGAAGAAAGATCTTTCACAGCCTGGTCAGTTTGCTTGTGAGGAGAGAGTTACAGTTGTAGGTCCTAAGAAAGAGCTTGCAAATGTTTCTATCCTCGGTCCTGTAAGAAAAGCAGACCAGATCGAGCTTTCAGCTACAGACGCACGTTCTATCGGCGTTGCCGCTCCTATCAGAGAGTCAGGCGACACAGCAGGCTCAGGCGCTTGCAAGCTTGTTGGCCCATGTGGCGAAGTAGAGTGTTCTGAGGGCGTTATCGTTGCTAAAAGACATATCCATATGACACCTGCTGACGCTGAAACATTCGGCGTAAAGGATAAGGATATCGTTGCTGTCAAGATAGAGTCTGCAGAAAGAACAGCTATCCTCTGCGACACTGTTATCAGAGTAAGCGACAAGTTCGCTCTTGCTATGCACATTGATACAGACGAGTCAAACGCTGTAGGCGCAGGCAGAGAGCAGTACGGCGAGATAGTAAAGCTCTAATTTTATAGTACATATAAGACCGCTCATCATAGGGCGGTCTTTTTTCATACAAAAAATACATCGCCGCAGGCGATACCATAATTCCTCACTCCTCACTCCTAACTCCTCACTAATAACAACGTTTCGATTGACACAAAACTCCACCTGTGATATAATTTTCTTGTAAAACGCATAACGCAAATATGGAGATCATAAAATGAATAACGATACAATAAAACTTATACGGAAAACCTCAAACGTAAATTCACTTATGGTGATAATTTTCTATATGCTTGATATCGCACTTATAAGACTTGGCGACTTGGCGGTGTACCATATCGCAGGAAAGTCAGCCTACTATGAGGATATCGCTCAGCTTGTGAGCTACTGCATACAGTATCTCATGGTTGTGCCAATAGTTCTTGTTGTATTCAGACTTGTGAGTGGCAAAAAAGAGGGTCTTAAAATAACAGCCTGTTTCAGAAAGCCTTCAATGCCTGCAAAATGGGTCGCAAAATGGATCGTCATATCATTCGGGCTTATCTATGCCGCAAATTATATCAACACATTTATTTTCTCATACGTGCAGAAAGCTTCGGGAACGAGCCTTAAAGGCGTTGACTTCACTTCAAGCGGCACTGCCCTGGGCGGCGTAACGAGTGTGCTGGCAATGTCAGTGCTTGCACCGTTTTTTGAAGAGCTTATGTTTAGAGGTACGCTTTTCAGAAATGCTGAAAAATGCGGACAGCTCACAGGCATTATAATGGTGGGGCTGACATTCGGACTTTGGCACGGAAGCTATCAGCAGATACTCTATGCGGCTGTTATGGGAATGTGTGCCTGCTTTATGGTTGCAAAAACAGGATCTATCTTCCCGTCTTTGATACTTCACTTCACCATGAACACTATCGGAGCAATTCAGAGTGTCGCACTTGGTTCCATAGACTTTGACAAGTTTGCCGCAGAACTAGAAAAGGGCAGGATAACAGGCACAGCACCAATGATAATAATAGCTGTCGCACTGCTTTCATTCGGACTTATGATAGTGGGCCTTGTGCTTTTTGTAAAAGAGCTTAGATATCATCGTGACAGCTTCAGGCTCATAAACTTCTGCCCTGACGTTTCACAAGGCAAAAAGATAGTCATCTATCTCACCGCACCTGTTACCATACTCGCCTTTGCCGGGCTTATCTTCATCACAGTCCGCACAGCCTTAGGTCTTGGGCTATTCTAAAATACGCATAAAAATAACGCAGACTTTTTACAGCCTGCGTTATTTTTATCAGGAGTTATTTATTATGATTTAAGGCTTGCGATTTTCTGGTTGAGTTCCTTTATCTCGGAATCTACAGTTGCAGAATACTTCTCACGAACCTGCGTCCATGTGGACTGTACACCCTCTTCATTAACATTTGAAGCATCACTGTAGAGTGCGTCAACCAGGCACTGGTTTCCGTCAAACTGCTTTCTGTCGCCGAGAGCGGAAGATATACCGTAAGCATAGTCGAAGAGCATAAGGTAATCGTCAGAAACAACGTCCATTTTCACATCATACATCTCGTCTGTCCAATTAGGGTTGTTCTCCATGAACTTGTCCTTGTTTGTCTGCTCATACTTTGGATCTGTCTTTGAAGCTCTTACGCACTCAAACCAGCACTTAACAGCTTCGCTTCTTGTTGAGCCTTTTACCCACATGAAAGCTGTCATATCAGAAGTTGTTATCTTCTGCTGATTATCGTCATACTGAGGAATAGGAACAACGCCCCAGTTCTCGCCCTCCTTTGGAGTTTGGTTGCCTGTGTAAGCCCACTCGCCCATTGCATAGAACAAGCAGTTCTGATTGAAGCAATCTCTTGCAGAGCCTACCCAGCCGTTGAGGATAAGTCCATCCTTCATCATATTATAAAGGAAGTTCTGAGCCTTTTCTATATCAGGGTCGTTAAGATTGCTTGAAAACTCGTTTGTTGCAGGATCATAGTTTACAAGACGCTTGCCTGTCTGCTGAACAACGTGCGCTCTGAAGAAGCCGTTTACGCCGTAACGCTCAGTATCAGCCGGTGCGTTGCCAACATATGAGGACATGATATCCTCCCAATTCTTCCAAGTCCACTCATTGTTTACATAAAGCTCATATGGATCGTCAAGGCCCTCTGCGTCAATGATATCCTTATCATAGCAGAGCATCGCAGAAGCAGAATAGCCAAGAGGCGCAACATAATGCTTTCCGTTGAGCATGAACTGATCTGCTGTATCCTTTGTTGCAGACCACAAAGGCTGGCTGAAATCAACTATGCTGTCGATAGGCTGATACATATCCTTTACTACCTGTGAAGGGAATGCAAGCCACTCATACTTGAATATATCAGGAATATCCTTGTTAGCTGTGATAGCAGCAGCAAGATTATCAAACCTGTCCTCATTTGAAGTCTGCTGGAATCTTATCTTTCCGCCCTTGCTCTCAAAAAGCTGAAGCTCTGTGCTCTTCTCAGGACTGCCCTTAGTAGGGTTAAGGTCGCCCTCACCGAGATAAAGTATCTCTTTTTCAGCACCCTCAGGGATAGCCTCGATAGATTCCGTGTCAGCTACCGCAACGTTCTCTGTTGCAGAAAAATCGTCCTCCGCCTTGCTTGAAGAGTTTGATGAGCTTCCGCAGCCCGCTACTCCTGTTGCCATTGACAAAGCCATTACAGCCGCTATGTACTTTTTGTAATTCATAAAATATTCCTCCATAATTCAATATTTTAGCATCAAAGCTGTCCGCACGTAGTTGATGAGTTCATATATTAAATCTTGTTATAATTATACAACACATATAAAGCTATTGTCAATCACCATTATAGCACAATTATCAGCAATTTAATTGTACACTTTGCACAATTAAATCCATATGTATTGTTAAAACGCAATATTACGATCAATATAGTTTAAAATATGCGCATAAAGTTCAAATATTCAATATGCCCGTTTTGAATGAATATAAAACAGATACAAGAGCTTTTTGTAGAAAACATTAACCAAAACAGCAAAATATGTACAGCATTTATGCAGTTCGTAAAACTTTTTTCATGTAATCGTTTGATGTTTTCAGTGGTACTTGTAATTAGCGAATTATTATAGTATACTTGTTTAAGAAGATTTTTTACCGAAAGGAAATTGCTTGATATGACAGATTTTGAAAGAAACAAAGCAAGGGTGACAGCCGAATATGAGGCTCTCATCAACAGAAAAAACATTGTGTCCGACAGCTACAACGGAATTTATGACAGATACGTTTACCCTGTTCTGACAGCCGCACACGCACCTATTATCTGGAAATATGACATGAACCCTGAGACAAATCCATACTTCATTGAGAGATTGGGCATAAACGCAGTACTGAACTCAGGCGCTATTTATCTCAACGGCAAGTATTACCTTGTTGCAAGAGTTGAGGGCAATGACAGAAAGTCATTTTTTGCAGTAGCAGAGAGCGACAGTCCTGTTGACGGCTTCCGTTTCTGGGACTTCCCTGTTCAGCTTCCTGACACTGAACCGGAGGAAACAAACGTATACGATATGAGACTTACTCAGCATGAGGACGGCTGGATATACGGTGTATTCTGCTCAGAGAGCAAGGACAAGACTTCAAACGATCTTTCTGCCGCTACAGCTCAGGCTGGAATCGTAAGGACAAAGGATCTTAAGACATGGGAAAGACTTCCTAATCTCAAATCCAAGTCGCCACAGCAGAGAAACGTTGTACTTCACCCTGAATTCGTTGACGGAAAGTACGCATTCTACACACGTCCACAGGACGATTTTATCGAAACTGGCTCAGGCGGAGGAGTATGCTTCGGTCTTTGCGAAGACATCACAAACCCTGTTATCTGCACAGACGAAGTTGTTATCTCACCAAGGCAGTATCACACAATCACAGAGGTAAAGAACGGTGCAGGCGCAGTGCCTATCAAGACACCAAAGGGTTGGATACACATTGCACATGGCGTAAGAAACACAGCCGCAGGTCTTAGATACGTAATTTATGTATTTGCAACTGACCTTAAAGACCCTTCTAAGCTAATCGCTTCGCCGTCAGGACTTTTCATTGCACCACACGGCAATGAAAGAGTGGGTGACGTATCAAACGTTGCGTTCACAAACGGTGCGATCGTTCGTGAAAACGGTGACGTGTATATTTACTACGCTTCATCAGACACAAGACTTCACGTTGCGGCAACAACGATCGACAAGCTTATGGATTACACATTCAACACTCCGTCAGACCCACTGCGTTCTGTTGACTGCGTAAAGCAGAGATGCGAGCTTAAAATCTCGAATATCTTAACAAGTAATATATCAAACACAAACAGACGGCTTCTGCTGTCTGTTTTTTTGTACACTAAAACTTTTTTCAAGTCTGCCATATCTGTGCATAAATATTGCACTACCCATGTAGGGGACGTCGTCCTCTACAATTATGCTATGGTTTGTCTGCCGCAAAATTGCTGAGTCCCTTTACCGCAACTTTTTTTATATACCCTATTGCAATCGTCCACAATCTATGGTATAATTAATTAATAAAAGCACAATATATGCAATATCACGCACAAAATTTTCTCTTAACTAAGGAGTGTTTATAATGAGATGTCCTTTTTGCAACTATGAAGATACAAGAGTAATAGATTCACGTCCAAGCGAGGGAAAAAAGCGTCGCCGCCGTGAGTGTCCGAAATGCGGAAAGCGTTTCACTACTTATGAGGTGGTGGAAAAGCCACAGCTTATGGTATACAAGCGTGACGGCTCGTTTGAGCCTTTTGACAGACAGAAGCTTATAAAAGGCATTCAGAACGCTATCAAAAAGCGTCCTGTCAGTGTTGATGATATGAAAAACCTTGTTGACGATATAGAGAACACCTTTGCAAACAAAATGCAGACCGAGACCACTACAAGTGAGATAGGCGATATGGTGCTTATGGGTCTGAAAAAGCTTGACCACGTTGCATATGTGCGTTTTGCTTCCGTTTACAAGGACTTCTCTGACGTTGATTCGTTCATTCAGATAATCACCGAGCTTTCTGACAAGAAGAAATAAATAAGAGCGTTCCGATAATTTTCGGGACGCTCAGCCTGTCGCAAAACCCCTAGATTCATCTCGAATCAGGGGTTTTGCTTTTATGCAATCAATAAACTAACAATAAATGTAATCAATTTTCGTAAAAAGTGTCAAAACAAAGCGATTTACACTCCGTGGAGAGATTCATATTGTAAAAGATCTGGTTGAATCTGTTCCGAGCAATATAAAACAGAAAGTAAAAAAATGATGCCGCTTCAGAAACAGATACCTCTTCCGGAAGTTTTCCGCAGCGGCAGAACTGATAGAGAAATCCGCCCCAGAATGCGTCGCCGGCTCCGGTTGCATCTAATGCTTTATTTCTGAAACCCTTGACGATCTGACCGCCGTCATATGTCCGTACATAAGCGCCCAATTTGCCCAATGTGATTACATCAATTTTCACTTCCTTACGCAACAAGGCTTCTGCTGCATATTTGCCTCAAAACCAGCTGTTCCCGGTACTGCTGCAAAAACAGATGTACCGATTGCCATGCCGATTTTATTTCCAAGAGAGATAAATGCATACTGGAACCCGTCATTGCGGACACCGGTTTTCCATTCGCCATATTCTACACAATCGGGAATAATGGCATAAATAGCCGTGTTAAAACCTGCAAAGAAGAACCGTGACAGACCAGAACAGATATAAAACGGAACAGGTGTCTCTACAGGACTGAACAGATACAGCGACAGCATACATACACCTGTTCCAAGCGCCAATATAGAAGCTGATCTGCCTTTGTTTCCAAACCATCTAAAAATAATAGGAAACAGTCCGGCACCAATAATTGACGGAATAATAATTGCCATGGAATAAGTAGTAAACAGGGATTCAGTTTCCTCCACATACTTAAAATAATATAGTGCATCTGCATTTCTTCCATAGAGTGCCACGCCAAACAGGAACTGTCCCAGTAATGCCAGCAGATAGGGCTTATTTTGAAGCACAGTCTGAATTTGCAGCTTTATGGGGATTTTCTTCTTTTCCGGAATGGTTACTGCTTTCTTTGTCTTAGCAAAGCAGAAAATATGACAGGCAGCAAAAATCGCACCATAAGGTACAGCTACCAGCAGATAACCACGCTTGTCACTGCCGCCCAGTTTTGAAATCAACGGCAGTGTGATAATATTGATAATACCGATTGCAATCATGGCACTGACGGAACGGAAGGTGTTGATTTTTGCACGTTCTTCAATGTTCTGCGTCATATCACCGCAGAGGGTTCCATAAGGAATAATTATGCAAAGCGACTAAGAGTGATCTTGGTCGCTTTTGCTATGCTGCTCTAAGTCTGTAATCGACAGGAGATAATCCATCAAGCATTTTAGGCGGCTGTCAGTCACGCTTTTTTCGATACGGCTCAACGCACCCAAGATACTGTTAGCGTTCTCCATATCAACATTCACGATCTTACCGTGCAGTGCCATGTACTTAATATATGTAGCAGTTTTCATATGGCACTCGTCGGCTCTTTGTTTTACCTCTTCCCATTCACCAAGCGTGAACGTGAGATGTTTATACTTCCTGTTTTCTACCTTAATATTATCGACCTCCTTGTTGTCTGTGTTACGGATACTCGGTTCTAAAAGGGTCAGGGTTCCATTTTAGCCCAATTCCGCAGGAAAGCAGAATTGGAAGAGTTTGGGTGACAGAGCATATGCTCTGTCAATACTTGCGAGAAAAAATGAAATTTGGTCAAAAGAGCCAGCCTGCTCTAACTGAATACACGTTTCACATATATAGGACAGAACTCGGGTGAAATTTGCACTCGTTTACAAAAGATTCAAAAAGAATCTGCAAGCTGCATAATCAGGCATAGGCGATATATTGCCCTGTCCGTTAAAATGACAATGGGCGGCATAGTGATGATCTTACGCCTGTGATCGACACCAAACAGCCGAACCTGATGACAGATGTGCTGACGATAGCCCTCATTTTTAAGTATAGCTGGAAAAATATCGCTGTGCCGTATATTCCAAAATCAGAATTATCTTTGCTTTCAGCTCTGGAAATTTCATATTTAAAATAGAGTTCTAACAGTCATTATCTGTCTTATGAAAGCAGAAAGGACTCCATAACCGTTTGGTTACTGAGTCCTTATTCTTCTTATTGTATTTTTCATACAACAGTCTGTTGCCGAGAAGGAAATGACGGAGATGATTTTAGAAAGAGGATATTAGCACGCATAGTTAAAGTGACTTTTTATAATCATTACCACCACAAAAGTGGTGGTTTGCTCTGCTCCAAAAAGGAACTGTTACTGGCTTTCCCCATCAAGAGACTCCGAGGGTTCAGCACCGCATTACATTCACTGGCAGCCCTTATATGTTAGGTGCTTAATTTCATTTGTTTATAACCTCCGTGTATTTTAATTTAGTAATGCAGTCGCCAAATTACTACTATTTTATCATATTCGGAGGTTATTTTAAAGCGTTCGCTGAAACTTTTTTATGTCCCCGGTAGAACCGGACGTTTAATTACGCTAAAGCGCCCAAAAGAGCCCTCGAAAACGCTTTCAGGGCGTTTCCGAGAACCTGCGATCAGTGTTGATTTTTCTTTATCCTGAATACAGCAAACACTATAGCTGCCACAAGAGCCGCTGCCCCTCCGACTATCCCCAAGATAAGCGGGAGACTGCTTTTTCCCTCTCCCTTTTCGGCAGCGGAGGAAACAGCTTCTCTTGTATCAAGAGCTTCCTTATCCTTGGCAATTACCAGAAGCGATACCGTCCTTGGCTCCATTTCAAGAGTCAGGCTGCTGCCGTTCAGTGTCACAGCCGGGTTTGAATCGGTCATATCAAATAACTGTGATGACATACTGTTTATCCCGTAAAGGTGAGCGTACTTGTACTCGTTTCCAAGCTCGATATTTGCGGTCGTTTTGTCGTCAAACGCCTTGTTTGTCACTACGAGGGTGATGACGTCCTCGTTATCTCCGTTAATTGCAGCATAGGCGGTCGAGGTCTCGATATCGTCCGTGGTACAGGACACAAGCGTATCGCCAAAGCCGCTTCCGCTGCCGTCATAGTTGGTGTACAGATTGATCGCGGCAAGCTGATACTGTGCGTCCATTGTAAACAGGTTGGCAGCATAGACCCCGTTCTGTGCAAAAATGCCGAGGGTGTCCGCCTCCATTATAGCACCGCAGACATCGTAAGCTCCCTGAAAATCATATTCAGTGATGGCAAGCTTTGTGCCGGGGTAATAGGTATCTATTGACTCCTTAAGTGCCGGAAGTATCGGCAGGAACTCTGCGCCTGCGTCGGTTATCCAGCTGTCCTCGGTGTAGGTATCGTCCCAGAAGCTTCGGGTCGAGTTCAGCTTATTGTAAACACAGTCGGGATCGCCATAATGCTCGCAGTAGCGCTTTCCGCAGGCGCCCTTTGCCTCGGTGTAAAAATGCACATCGAGCACATCGAGCAGTCGCCTGCCGTTCTCGTCCTCTGCCTTCTTCATTTCGTCAAGATAGTAATCTATAAACCATTTGTACTCGGGGTTGTCGTTTTTTATCTCTTTCCAGTCAGGCGCATCGGCGAAATTCGTAAACGCCCCGTAGCCGAAAAGCGCAGGACCGAATATCTCGGCATTCGGGTCAATATCCTTTACTGCCTTAGACATAGTTACCGACTTTTCAACGATCTCAGCGCAGGTGGTTTTTTCGGGATGAACGAGTGAGTGAGTGCTGTTCCACAGCCCCGGCTCATTGTCGAGAGAATAGCCCCTGATGCCGCCGTTCTGTGAGTCGCCAAGGGTGTTCACAAGGTAGTTTACAAACTCGTCCATATAAACAGTGCCGTCATTCAGAACGGGCGTCAGGCTGAATTCATCGTCCTTTACAAGTTCAACCTTTTTCCAGCGGTCAGAGGGCGCTCTCTCAGCCTTGCTGACCTCGCCGTTCATGTCGGCAGAAACGTAGCCCGCAAGCTGCAGCGTCATAAGAGGGTATGCGCCCTTTGCGGTGCAGACCTCATTCAGCTTCAGAGCGGCACAGCCCGGCTTGTCCTTCATATTCTCCGGAACATTCTGCTGAAAATATCCGTCGGAGATGTTTTTCCAGTCAGCTCCTGCATTTGAAACGTTCGTTTCCCAGTTGTAAGCGCTGTAGCGGTTGCCGCCCGCACGCACCGCCTTACAGGAAACGTCATTTTCCATAAGCTCCGCATTAACGCCGTAAATATAGGGAGAGATCGCTTTTCTGTCCTTGCCCGTATCAACGGTTATGTTCACTGTTCTGCCCAATGAAGTGCCGCTCACCGAAAGCGTGCAGCTGAGCATTATGGACATTGCCGCCATAAAAGCCGCAAGATTTCTTATTCGCATAGTATCACCGTCCTTTTTAATCAAGCTTCACAAACGCTGCCGAGCCTGCTCCGATAACGCAGCTGTTGCCGCTTATCTCTGCACCGCTCCCGAAGCTGTATATAACCTCTCCAAGTGAGCCGCCGACCGTCAGCTCACAGGCGGAATCGGTGGGGTTTACTGCAACAAGTATTCTCTCGCCGTCAAAGCTTCTGACATATGCAAGAGGTCTGCCCTTTGCGCCGTCGCAGACAAACTCGATATCTCCAAGGCTTTGCAGAGCTTTGTGCGCCTGTCTTACTGCAATTAGCTTTTTGACCTCGCTGCGCAGCGAATTATTGACGGCAATCTGCTTCTCCGCAGTCGGTCTGTCGGGGTCGGGGTCAAGGGGGATATAGAGCTTCTCTACCGGAGCGGAAGAAAATCCTGCATTCTCCGAGCTGTCCCACTGC
>OAVJ01001031.1_pt1 | contig 12961 bp, 14 predicted proteins | sample 1516901 | NCBI WGS metagenome assembly OAVJ01 (sample SAMEA2580073, study PRJEB22360) | human gut metagenome | biome: human gut; feature: human-associated habitat; material: faeces | place: Denmark | collected 2008/2010 | reverse complement strand
GGGATGATGGGAACCCCATGGGACTCAGGACCTTTAATTTTTCAGTACTGAAAGCCAGAAATAAACTCTGAGAATTTCTCTATGAATCCCATGGTTTTTCATGTATACTATGAAAAGAAAAACGCGGATGATATGGAGCTGACAATATGAAAATAGCAGTGATGGGATACAGCGGTGCGGGGAAATCCACACTGGCTAAGAAACTGGGCAGGCTCTACGACTGCCCGGTTCTGTATTTGGACAGGATACAATTTGAGCCCGGATGGAAAGAGAGAAACCGGGAAGAAGCAAAACGTATGGCAGAGGAATTTCTGAATGAGAATCAGGACACGGGCTGGATTATTGACGGAAACTACGCTAAATTCTGCCAGGAACGGCGTCTGGAGGAAGCGGATCTCATTGTATTTATGGACTATACCAGAAGAATCTGCCTGTGGCAGGCGGTGAAACGGTATCTGGAATACAGGGATAAAACCAGGGAGAGCATGGCAGAGGGCTGCCGGGAGAAGATTGACTGGGACTTTGTGAAATGGATTCTCCGTGACGGGAGGGATGAGAACCACAGCTATCGGTCCATTAAAGCCAGATATCCCCATAAGACGCTGGTGGTCCGCAACCGGAAACAGCTGAAGGACAGCATGACAAGGCTGATATTGAGAAGCCGTGAGAGGACATTGGGATGAGACAGGAAGAACTTCTGATTAACCGCCTGGCCGCATATGCCAGGTCGGACATGTATCCCTTCCATATGCCAGGGCATAAGCGCAGGACGGGGCCGGAGGATTCCTTTATGAACTCCTGCGTGGACTCCTTTACAAATCCCTTTGCAGTGGATATAACGGAGATTGAGGGGTTTGATAATCTTCACCATCCAGAGGGCATTTTAAAGGACTCCATGAAATGGGCGGCAGATGTCTACGGTGCGGACCAGACCTATTATCTGATTAATGGAAGTACCGGCGGGATACTGGCAGCAGTATGCGGATCCGTTCCCAGAGGCGGGAGAATCCTGGTGAGCAGGAACTGCCATAAATCCGTGTACCATGGAATCTGTCTGAATCAGCTGAAAACCTCTTATGTTTATCCACAGGAGATAGAAGGATTGGGGATACAGGGAGGAATTACGGCTGAAGATGTGGACAGGATGCTTAACCGGTATATGGATACACAGGCCGTACTTATCGTATGTCCGACCTATGACGGAATTGTATCCGATATAGAGGCCATTGCCCGGATTGTACACAGGGCCGGGCTTCCGTTGATTGTGGATGAGGCCCACGGCGCCCATTTCCGCTATGACGCCATGTTTCCTGTGTCTGCCCTGGACCTGGGAGCAGATGTGGTGATTCAGAGCGTCCACAAGACCCTTCCCAGCCTGACCCAGACAGCCCTGCTCCATATTAAATGCAACCGGCCGGACGGAGGATGCTATGCAGACAGGGAGCGGATTGACCGGTATATCCATATGGTGCAGAGCAGCAGCCCTTCTTATGTGCTAATGGCCAGTATAGAGAACAGTATATACCAGATGGAACAGACGGATATGGCGCCCTATGGGAAACAGCTTCACAAGCTGCGCCGGAGGCTGGGTCAGATGAGGCATCTTCGTCTTGCGGATACAGGGCTTATAGGACAGGCCGGAATCAGGGACCTGGATATCTCCAAAATCGTGGTGTCTACCAGGGGAACCTGCCTGTATCCGGCAGAAGATGGATTGACCGGATTTACAGGCGCGCAGCTGGATGACATTCTGCGCAGAGAATATCACCTGGAGATGGAGATGTGCGGGGCAGATTACGTGACAGCCATTACCACGGTTATGGACAGCGGGGAAGGCCTGGAGCGGCTGGGGGATGCATTGACCAGGATTGACAGCCAACTGACGGATGCCGGTTATAAACCAGACGGGCGCAGCGGGAACCAGAAAAGTGTATACAGTATGCGGTGCGACACGGCCATGTCCATGGGAGAAGCCATGGAGGAGAACATGGCGTCTGTCGGTCTGGAGGACAGCGCAGGGTGTATTTCCGGGGAGTTTGTCTATATTTATCCGCCGGGTATCCCCATTGTGGCTCCCGGGGAATGGATCAGCAGACCCATTCTGGAAGTAATCCTGGAATACAGGGATAAGGGGCTTCCGGTACAGGGGCCTGCGGACCAATCCCTAAGGACCATCCGGGTTGTGCAGAAGGATTGATTTTATATTAAGACGGAATGAGAACTGACTGAGATTAGAAAGTGCAGAGAGAATCATGGGAAAGATATTTTATGTCATGGGCAAGAGTGCCTCGGGAAAAGATACCATATATAAGAAGCTCCACAGCAGAATGCCGGAACTTAAGACAGTTACCATGTATACCACCAGACCCATACGGGACGGGGAACACAATGGGGTGGAGTATTTTTTTGTGGACCCCTCCTATCTGGACCAGTGCAGGAAAGATGGTATTTTAATTGAATGCCGGACGTATGACACGGTATACGGCCCGTGGAGTTATTTTACAGCGGACGATGGGCAGATCGATCTGAAAACAGGCAATTATCTGATTATGGGAACTCTGGAATCCTACGGGAAGATGCGTGCTTATTATGGAGAGGAAGCCCTTGTTCCTATCTATATTCATGTAGAGGATGGATTGAGGCTGCGTCGGGCTTTGGAACGGGAGCAGCAGCAGACCGTGCCTAAGTATAAGGAAATGTGCAGGCGTTTTCTGGCAGATGAGGAGGATTTCAGCCCCAGCCATCTGGAACAGAGCAATATAACAAGGCAGTATGAAAATGTAGTGCTGGAGGATTGTCTCAGGGAAATTGTGCAGGAGATTGGGAGAGTTTGCCATACGCAATCAAATGCAGGACAGCCGGAAGTTCAGGACATCTGAAGCCGGATATTATAAAATACGTGCTGTGAAAGCCAACTGGATTCGGCTTTCGCAGCACGTTATTTTTGTATGAAAAATTATTATGTAAAGAATCAGTGCGCCACCTGGCCTCAGATACTGTGCACCGGCTTCTGGGGTCTTCCGGTCTGCGGATTCTCCAGATTATATTCATTAATCTTATTAAACAGCTGCCTGGCGCTGATGCCCAGCTTATAGGCGGTGGCTGATATGTTCCACCCCATCTGGTTAAGTACCCACTGAAGGTACTCCCTCTCGCTGCGGCGCTTGAATTCCCGCCAGGGGACGATTCCTGCCTGGGTAAAGGCGGTGGAAGGACTGTCGTCATCTGTTGTCTTCAGATTATAGAGAATCGGTATTCCTTCCGTGGTGATGACATGGTTCTTGGAGAGGACCACCATCCGGTCCACATGGTTCCTCAGCTCCCTGATGTTGCCCGGATAATCATAATTAATAAGAAAATCCCAGGCCTTCTCGTCGATGCTGTCGATTCTGATTTGGTTTACCCGCTGGGATTCCTCCAGGAAGAAGTGAATCATGTCCACCAGGTCCTCCTTCCTCTCCTTGAGGGCGGGGATGCGGATGACAATGGTACTGATACGGTAAAAGAAATCTTCGCGGAACGTACTGTTGCGGACCTTGGCCACCAGGTCGCGGTTGGTGGCGGTTATCAGCCGGAAATCCAGCTGCTTGCTGTTGTTGCCGCCGATTCGCTCGATTCTCTTTGTCTCAATGGCCCGCAGAAGCTTTACCTGGGTGGTCAGGTTGATGTCGCCCACTTCATCTAAGAACAGGGTGCTCTTATCAGCCAGCTCGAATTTTCCGGCCCTTCCCTTGATGGCGCCTGTAAACGCGCCCTGTTCATGGCCGAACAGTTCTGCTTCCAGAAGGGATTCCGTATAGGCATTACAGTTGACCGCTATGAGCGGCATATCGGAACGGCGGCTGCAGGCATGGATATACTGTGCAGCCACATCCTTGCCGGAACCGGATTCACCGATAAGGAGGACGTTTACATTGGAAGCTGCCACACGTTCACAGTCTTCCAATGCCCTCCGGTAGGCAGGGGATTTTGTGTTGAAAAAAAACTTTTTTTTCATATCGTTTTCGTCCATAAGCGTGTCTCCTGTACTTGATTTTTAAAAAATTATTAATTATGCATAAAATTGAGAAAAAATTAACATGAAAATTGTAAAAGAAGGGAAATGTGGAAGCAAAAAATAAAAAGAATCCCTCCCTACCCCCTATTATAACTGAAATTTATTTCACTATCAAGAAAAATAGTTCATGAAAAAAAGGAAATTTAAAATGGCCAGAAGTTAAAAGAATGACAAAATAGACAATATAGAAAACCTATAAAGGACGGAAACCCGATAGAAAAAATGTATTTCCGTTGGTTAAAAGGTAAAAAAATAAAAAAAATCCCGCTTTAGAAAAAGTTGGCACGATAATTGCTCTAATATTATGTGGAATGGAATCCTATGCCTAATAAATAAGAAAGATCTAAAGGGTGAAACATCATGTACATCGTAGTGACAAACAACGTGAAGTGCAGGGACAGATATCAGGACAAATTAAAAGTGGACTTCCTGGAAAACGGTTCCTACATTGATGTGTTAATCAAGGTGAGAAACTATATACATAAAGGTTATCGCCTGGAAACCCATCCTATGGCAGGGAGCCTGAAGCCTAACCAGATTCCTTACAAAACAATCATAATTTCCGACTCTGAGGTTGAAAAAGAAGAATTTTACCAGTTTGAGATGGTGATGGAGAACAGTATTCAGTCCTGTGAGAAATTCATGAAGGACAGACGGACTCCTGATTGGCCGGAAAATATACTGGAAGACTTCAGGGACGTGGATTTATCCTTGATTGAAGGAGCTGTAAAAAAAATAATATACAAGGAGGAGTGATTAGATGAAACTTGAGTTGGGGTGCGTTCAGATTAACGACATTCAGTTTGCATCGGAATCAAAAGTGGAAAACGGAACTATTTATGTTAATGCAGAAGAGTTGAAGGCACTTTTGTTGGAAGATGAAAACCTGAAGTCCGTTGAGCTGGAGATTGCAAAACCAGGAGAGAGTGTCCGTATCATGCCAGTAAAGGACGTGATCGAGCCACGTGTAAAAGTCAACGGAGGTGGAAACTTATTCCCAGGCGTTATTTCCAAGGTGGAGACAGTGGGAAGCGGAAGGACCAACGTATTAAAGGGTTCCGCAGTTGTTACCACAGGTAAGATTGTTGGCTTCCAGGAAGGTATCATCGACATGTGCGGTGAGGGAGCTAAGTACACACCATTCTCCCAGTTAAACAACCTGGTTGTTGTATGCGAGCCAATTGACGGACTTGCAAAGCATGCTCATGAGAAGGCTGTCAGATTCGCAGGCCTGAAGGCTGCTGATTATATCGGCAAGCTGGCTAAGGACGTAGAGCCTGATGAAGTTAAGGTATATGAGACCTGTTCCGTTAAAGAAGGAATTGAAAAGTATCCTGAGCTTCCAAGAGTAGCTTACGTACTTATGCTTCAGAGCCAGGGCCTGATGCATGATACATATGTATACGGAGTAGATATGAAGCAGTCCCTGCCAACCATCTTAAACCCAACCGAATTAATGGATGGTGCTATCTTAAGCGGTAACTGCGTATCTGCATGCGATAAGAACACAACCTATCATCACCTTAACAATCCTGTTATCGCAGACTTATTTGAACAGCACGGAAAGACCCTGAACTTTGTAGGTGTAATCATCACCAACGAGAACGTATACCTTGCTGACAAGATGCGTTCTTCTGACTGGACATCCAAACTTTGCGAGTTCTTAGGCGTTGACGGCGCTATCGTTTCCCAGGAGGGCTTCGGTAACCCAGATACTGACCTTATCATGAACTGCAAGAAAATTGAAGCAAAAGGCGTTAAGACTGTTATCATCACAGATGAGTACGCAGGCCGCGACGGTGCTTCCCAGTCCTTAGCAGATGCAGATGCAAGCGCTAATGCTGTTGTTACAGGCGGAAACGCAAACATGGTCATCAACTTACCGGCAATGGATAAAGTAATCGGATATCCTGAGGTTGCTGATATCATTGCAGGCGGATTCGACGGAAGCTTACAGAAAGACGGTTCCATTGTTGCTGAGCTTCAGGTAATCACAGGAGCAACAAATGAGATGGGCTTCAATAAATTAAGTGCCAGATAGGAGGATAAGATGTCAAAGTTAAGAATTGTTCATTATATTAACCAGTTCTTCGCTAACATCGGCGGCGAGGAAAAGGCTGATTACCAGCCAGAATTAAGAGAAGGCATTGTAGGCCCTGGTATGGCGTTCAACCAGGCATTTGGAGAAGAAGCAGAAATCGTAGCTACCGTTATCTGCGGTGACTCCTATTTCAACGAGAACGTTGAAGCTGCTAAAAAGACCATTCTGGATATGATCAGCAGCCAGAAGCCAGACGCAGTTATCTGCGGACCGGCATTCAATGCAGGACGTTACGGCGTTGCCTGCGGTACTGTTGCACTGGCAGTTAAGGAAGAGTTAAACCTTCCGGTTCTGACTGGTATGTACAAAGAGAACCCAGGCGCTGACATGTACAAGACCAAAGTATATGTGGTTGAGACCAAGAACAGCGCAGCCGGCATGAGAAGTGCAGTTGCCACCATGGCTCCTCTGGCACTTAAGCTTGCCAAGGGTGAGAAGCTTGGTTCTTCCAAGGAAGAGGGCTATATGCCAAACGGCATCCGTGTCAACTTCTTTGAGGACAAGAGAGGCTCTCAGAGAGCAGTAGAGATGCTGATTAAGAAGCTGTCCGGCAAGGAATTCACAACCGAGTTCCCAATGCCTGACTTCGACAGAGTAGATCCGAATCCGGCTGTTAAAGATATGGCTCATGCAAAAATCGCTCTGGTTACCTCCGGCGGTATCGTACCAAAGGGCAACCCGGACCACATCGAGTCCTCCAGTGCTTCCAAGTACGGCAAGTATGACATCGACGGTGTCATGGACCTGACAGAAGCTACCTATGAGACTGCTCATGGCGGATACGATCCAGTATATGCAAACGAAGACGCAGACAGAGTCCTTCCTGTTGACGTTTTAAGAGAATTTGAAAAAGAAGGAAAAATCGGCAGCCTGCACAGATATTTCTATACCACAGTTGGAAACGGTACATCCGTAGCTAACTCCAAGAGATTCGCTGCAGAGTTCGCACAGGAGCTGAGGAATGACGGGGTAGATGCGGTCATTCTGACCTCTACCTGAGGTACCTGTACACGTTGCGGTGCAACGATGGTAAAAGAAATTGAAAGAGCAGGAATCCCTGTAGTTCATATTGCAACTGTAGTTCCGATTTCACTGACAGTAGGAGCTAACCGTATTGTTCCTGCTATCGCTATTCCTCATCCTCTTGGCAATCCTGCATTGACCATGGAAGAAGAGAAGGAAATCAGGAGACATATACTGACCAAGGCTCTGACAGCACTGGAGACTCCAGTTACAGAGCAGACTGTATTTGAGTAAACCGTAATTTAGAAATCCGTAAAAAGAACATTGACCGGTCCTTCCAATGGTGCCTAAAGTTACCATGGTATGATTCAACAACGTTCTGAAAATGGTGTAATTGCACAAAAAAGAGTTTGCAAACTGCCTGTTTAGTGATAAAATGTTATTTGAAGCGGCATTTTGTGAACCCTGAAATTCAATTGATGTGTAAGGAGATATTCTGATGGACAAGATTTATGATGTCATCATTCTGGGTGCAGGTCCTGGCGGACTTGCAGCTGGAATCTATGCAGGAAGAGCGCGTCTTGATACGCTGCTCATTGAAAAAGGAAAAGACGGCGGCCAGATTGCCATTACAGACGAGATTGAGAATTATCCCGGACAGATGGTAGACGGCGAGAGCGGTCCTTCCCTGATTGAAAGAATGACCAAGCAGGTAGAGAAGTTTGGAGCTGAGCGTGTCAGCGATACCATTGTCAGCGTTGATATCGAAGGTCCGGTAAAGACACTGGTTGGAAGCAACGGAACTTATAAGGCACGTACCCTGATCATTGCTACCGGCGCTTTCCCAAGGCCAATCGGCTGCAAGGGCGAGGGCGAGTTTATGGGCAAGGGTGTTTCCTACTGTGCAACCTGCGATGCTTCCTTCTTCGAGGATCTGGAAGTATTCGTAGTTGGCGGCGGCGACTCTGCTGTTGAGGAAGCCATGTACCTGACAAAGTTTGCAAGAAAAGTTACTGTTATCCATCGCCGTGATGAGCTGCGTGCGGCAAAATCCATCCAGGAGCGCGCGTTCAAGAATCCTAAGCTGTTCTTTATGTGGGATACAGTTGTGGAAGAGCTTCACGGAGACGGCATCCTTTCCGGCATGACTGTTAAGAATGTTAAGACAGGCGAGCTTACAAGAATTGATGCAGACGAAGACGACGGCCTGTTCGGCGTATTCGGCTTCATCGGATACAACCCAAGAAGCGAACTGTTCGAAGGCAAGTTGGAGATGGACCGCGGATACATCAAGACCGACGAAGACATGCACACCAATGTGGAAGGCGTGTACGCAGTTGGCGATATCCGTGTAAAGAGCTTAAGACAGGTTGTTACTGCTGCTGCAGACGGAGCAATCGCTTCCATGCAGGTTGAGAGATGGCTTGCAGAGCAGAAATAAGTGATTCATAGTTGAGAAAGGGAGGTAATACCAATGGTAGATTTAACCAAGGACAATTTTGAAGAAGAAGTATTGAAAGCTGAAGGCACAGTACTGGTTGACTTCTACGGTGACGGATGTGTACCATGCCAGGCTCTTATGCCACATATCCATGCTATGGAGGGTGATTACGGCGATAAGATCAAATTCACCTCTTTAAACACCACCAAGGCCGTCTGGCAATCGGACAGAAGATTCTTGGTCTTCCTGTTATCGCTATCTACAAGGGCGGCGAGAAGGTTGCTGAGTGCGTTAAGGACGACGCAACTGTTGAGAACATCAAGGCTATGATTGAGGCTAACTTATAATTTGTCCTCAGACAACCGCATTATTTTACTAGCAACCGTCAATACTGACGTTTGTCTATATTATGGCGCCGGGGCAATACCCGGCAGCCAAATCAAATACCAAAAATAAAATAAGGAGGAAAACGGATATGGCAATTTTGAAAGACAAAAAAGTCATCATCATCGGAGACCGTGACGGTATTCCGGGACCAGCCATAGAAGAATGCGTAAAGACCGCAGGCGCTGAAGTTGTATATTCTTCAACTGAGTGCTTCGTCTGAACGGCCGCTGGTGCTATGGATCTGGAAAATCAGAAGAGAGTTAAAGATTTCGCTGAGCAGTACGGCGCTGAGAACATTGTAGTTGTTCTTGGAGCAGCAGAGGGTGAGGCAGCTGGTTTAGCTGCAGAAACCGTTACAGCAGGCGATCCTACTTTTGCAGGTCCTCTAGCAGGAGTCCAGTTGGGACTAAGTGTATTCCATGTTTGTGAGAACGAGATCAAAGATGAGGTTGACAGCAGCGTTTATGACGATCAGATCAGCATGATGGAGATGGTTATGGACGTTGATGACATCGCTAAGGAGATGTCTTCCATCAGAGAGCAGTATTGCAAATATTTATAATTAAAATGTAACGGTCCAGAACAGTTACATTAGATGTAATTCCCCGGGAGGCTCTTCATGGGGTCTCCGGGGGTTTTGTGCAATCAATGGGTTTTTATTGCACAACTATGCTAGTACTGCATTGCGCAAGTTCCAGTATGATACATAGCTGTACTTTGCGGCGGAGCGAAGGCGGCCGCGGACTGAGACTTGCGCAACGCAGTACTAGATGTCATAAATTATGGTGAGGTGAAGGAATGAACGGTTATGCAGTTTTAAAGGGTGCCAGCTATACATTGGCGGTTACACCTGATATGGTTATTCACAATGGTACAACACAGACAACAGAGATGATTGTTAATCCTGAGTCAGAATATTTGAAGGAACTTCCAAGCCATTTGAGAAGTTTTGAGGATGCCGTTAACTATATGCCGAACCAGGTATATATTGGCAATGAAAAGCCACAGAAAATGGCTGAGGTTGGATTCCCATGGTATGATAAATTAATGGATGGAGCCAGCAAGGACGGCAAGTACGGCGAGATCATGCCAGAGGATGAGTTCTACGGCCTGATTCAGATCTGCGACGTATTTGATCTGGTTAAACTGGAAAAGGGATTTGCAGCTGACGTTAAAGCTAAGCTGGACGCCCATCACATGTTCACAGACGAGCATGTAGCTATTCTTGATAAGAACAGCGAGACAACACAGGAAGAAATCGCTGCTCTGGTAAATGACGAGCATGCAGAGCCTCTGTACTTCAACAATGTACTGGTTGGCGCTGTTAAGAGAGCTCATGACGTGGATGTCAACTTATCCGCACACGTTATGTTAGAGAACCTGGTAACAAAGGCTTCTAACGTATTATCCTTACTTAACTTAGTAAAAAAAGCAGGAGTTAATCCCGCTGACATAGATTATGTTGTTGACTGCTGCGAGGAGGCCTGCGGCGATATGAACCAGAGAGGCGGCGGCAACTTTGCAAAGGCAGCTGCTGAGGTTGCTGGATTTGTCAACGCAACCGGTTCAGACGTAAGAGGTTTCTGTGCAGGACCAGCTCATGCAATGCTTCATGCAGCTGCCCTGGTAAAGGCAGGAACATTTAAGAACGTTGTGGTTACAGCAGGCGGCTGTACCGCTAAATTAGGTATGAACGGCAAGGACCATGTAAAGAAGGGACTTCCGATTCTGGAGGACGCTATCGCAGGATTCTCCGTATTAGTAAGCGCTGATGACGGCGTAAGCCCACAGATCAGAACTGATATCGTGGGACGCCACACCGTTGGAACAGGATCCGCTCCTCAGAACGTTATCTCTTCCCTGGTAACCAATCCTCTGGATGAGGCTGGTTTAAAGATTGTGGATATCGACAAGTACTCTCCTGAGATGCAGAATCCGGATATCACCAAACCCGCAGGCGCAGGCGATGTTCCTGAGGCTAACTACAAGATGATTGCTGCTCTTGGTGTTAAGAGGGGCGAATTACAGCGTAATGAGATTGCAGATTTCGTTAAGGAGCATGGTATGACCGGCTGGGCTCCAACCCAGGGACATATTCCTTCAGGCGTTCCTTACCTTGGACTTCTGAGAGACGAAATCCTGGCTGGCGAGACAAAGCGCGCCATGATTATCGGTAAGGGAAGCTTATTCCTTGGAAGAATGACCAATCTGTTCGACGGCGTATCCTTCGTGGTTCAGGCCAACGATGGTTCTGCTTCAGAGGAGAACGGCGGCGTAGATGAGAGCAAGGTAAAGGCTATGATTGGCCAGGCCATGAGAGCGTTTGCCGAGGGTCTGATGGGCGAAGAGGAATAATTTTCACCGAGAGAAAGGAAATATGTTATGTCTGATAAGAAAATAAAAGCTATGATTGCTAATACTTTTCTTGAGGTGGCCGATGCTCTTGAAACAGGACAATATGGCAAAAAGCCGGTTATCGGCTTCGCCTCAGAAGGCAGCGAACATGGCCAGGATAATATAGAAGAAGCCATGAAGATTGCCGAGATGAAGGGACTTAAGGCTGTCCTGATCGAGGGGGAAGACCTTCATAAGAAGATGGAAGAAATGCTGGATTCCGGCGAGATTGACGGCGCTGTAACCATGCACTATCCATTCCCCATCGGTGTGTCCACAGTAGGAAAGGTTGTCACCCCAGGCAAGGGAAAGCCTATGTATATTGCCACCACCACAGGTACGTCCGACACAGACCGTATCAGCGGCATGGTTAAGAACGCAATCTATGGAATCATTGCGGCAAAGGCAGACGGTGTGGAGAACCCAACCGTAGGCATTGCCAACATTGACGGTGCACGCCAGACAGAGAAGGCACTTCTCAAGCTGGCTGAGAACGGCTATGATATTAACTTCGCAGAGTCCGTAAGGGCTGACGGCGGTATTGTCATGAGAGGAAATGACCTGCTGGGAGGAACACCCGACATCATGGTTATGGATTCCCTGACAGGCAACCTGATGATGAAGGTATTCTCTTCCTATACCACAGGCGGTAATTACGAGTCCTTAGGATTCGGTTACGGTCCCGGCGTGGGCGAGGGATATGACCGTCTTATCATGATTGTGTCACGTGCTTCCGGCGCGCCTGTAATTGCAGGAGCCATGGAGTATGCCACAAACCTGATTCGCCATGACTGGAAGAAGATTGCTGATGAAGAATTTGAGAAGGCAAATAAGGCCGGACTTAAGGATATCATCAACGAGTTAAAGTCCGCAGGCAAGAAGGACGCAGGCGCAGCAGCCGAGGAAGTGAAGATGCCTCCTAAGGAAGTAGTTACTTCACAGATTCCGGGTATCGAGGTAATGGACCTGGAGGACGCTGTTAAGGCGCTGTGGAAAGCCGGTATCTATGCTGAGAGCGGCATGGGATGCACAGGCCCCATCGTACTGATGTCTGATGCCAACAAGGATAAGGCACACGAGATTCTGAAGGCAGCCGGATACGTTAGCTAAGATAAAGCCATTCATTCATAAGTTATACATTTTCCGTGCCCGCGAAACATCGCTTTCGCGGGGCGGAAAATCAGAATAGATTTAAGTTTTCGCGATAACTTTTTTGAAAGTTTCGGATTGACATACAACTGAATACATGATAGTATATTAAAGTTAAATGCTATCCAAAAGATATGGAGGTAGATAGGTTGCTGGTGTGCCTCGCGGTCTTCAAAACCGTTGTGGGGGGTTAAGAGCCCTCTGGGTGGGTTCGATTCCCACCTCCTCCGTTTAAACCATATCTGTAGTGGAGGTAATATATGATGGAAGATAGAAGAGAGTTACTCCGAAAGATTCCGAAAATTGACGAGGTGCTGCAGGATGAGCGGCTCTTTTTTTTTACGGAAAGTACGCCCAGAGCAGTGATTGTGGACTCGGTCAGGGAAGTCATTGATGAGCTGAGAAAGGACATCCTGGAAGGCAGGCGGAGTCAGGTGGGGACCAAGGAAACGCTGATGACGGAAATTGT
>OAVJ01001028.1_pt1 | contig 12997 bp, 9 predicted proteins | sample 1516901 | NCBI WGS metagenome assembly OAVJ01 (sample SAMEA2580073, study PRJEB22360) | human gut metagenome | biome: human gut; feature: human-associated habitat; material: faeces | place: Denmark | collected 2008/2010 | reverse complement strand
CGGACGCTTGGGGTGGATTTTTCTCATTTGGGGGGGTAGTAGCCGGTGAATACAGCGTATTGATACTTGGACTTTTTGCGCTTACGCCTGGTGTTATATTTCTTATATTTGGTACATCACGGAGGACGCACCCTGAAAAGAGCGGCATATTCAAAGCCAATCCCGATCTTTTACAGCAGGCTGACGAGCTTTACGCCAACATACAATATCAGGACGATTATATTATCGTATCCGACAGGGTGCTTGCCAACAAGAAAGTGCCATTTCAGATGTGCTGGCGGGAGGAAGCCTACGGCATTTACCAGCACACAGCGAGTATGAATTTCATCAGCTACACCAACGAGATAATCGTCTGCACGAAGCACAAGAAGAATGTACTGCGTTTTAACGTATATGCCAAGGGCAAGGACACCGCCATGGGGCTTATGCAATTTCTTTCCCAATGTTGTCCCAACGCAATGGTAGGCTACACTCCTGAAACGCTTGCATATGTTAAGGAGATGCAGAGGCGTGCTCAGCAATAGATAATGGACAGGCTCTTTGTGCTTAAATTTGCACAAAGGGCTTGACTTTTTTTGTGATTACTTGTATAATAGTATAGTTGACACAAGGAGATGTACCCAAGTGGCTGAAGGGTCCGCACTCGAAATGCGGTAGTACGGCAAAACCGTAGCGAGAGTTCAAATCTCTCCATCTCCGCCAGCAGGGGCGTGCCCCTGCACCTAAATCCGCTATCATTTATGGTAGCGGATTTTTTTGTTGCCACACAAAATCTTGCATTTCCACCCGAACTGTGTTATAATCCTATATATCAAACATCATAACACGGAGGTCTATCATGTACGAAAATTTTAAATATCTCGACGCTGTTGCACAAAAAGAGATAACCAACGGTGTTTTCTCAGGCTCAGTTCTCAGCGTTATCCATAAAGGCGAAACTGTCTATCTCAAAAGCTTTGGTCTTGCTGACAAGGAGAAAAATATCCCTATGAAAACTGACAGCATTTTCAGACTCTTTTCTATGTCAAAGCCTGTCACAGCCGCTGCCGCAATGATACTTATCGAGCGTGGTCTGCTCGACACTCGTCACCCGCTCAAGTGGTTTATCCCTGAGTTCTCCGACCCTGTGGTTCTTGACGAGAACGGCGAACGTCCTGCTGACAGAGATATAACCATAGGCGACCTGCTCACCATGACTTCCGGTATCCCTTATCCTGACGGCACTCCCGCAGGTCAGAAAATGGGTGCGCTTTGGGGCGAGCAGTCTGAAAAATATCTCAAGGGCGAAAAGCTTCTGGATACTGTGAGCTTCGCAAAGGAAATGGGCAAGCGTCCTCTTATGTTCTCCCCTGGTAAAAAGTGGATGTACGGTGCGTCTGCTGACATCATGGGTGCTGTTATCGAAGTGGTTTCTGGCATGAAGTTCGGAGATTTTCTTAGAAAAGAGATCTTTGAACCCCTCGGTATGAATGATACAGGCTTCTATATCCTAGCGGAAAAGTACAGCCGACTTGCCCAGTGCTATGAATACAAAAATGGCGGAAACGAGCCTTTTACTCACTTCCACCTTTGCCTTACTGATTACACTGTACCTCCTGCCTTTGAGTCGGGCGGAGCAGGTCTTGTTTCCACTGTAGAGGACTATGCAAAGTTTGCCAAAATGCTTATGAACAAGGGCGAGCTTGACGGCGTGAGGATACTCGGCAGAAACACGGTCGATTTCATGACAAGAAACGGTCTTACACCTGAACAGCGCAAGACCCTTAACTGGGACAGCACAAAGGGTCACGGCTACGGTAACTTCATGCGTATCCTTGACGACCCTTCCGCTGCAGGACTTATCCAGTCAGAAGGCTCTTTCGGCTGGGACGGCTGGATGGGCTGTTATTTCAGCCTTGACCCAAAAGAACAGCTCTGCATACTTTATTTTATTCAGCAGACAGGCGCAGGCACCACCGATTCTGCAAGGCGTTTGCAGAACATCGCATGGGGTGCAGTAAAATAAGCAGGGGAGGTCTGAGATTTGAAATTACAGGAAGGCAGATTTATACAAGGGCTTAGAAATATGTTCAGTCTGCGCTGGGATATGGCTGACCCTGATGAGATACATAATACGATAATATCTGGCACAAAGCTTCAGGGTACTAATATGTGTATCCTTATGCTTGCCATACTTATAGCCTCCATAGGTCTGAATATGAACTCCACCGCCGTTATAATCGGTGCTATGCTCATCTCACCTCTTATGGGCGGTATAACAGCCATAGGCTATGGAATCGCCACCAATGACCTGACTCTTTCAAAGGGTGCAGCAATAAGACTTGGCATACAGGTGGTCATTTGCCTTATCACCTCGACTATTTACTTTACTATCTCACCTATCACCACAGCCTCCTCCGAGCTTCTCGCCCGAACCACACCTACAGCGTGGGACGTTCTTATTGCCCTTTTTGGCGGACTTGCCGGCATAATAGGTCAGACCCGTAAGGAGAAAAGCAACGTTATCCCAGGTGTGGCTATCGCAACAGCACTCATGCCGCCGCTTTGTACCGCAGGCTACGGCTTGGCAAGACACCGCCTTGACTATTTCGGCGGAGCATTGTATCTCTTTTTCATAAACAGCTTTTTCATCTGCCTTGCGGCTATCGTTGTGCTGAAGCTTTTAAGGCTGCCTCACGGCAACGATATTTCCCCGAAGGCTTTGAAAAAGATACACAGAAATATCGCTTTTATCACAGTTATTACCATGCTGCCTAGTATTTATCTTGGCTATGATATTGTGAAAAAGACAATGGATAACAGCAGTGCAGAGAAGTTTATCACCGAGAATTTTGACTTTGACGGCACTCAGATAGTGCAGAAAACTATAGATACCGATAAACGTATGATAGAGGTGGCACTTCTTGGCAAGAAGATAAGCACTGCCGATACAAAGGCGCTTCAAAGCGAGCTGAAAGCTTTCGGATTGGGGGATTATAAGCTTGTGATAACACAGACCGAGGTGGAAAGCGGTGTTACCGCTGACGAGGTCGAAAAGATGCTTGAAAAGAATGCCGACGATGAGGAAACACAGAACAAGGTGGCACAGGTGCTTGCACAAAAGGAAAACGACGACCTTAAAGCCGAGAATGAAAATCTGAAAGCACAGCTTGACAGCTATCAGAGCTATGATATAGACATGAGCGATATCGCCGAGGAGCTTGCTATCGTTTATCCAAACATAACAGGTGCAGCAGGCGGTCACATGAGCAGCCATTCAGTAGGCTCGCCCACAACAGTTAATGGCATAACGGTGGTGCTATATGAGAACAAGGCTCTTACCGATGAACAGCTCAAAACTGTCATAGAGCTTCTGAAAAAACGTCTTGACGTGTCAAACGTCACAGTTATCCAGCAGGTGGAGAAGCAGAAAGATACCACCTCAAAGGCTGAAAGCACCGATAAAAAGAAAAAGAATTGAAAAAATTCTGAAAACCCCTTGCAATCTGAGAAGATGTGTGCTATAATATATTAAAATGTATAATTATGTTTTGGAGGAACAAAAATGAGCGTAATTGAGATCGTTGCAGGCGCACTGCTGATCGTAGCCAGCCTCGTTATCATACTTGTAGTTCTTGCGCAGGACACCAAAGAGCAGGGTCTTACATCTGCTATCGGCGGTGGATATAACGATTCTTTCTATGGAAAGAATGGTTCAAACACCAAGGACGCTAAGCTTAACAGACTGACAAGGATAAGTGCGATACTGATATTCGTGATAACTCTTGCTGTAAATATCATTTATCAGATCAAGAAATAATTGCCCGCCCTGCTCCGTGCAGGGCTTTTTCTTTTGGAAAGTAAAGTAACAGTAAAAAGAAAGGAAATTTATGAAGTTAGATTACAGAAAAATAATATACTCAAAATTAAAAAAAGCAGGCAAAAAGCCCCTGACTTTCAAAGAACTGCTGAGATCATGCAGAGGAAAGGGCTTTGAGTTTGAAAAATTCACAAAAGCCGTTGACAAAATGAAGAAAAATGGCGAGATAATGGAAGATAAATTCGGCATAAGGCTCGTTGACCCTAAGAAGTTCGTCAAGTGCGAGGTGGTAAGGCTCAATAAGACCTACGGCTTTGTGAAAAATCTTGACACTGACGAGGAAATTTTTGTTGTGGGCAAGTACCTCAAAGGCGCAATGCCACACGATATCGTCCTTGTGAGAACCTTCAAGGGCGAGGGAGCTTGCACCGAGGGCGAGGTCATGAGCATTGTGGAGGAGAATTTTGCTAAGTTCACAGGGGAGCTTGTGAGCGAGTTCGGAGTGCTGAAAATAGTCCCTGATATGCTGTCAAAATATGCAATGACCTTTGAGAACCCAATGCGCCTTGAGCTTCACGAGGGCGATAAGGTGGTGGCACAGGTCACAAAGCGTGGAAACAGGCACTCTGAACACGTCTGCGAGATAGTTTCAAGCTATGGAAGCTCCATGAAAGCCTCTGCCTGTGCAATGAGCGTCCTTGAGGTCAATGGTCTGACCCCTGTTTTCCCAAGCGAGGTCATCTATGAAGCTAGGGAAGTGTCTGATTATTCAAGGATAAAAGAGGAGATACCCAACCGCCTTGACCTCCGTGACAAGCCGATATTCACCATTGACGGCGCAGATACAAAGGATATCGACGACGCAATTTCTGTTGAACGAACCAAAACAGGTTATCTTCTTGGCGTTCACATTGCCGACGTTTCCCACTATGTTCAGCCTAAGTCACAGCTAGATAACGAAGCTTTCAAACGTGGCACAAGCGTTTATTACGCAAACCGAGTTATACCAATGCTTCCGAAAGAGCTTTCAAACGGCATCTGCTCCCTTAATCCGCAGGAGGACAGACTTGCGTTCTCATGTCTTTGTGAGCTTGACAAGCAGGGCAATATCACAGACTATAAGTTTGCAAAAACTGTTATCCGCTCCCGTGTAAAGGGTGTGTATTCTGAGATAAATTCACTTTTGGCAGGCAGTGACGATGCTGAACTTAAAGAAAAATATGCCGAGGTTTCAGGTCAGCTTCCTATTATAAAGGAGCTTGCGGATATTTTGTACAAAAACAAGAAAAACCGTGGCTGTCCTGAGCTTGAAACCTCTGAGAGCAAGCTTATCATCAATGACGAGGATATCTGCGTGGGCGTTGAAAGGCGTACCCGTGGAAGAAGCGAGGAGATAATAGAGGACTTCATGCTTGTTGCAAACGAGTGTGCCGCAAGATTTGGCATGGATAATAACCTGCCGTTCGTTTATCGTATCCACGAAGAGCCGTCAGACGAGAAGCTTGAATCCCTGAGAGAGGCGCTTGTCAAGCTCAACGTCCAGTATAAGCTTGGAGAAAAGGCTTGCCCTGGGGATATGTCGGAGATACTCAAAGCCGCAAAGGGTACTGATATCGACCTTATCATGAACAATATCGTTCTGAGGAGTATGTCAAAGGCAAGATATTCCACCGAGCCTGTGGGTCACTTCGGACTTGCGCTGGAGGATTACGCTCACTTCACTTCACCTATCAGACGTTACCCTGACCTGACTATCCATAGAATAATGTCAGCTTTTCTCAGTGGCAGCAGTGCAGAGGAGTGCGCCACAAAGTTCAACAAGTTCGTTTACGCCTCAGCCGACCAGTCCACAAAGACGGAGCTTACCGCAATGCAGGTGGAGCGCAGCTGTGAGGATTGCTACAAGGCTGAGTATATGAACGCTCATATCGGTGAGGAGTTTCAGGGAACAGTGGTTTCAGCCGTTGAGTTCGGTCTTTTTATCGCACTTCCTGACACCTGCGAGGGACTTCTTCACACGGACAATATGCCTGACGGTGAGTATGTATGCGACGATATGGTGAGCCTGAAAAACCTTACAAACGGCATGGAATATCGTGTGGGCGACCCTATCAGAGTAAAGGTGATAAACGCAAATGTAAATTCCGGCAAGATAGATTTTGCACTTGCTGACGAGGACTAAATTAGAAATCAAAAGGACGGCGAAGAAAAGCCGTCCTTTTTTTGTGTGTCAAAACAATGTAGGGGCTGGCGCCCTCGACAGCCCGCCTTTCTCGCACGTCACTATTTATGTTGCTTTTCACATTGAATAAACATCGCACAAACAATGTAGGTGCTGGCGCCCTCGACAGCCCGCTTTTCTCCCACGTCACTATTTATGTTGATTTTCACATTGTATAAACATCGCTCGAACCATGTATGAGACGACGCTCTCGGCGTCCCGTTCCTTTCGCTCATCTTGTGGTCTTACAAATTTATCGTTTCATGAATTGCATATGTGTACAAAAAAATCGGACAGTCGCACCAAGCAACTGTCCGATAATTTTTTGTATAAATAAATTACTTTGAAAGACCCCAGATATCTCTAGCGTAGTCCTCAACAGAACGGTCTGCGGAGAAAATGCCTGCGCCTGCAATGTTTGCAAGGCTCATCTTCTGCCACTTTGTCTGATCCTTGTAGCACTCAGAAGCGTAAGCCTGTGCCTTCTGGTAGGAATCGAAGTCCTTGAGAGCCATGTATGGGTCAGAGTTCTTCAGGCTGTCAGCGATCTCGTTGAACTGCTGTCCGTTGATGCCGTACTGAAGTGTGTCGATAGCCTGCTTAACAACTGCGTTGGAGTTGTAGATGTCCATAGGCTTGTAGCCTGACTTGCAAGCGTTTACCTCGTCAACGTTCATACCGAAGATGATGATGTTATCGTCGCCTACCTGCTCGTGTATCTCAACGTTTGCACCGTCAAGAGTACCCAGTGTGATAGCACCGTTTATCATAAGCTTCATGTTACCTGTACCTGAAGCCTCTGTACCTGCAAGTGAGATCTGCTCAGAGATGTTTGCCGCTGGCATGAGTATCTCAGAAAGTGATACGTTGTAGTCCTCAAGGAAGATAACGTTGAGCTTCTCGTTGAGCTTCTTGTCCTTTTTCAGCTCCTGAGAAATGTTCCAGATAAGCTTGATGATCTGCTTTGCCATGTAGTAGCCAGGAGCAGCCTTTGCAGCAAAGATATATGTCTTTGGTACAAAATCAGCGTTTGGATTAGCCTTGAGGTAGTTGTACTGTGCTATGATGTTCAAAGCGTTGAGCTGCTGTCTCTTGTATTCGTGAAGTCTTTTTACCTGAACGTCAAAGATAGAGTCAGTGTTGAGAACAACGCCGTACTGATTCTTTACATACTTTGCAAAACTCTTTTTGTTGTCAAGCTTGATCTTTGCAAGTCTGTCAAGAACGTCCTTGTCATCCTTGAATACAGCAAGTTTAGAAAGCTCAGCAGCATTCTTGAGGAAGCCGTCGCCTATCTTCTCGCAAAGAAGATCTGTCAGACCCTCGTTAGACTGATAAAGCCATCTTCTGTATGCGATACCGTTTGTAACGTTCTTGAACTTTGTTGGTGTGTCAAGATACTCGTCCTTGAATGTTTCTTTCTTGATGATCTCAGAGTGTATCTTTGCAACGCCGTTTACACTGTGGCAAGCGTGTACGCAAAGTGTAGCCATTTTCACCTTGTTGTCCTCAACGATAGACATATGTGAAACCTTAGCCTGATCCTTGTATCTCTCCCAAAGATCCTTGCAGTAACGCTCGTTTATCTCGATAATGATAGAGAAGATTCTAGGGCAAACGCTCTTGAGGAGGTTGCAGTCCCACTTCTCCAAAGCCTCAGGCATTACAGTGTGGTTTGTGTATGCAAATGTGTTTGTAACGATGTGCCAAGCCTTGTCCCATGAATAGCCGCAATCATCAAGAAGAACTCTCATAAGCTCTGGGATAGCAAGTGTCGGGTGAGTATCGTTGATGTGGATAGCTACCTTTTCATGGAGGTTGTCAAGTGTGCCGTAAACGCTCATGTGCTGGTTTACGATATCGCCGATAGAAGCAGCGCAAAGGAAATACTGCTGTCTAAGTCTGAGTGACTTGCCCTCTGCATGGTTGTCGTTAGGATAAAGCACCTTTGTGATAGCCTGTGAAATGATGTTCTTGCTAAGAGCCTTCTGATAGTCGCCCTGATTGAACATTGACATATCAAAGTCAGCCATTTCAGCTTTCCAAAGTCTGAGCTTTGAAACAGCCTCGCTGTTGTAGCCTGATACGAACAGATCGTATGGAACAGCCATAACTGATGTGTAGTTCTCGTGAGTTACGCAGTGATACTGATTGTCCCAGTATTCCTTAGGCTCGCCGTCAAAACGAACCTCGACAGCCTTTGATGGAACAGGAACGAGCCATACAGAGCCGCCTGGGAGCCAGTTGTCAGGAAGCTCGGTCTGCCAGCCGTCCTCAAGCTTCTGCTTGAAGATACCGTATTCATAGCAGATAGAATAGCCTGTAGCATGATAGCCGTCGGCAGCAAGAGCGTCAAGATAGCAGGCAGCAAGTCTTCCAAGACCGCCATTGCCAAGACCTGCGTCAGGCTCACACTCGTAAATGCCGTTTATAGAAATGCCCATGTCCTTAAGGACCTTTGTAGCCTGCTTCTGCATTTCAAGGTTATAAAGAGAAGTTTTAAGGCTTCTTCCCATAAGAAATTCCATTGAAAGATAGTAGACCTTCTTCTTGCCCTCAGACTGAGTTTTAACAGTGAACTTTCTTCTCTTAGCTTTAAGAATGCCTACAACGATCTTAGAAAGAGCCTCGTATACCTGCTGATCGGAAGCGTCCTCAGGTGTTGTCTGGAAATCGTTGTGAAGAACGTCAAGAAGCTTTTCTTTAAGTTCCTGCGTGGAAATTGTTTTTTCTACAGCACTATTTGCCATAAATCTTTACCTCCTGTATACTTTCAAGTCGAGCTTTGCGCTCTGCACCTTTATTACTGTATTGGCGAAAACGTTTGAGAAATAAGGATAGTTTTCACCCGTTTGGGGGAATAGCACGCCCCTGCTCCTGATAATTATACCACAAGCCGACAATTTTTGCAAGAAAAAATGCCAAACGCCCCTAAAATTTAAACACTTTTTACATAGGGCAGGCGTATGATTTGTAGAAATCATAGACGCTGATATGCTATTTTTGCAATAGTTGTCATATTATGTTTGGAATATAATACAGGATATTGCATTTGCCTAATTTTATTATATGGTATAGTTGCATAATTGTCAAGGCGTTCAATTGTATAAAATGCTGATTTTGGAAGAATGAACAGCAAAAGGGGACAGTAAGGGCAGTAGTTTTTATATAATCACAAGAATATGAATTTGCTAGGTGGGCATATAGGCCATACAATATGTGTTCAGAAAAAGTGTACTTACGTTATTTGTAGCAAAAGGCTCAATTTCTATGATTCAGAAATTGAGCCTTTTTATATATTCGTTCGTTTTGATATAAAATCTATTCTTCTTCTATCTTTTCTTCAGCCTTTGCAAGCTGTTTCTTGTCATACACGCTCTTTGCTACCTGAATACCGAACACGATCGCCGCACCGATGATAAAAAATACGATGCTGAATGTGCCGAAGGACATAGGGTCTTTAGGCTCTTTAAGCGTCGTAGGACCTATAACTATGGCGTACAGTGAGCCTATCATCATGCCGATAACGCAGTAGATAGTCTGGCTTCTGAACTTTTCAAGAGCCTTTTTGATAAGCCTGAGAGTAATGAAAACGCCGAGGATAATGCCGATACCCAAAGAGCAGAGAAGTCCGAAATACTCGAAATTCAGATGAAGGAACTCTTTTATTCCCGTGATAACAGGCATATAAAGACCGAATGTGAGAAGTATGGTGGAGCCTGAAATGCCGGGAAGCACCATTGCAGATATTGCGCACATTCCTGCAAGAACAACGAATATCACTGTGCCTATATTCATGTGAGAAACGTCAGCACCGCTGCCGGAGGGATTTATAAGGGAAATGCCCACAACGATAGCAATGCCGATAACAGCCCATACGATGTTGTAATATTTGCCCTTAATGCTCTCTTTTTCTTCCATTATCATGACCGGTATCGCCAGAATGATAAAGCCCAGAAACAGCGAGCTTACCTTGTAGATTCCGCTTTCAAACACGTTGGCAAGAACGCTTACTGCAAGAAGCATACCGATCACCCAGCCAATGCCAAGCTTTATAAGAAAGAAAAATGCTTTTTTACGCTTTGCATTGTCACGTCCCATAATGTCGTTAAGGGAATTTATGAAGCTGTCATAAAAACCCAGCAGGAATGCTATAGTTCCTCCTGAAACTCCCGGAACGCTGTCCGCAAGAGCCATGCAAAAGCCTCTGAGTGCGTTTATTATCATACTTGTTTCTATGCCTTAAAAGGCATATCCTCCTTCCGTGGTGTTGTCTGCTTTCGTATCAGCAGACTTTTCTTTTGTTCTGATGTAAGCTTTTTCTACCTGCGTCATCAGCTTTCCAAGCTGTGCTTCCTGCTTATCGTCACTAACGAGCGCCGCACTTTTTTCAGCCGAAGCCTTTGCCGATCTCACATCACCCTGAGCGAGAAAACACTCGCCCTTGTAAAGCTCACAGTTGCACCGAAGCGTCTTGTCAGCGTCACGGCTTTTCTCTGCGCTGTCAAAAAACTTCACCGCCGCTTCAAAGCGTTCGTTGAAATATTCCAGCAAACCAAGTGTGAAAAGCATTTGCCCATTGCGTTTATCGAGAAGACCTCGCTTGAAGTAATGCTCTGCCGAAACAAATATCTCGTTTGCCTGAGAAATATCACCTGACATGAGCCTGCCGTAAAGAAGCAGTTCAAAATACTTGTTCTGATCTGAGGGGGTAAGCTTATCAAAAGCTATACGGTCAAGTGTGAGAAAACAGTTTTCAAAGCGTTTTTCTGAAATGTAAACAGCGGCAAGCTTCAAAAGCCCGTGACCCTTATCTTTGTTCTGCCTGAGAAGATATTTTTCAAGAAGCTCAAAATATTCGTCACAGCCGTCCTTTTTAGCGTAGAGCCTTTCGAGCTTTTTTATTTTGAAGACCCATATGAAAAGCCCTGCAAGCTCAACGATGCACAGGAATATAAGACAAAGAGGAAGCGCTCTCATAAAAACGTTTATGCAAAACTGCGCTCCATAGCGACAGCCCTTTGAAAGCCATGCAATGCACATCACAGCATAACTCAGCACCAGGCTCAATGCGGCAATGAGCCACAAGGTCCTTATAACGCCTTTATGCACCTTGCTCACCTCTTTGTAAATCATATCACATATAAGTAAAAATCAAATGTTGTCTGTGTAAAGAATGGGTAAAAATGTATAAACTGTTCAAAAATTTTTAAATTTAATCTATTGCCGTCTACTGCATATCCTTATTTCTGTTTTTGAGAAGCTTCTGTCTTTTGCGTTCGTGTCTATCCATAACTATCTTTTCGCAGAAGTCTACGACTTTCTTCATGAAAGGCTTGAAAATGTAGAAAAATTCGCCCTCATAGGTAACGACCTCGCCGTTAAAGCCCTTTTTGAACTTGTATACGCCGTAGTTAGGGTTTGTTTCATCGTTGTAGAATGGTATGCCCTGAAAATCATAGATATAGTTTTTGCCCTCCAAAGCCCAGTTTATCATCGTCCACTGCATGAGATAGTTAGGGTAGAGGTTTCTGTGGTGGTTTGCGGAAGCACCGTAAACATAGCAGGTCTTGCCTGCATACTGAGTTGTTACTGCACCAGACAACGGTATCTGCTTGCCGTCCTCGTCAACATAGCACATGAAAAGTCGGCAGTGTTCAGGACCAAGTCCATTGAGCATTTTTACAAAATACTCCTTTGAACGGATAGAGAAGCCATCTCTGATACCTGTTGCCTGCATGAGAGGGTAGAAATCGTCAAGAGCCTCAGTGCCGCAAGCCTTGCAGTAAACGCCCTTTCTAGGGGCTTTTCTGATACGGTTTCTCCAGTCAGGCTTGAAAGTAGCCATGACCTCGTCAGGGGTCTTGCCCTCGATATTTCTGAGCATATAGTTATTACGAGCCTGAATAGTGGTCAGCTCAGCCGCTTTGTGTATGTGCTGGAAACCCATGTCCTCGATAAGCTTTGTACACTTGTCGTCGCCCTCCTCGAAACAAGGGTCCCACATAAACTGGTAGCATTTGTATTTCTTTGCAAGCACCTTTACGCCCTCGAAAAGGTCGGTCATGATCTCTTTATCAGACCAGTCGCAAACAGGGCCATGAGGGGCATACATAAAAGTAACACCGAAAATAGGCACTTTTTTGATTATGATAAGGCAAGTTCCACGGATATTGCCGTCAGCGTCACGGGAGATAACAGCGTCCCAGCCCCAGTTGTCCTTTACCTTCGGCCATTTGAGGGACTGCATGAAATTGCCGTATTTGCTGGTGCTTGCGAACTGTTCATATTCTGCAAGGAGTTTTTCATCGGACTTATTGATTATTTCCATTTTATAAAGATCCTCTCTGTAAGAATTTTTCTGTTATTATGCACTATTTCATTTATTATACTACATATTACGGGAAAAATCAAGGGGGGAGGGGAGTTTAAGTGAGGAGTGAGGAGTGAGGAATTAGGGGTGAGGAGTGAGGAATGAGGAATGAGCAAAGCTGCCCCAAAGCACCGAGCGAAGCAAGAGATAAAGCGCACGCTCAAGCCCGGCGCTAGAGGGCTTGTGGGGTCTAGGGGCAAAGCCCCTAGCGGAGTTTGAGGCAGAGCCTCATTCGGCGATAGCCGACAAGGTGCAGATTTAATGAGAAAAAGCATACAAAAGTTGTGCTTCTTATCAAAAGTAATAACGGAGCAAAAATCTGCACCGCCTATCCTATCCCCAATTACAACGTAAATCCGCAAAGAGCAAAGCGATTTTGCGACGTGATGAAGTCGGGGTAGAATTGTAGGGGACGGCGCCCTCGACGTCCCGTTTCGGGGAACGGCAAGGTTTGAATTTATCATAATGTTGTGTAGACTTGTCGTGAGGAGAATATTGCGTCGCTCCCCTGAAGATGTGATTGGATAGTTTTCAGTTCTATCCAACAATGATATAATCGTGGGCTTGTTTCTTCGACGGGCGAAAACCGTTTACATCACCGAGT
>OAVJ01001019.1_pt1 | contig 13077 bp, 9 predicted proteins | sample 1516901 | NCBI WGS metagenome assembly OAVJ01 (sample SAMEA2580073, study PRJEB22360) | human gut metagenome | biome: human gut; feature: human-associated habitat; material: faeces | place: Denmark | collected 2008/2010 | reverse complement strand
GCACCACCATCCTGAACGCCCCCACCACGATGGAGCACTACTATCAGGCGCAGGGTAACTGGCTGACCGCGCAGAGCCGGAAGGAGTGAACACCGTTTTCCACAAAGGCCATAACACACGTTGAAAATGCAAAGGAGAATTTCCATGAAGAACACGAACGCCGTCCGCACCGAGATCCATTACGCACAGGTTGGGGAGTATCAGCTGCCACTGCTCACCCTGCCGCAGACCAATGATTCCGAACCGCTGGGCAAATATGGCCGGATGCGGCTGGCCTACCTCAAAACCCAGCGCCCCATGCTGTACAACCAGATGCTGTTGAACGGTACGCTCTGGCCGCATTTGCAGGATGTCCAGAAAACGGCCTGCGCGTGGCTGGAACGCACGATGACCACTCTGTTAGACAAGTACCCCGCGCCGGACAAAGAGCGCGCACAGCTTCTCTGGGTGGCGCACATGAACGGGCTGAAAGCGCAGGCGGAGGAGGTGGTGGTGAGGGAAGTCGTGTATGCAGAATGATTTCTGATAGCATCCGAACGGTATCAAAAGCCGGCACTTTTGATTTTATTCTTGATTTTTGCGGAATATTTGCAAATTCCAAAATCAAAATTTGACTTTCTGCCCAGAATAGAGTACACTAGATTCAGAAAATCATCTGGGAGGAATCGCGATGCTGCTTCAATTTTCAGTCACCAACCACCGCTCCATCAAGGATACGGCTATTATCAGCTTGAAAGCATCTACGGATAAAAGTCTGTCTGATTGCCTGATTTCGCCGGACGAGAAGAAACAGCTTGTGCCTGTGCTGGCACTGTACGGCGCAAATGCAGCCGGGAAGAGCAATGTTCTCCATGCTCTCCTGCTCATGCGGGAAATGGTCTGTGGCCGATATGCCAAGCTGCTGAAGGGCGAGTCCCTTCCGCAGGAGCCGTTTGCTTTCACTGACCAGCCCACACAGCCGACCAGCTTTGAAGCCATCTATTTTTATGGCGGCATCAAGTATGCCTATGGGTTCTCGTTTGACAAGTCCAAAGTCCTGACCGAATACCTCTATCACTGGCCGAATGGCCGGGAAGCCTTGATTTTTTCCAGAGAGGGAAACGGCTACCAATTTCGTGAAAACATCCAAGAACAGCTTACGCTTTCTGGACGAACTGCCGAAAATCGCCTTTATCTGTCCAGCTCGAACGAGTGGAACTGCCCCCAGACCGAAAAAGCGTATCTGTGGTTCTTTGAAAAGCTGACAGGCTTTATGGGAACCGAAATGCGGCTGGATGCTACATTGTCTGCCATTCGGCAGGGCGGCTCTGAAAAGAGCCGTATCCTGCATGAAATGCTGTATGCAGACCTCGGTATCAAAGACATCCGCATTACAGGCTCCAAGGAAGAACCTATCATTTCCGCACTGCACACCCTCGATGCCGAAGATGGCACTTCTAAGGGTTTCTGGCTCCCGTTGGGGCAAGAATCCGTTGGAACACAGCGTTTCTTCTCTCGCATCGGTATGTGGCTTGCGGCACTAGAAGCAGGCTCTGTTTTGGTAGTAGACGAGATAGAATCCAGTATGCACCCGCTGCTGACAAGGCATCTGATCGAGATGGTGCAGGATGCCGCTATCAATACAAACCATGCACAACTCATCTTCACTACGCACGATACCGGACTTCTTGACTTAACTTTGCTGCGGCGAGATCAAATTTGGTTCGCAGAGAAAAATGAAAAGACTATGCAGACCGATATTTACGCCCTGACCGAGTTCTCTCCCCGAAAAGGTGAGAATATCTCCAAGGGCTATCTGCAAGGCCGCTACGGTGCAATTCCATTCATTAAAAAGTGAAGTAGATTTACCTTGTTTACCCGTTTGAACATGGTATAATGGAGCAAAGGAGCGTGATACCATGAGCCCGATTGAAATTCCTTCAAGTATTCAGCTAATTGAGAAGCAAGAAACACGGACAAGTCGTGGAGTTCTCTCAAAGGGCTGGTATTGCATCGAAGGCAAGACTTTTATGGTTAAGGGAAACTCTATTACAGAAGCCGGAACAGCAGGATATGAACCATATTCGGAGGCAATGGCATCGCTGATTGCACAGGTATTAAAGCTGCCTCATGTAAAATACACACTGATGCCCGCCCAATTTTTTCCTGACATCAAGACATATTCCTGTGATGTAGTTAGTGTCTGTCCTAGATTTACAACAGATAATGAACGACTTTATCATTTTGCTGATGTCGCTGATTCCTATTGTTTTTCTCATGGCCTAACAGCCTCGAAAGAAAACCGATTCCAATATGCAATCAAGCTTTATGGTAAAAAATGGCTTTATCAAATGCTGGTATTTGATGCTTTTATCGGGAATGCTGACCGTCACGAGAACAATTTTGACATTGTCATTCAAAACCGTCAAACAGATGCTCCATTGATTTATGCTCCTCCCATCTATGATAATGGCGGAAGTCTACTCGCATGGGCGATGGACGAAGAATTGATTGATACAAAACTCCACTATCAGTTTGATGATGCCAAGCCATTCCGCAGTCGCCATGCCCAGCAAATCAAGCTGATTGACGAACCAGTGATTCCTGTGCGTGACTTGGACGAGTTGTATAGTGAAATCATTCAGGCCATCTCACCTATTCTTGCATTGTTGAGCGAAAAGCGAGCAGCTGCGATTCGTCAATATCTGAAATACCGTCTGCACTACCTGAAAGCCGCCATGGGGTGATAAAATGGCCTATCTGAAATTGATGATGGATGAAAAAGAAATCGCACACCTAAGCGAAGATGGGCAGTCTCTTTGCGCAAATGAGGGTGTTGCACAGTATGATCTTCCTCTGAACCTTTTCATTGGCGGCGAGCGCAAAGTTCCATTGGTCGATGTGGTCGTTTGGGCAAAGAAGCGAATCTTCCCGAAAAATCGGATGGATTGCAAAGAGATTTTGAAATTGATGGGACTGCCGGACTACAATGCGTGGGAAATTGTTAAGCGTACCAACGCCTGCCTGATGGAAGACCCCTATTGGCTGCGATTCAGCGAGGATGAAACCTTTGAGGACACCACGCGCGGACGAGCCAGAAGAATTATGAACGAAAATCAAAAGAGCAGCTGATACCAAAAAGCCAAACCTCACCGTACATCCTGTACAGCTTGAGGTTTGGCTTTTCTCTTATCATCCTTCACCAGCGCGAGCGATGGTTGATTATTTTATCAGCTTAATCCAGAGAGTGACCGCATTACAAGGTCGATATCCTGATTTTCAAGTTCCTGAATGATATGCAGGTAGGTTTTCTGCGTGGTTGTCATGCTGGAATGCCCCAGCCTCCTTGCTACGCTTGCAATGGATACCCCTGCAAACAAAAGCACCGAAGCGTGGGTATGCCGCAGACCATGTACCGAGATGACCGGGATCTTGGCCCGGTCGCAGTGCCGTTCCAGAACATCATTAACAGTGGAATTGTAGGCGTGTTCCTTGAACACGAAAATCGGCTTATCTTCAGGAACGTCTTTTACCAGTGCTGCGAACTGAATCACCGTCTGCCAGTCAATTTGAATTTTACGTACAGACGATTTATTTTTTGTTGGCAGAAATCCGCCGTTTCCTTTATAATCCCACGTTTTGTTGATGGACAGCATCTGATGGGCAAAATCAAAATCCGCAGGAGTGATCGCCAATGCTTCGGAAAAGCGGATGCCGGTTTTGGCAATCAGCAAAATCATCCAGTCCCAGTTGAGTTTTCCCTGTAGATCCAAGTCGCTCAACAAAAGATGCAGTTCAAACTGGTTCAGGTATTTCACCTTTTTAGGCACCGGGGGCTTGCCTTTGATGATCGCTTTTCGGGTTGGGTCTTTCACGATCAGTCCATCATCCACAGCATCCATGATGGCGCCTTTCAGTTGATGGTGGAAGTCCATCGTGGTCTGACGCTCGTGGCCTACGGCATAATCGTTCAAAAGCTGCTGATAGGTCACTCTGGAAACCTCACAGAGTTTCAAAGTAGGAGCGAGTTTTTTTACCCAAGAAAGGGTCATTTTGTACTTATCCAATGTAACCGGGCGAACTGCACCCTCTTTGTATACAGCAACCCACTGCTCATAATAATCGCAGAACAGGTTGTTTTCATTCATTTCGTTTAACACGTTTTACCTCCAAAATCGGTTTTATATGCTCACGCTGATGAAGGGTGATAAGGGTATCCAGTTTTTCAAGAACCTCTCCAATTTTTTCTTGCTCTATTTTGCTGGATGGAATTGGAACATTAAATTGCGCCAGATTACCTCTGCTTATTCTTTGTCGTGTTCCTCCTGCAAGACAAGTATTTACCGCATCAAAATACGCCTGTGATGACAGATATTGCAATAAAAACCGCGTGCTTGTCACTGCGTTGGGTCGCACGATTGTACAGTCTACCGCTGTTATCATTTTTGTGCCTAGGTTCGGCATAATACATGCTCTTCCGGCTGGCTCTGGCAATCGAGAAATTAATATATCTCCCGGATAAACTTCTTCACAGTGAAGCTGTTCAAACGTCTCGAATGATATCCATTTTTTATTGTTAGGTTTGTCAAGATATTCGGTTACTCCAACATTTCCAGTTTGAACTAACCTCACACCAGAATCACTTTGATCCTTTGCTTCAATCCAATCACCGTCTGTGAATTTTTCGCACAAATTCGTCAGCTTACGCTGTTCCCAAGTAGGTGTGTTTTGGGATTTTGGCGCGAAAAAAGAGCCGAGGACGCGCCTCGGCTCTTGGTCAGCAGGGTGATTTTGCACCCATTTTATGATTCTTTCGGCATTTTTAGGTCAAATCCGCCACTTACGATGAACTCGCGCAAGAGTTTATCATACTTGACAGGCACTTTGGGAGGAATGAGTTTTGTCCCCTCAATTGCCTCAAAATATGCCTTTGCTTTTGCCTTGTCCACAGTGGCTTTCAAGTCATCAAAACGTCCGAACTCGTTGATGTTGGCTTCGGTGATGTTTGCACGCATGAATGCCCGCAGCTTCTTTTCGTCCAAGCCGAAAACTTCAGCTACTTTGTGGATCTGGTCGTTCTGCTTTTGGGCGATGTACTCGGCAATGTACTCCCGCAAGGTCTTTCCCGGCTGCGGAACCACTGCGCCGCTTTGAATGTCGTGCAGGAAAATATTCGCATATTTCTGTTCTTCCTGCGAGAGGGTGGCAAAGGTCTTGTGCAGCTCCGTTTCGGCCTGATGGATGGCTTCTGCTTCTGCACCCTCCTGATAGAAAATTTTCAGGTACTTTTCAAAGCGGGAGTTCATGTAATCCGTGTCGATGTCAGCAGTATCAATGGTGGTCAGATAGCTGTTCACCGCATAGGGAACGTCATCGTCCGGGTCATTTTCACTGCCATCCGGATTCGGCGTGAACAGCTCTTTATAGCGGAGTGCCAGCACTTTGAACGTTCTCTCGTCAAAGTCCGCATGAAGTTCCGTTTTCTCATCTGCATCCTCGTTGATGATCACAATGGGCTTATCCCACTCGAAGCCCTGCACCTTGGCTGCTTCCAGATTTTCGTTGAAGGACTGGAACAGGTCGGCAAACTTTTTGCGCTCTGCCATATCCACAGGGATCTGCGAAAACTCTTCAATGCCTGCCGACACAAACAGATCTTTGATCTCCGCATAGAGGGCATTCAGTTTTTCCACGTTCTTGTCCAGTTTATCTACAAACAGGCCAAACGGTTTATCGCCGGAATACTCTTTTACCGCATCTGCGATATTTTTCTCCATCGTATGCGGACGGCGGTAATACTTGATGGTGCCAAACTGTTTGTCATCGCCAAACAGTCGGTTGGTGCGGGAGAACGCCTGAATCAGATTTTCGTATTGCAGCATTTTATCCAGATACAGGGTGTTGATCCACTTGGAGTCAAAGCCTGTCAGCATCTGATCCACCACGATCAGCAGATCAAGCTGTTTTTCCGGGGTGCGCTCGATGCGCTGGTAGGGCAATTTGTGCGCCAGCCGTGCCGCAATGTCCTTTTTCATCTTGGCAAAGGTCGGAATGCTGAAGTCCTGTCCATAGCGGGCGTTATAGTCTTCTACGATCTCTTTTAGCCCTTCTTCTTTGGTGATGCCTTTGCCGTTGTTGTCAATGTTGGGGTCAAATAGTGCGGTGACTTTCAGCCATGGTGCGGCTTCTCTGAACCTCTTGTAATATTGGATGGCTTCCGGGATGCTGGAGGTTGCAAAAATGGCATGAAATTTGCTGTTGCGGCTCTGGGTCTGCCAGTTCTCGCAAATGTCCTCCACCACGGCTTTCTGGTGTTCTTCGCCCTCATACTGGGTGTTGGGAATATAATCCTCGATGCCCTTTATCTCCTCACCGAGCGCATCTTTTCCGCCTGCCATCGGCAGATTCAGATACTTATAAAACACCTTGCTCTTCTGTGGGTCGGCCAGAGCTTCGTCCACAGAATATGCCTTTGCTTTTTCCAGTGCGACCGCTTTCCGCAAGTCGCTGTCCTTGAAGGTCAGCACCTTGTAAGGGTCAAAGCCCAGCACGTTGTGATCCCGGATGCCGTCTGCAATGCTGTACCGATGCAGTTCGTTGCCGAAAACGGTGGCGGTGGTGCTCATTTTCTTCTGGTTTTCGCCTTGGATCGGCGTACCGGTAAAACCAAAGAACAGTGCTTTCGGGAATGTATGCTTGATGGTCTGCATCATATCGCCAAAGGTGGAACGGTGGCACTCGTCCACGATAAAAACCAACCGCTTTGCGTTGATCAGCGCAATGTCGTTGGGGTTCAGCTTGTTTTGTGCATCATCCTTGATGTTGCTCATCTTCTGGATGGAAGTCACGATGAGCGTATCGGACGGCGAAGTACTTTTCAGCTTGTCCACAAGAACATCCGTGTTCTCGGTAGCCTGCACCTCCTCGTTTTCCTCTGCAAAGTTGCGGTATTCTTTCAGGCTCTGAGTGCCCAACTCGATTCGGTCCATCAGAAAAATCACTTTGTCCGCATCCTTGGAAGATGCAATCAGTTGAGCGGACTTGAAAGAAGTCATGGTCTTGCCGGAACCTGTGGTGTGCCAGATGTAGCCGCCGCGCTGCTGGTCATTCTCCCATTTCGCCTTGGAAACGGCATCCGAAATTTTGCTGGCAGCGTAGTACTGATAGCTGCGCATCACCTTCAAAATGCCATCGGAACCATCGGCAACGGTATAAAAGCCCACCAACATATGCGCCATCGGGATAGACAAAAGTGCCGTTGTAACGTCTTTCCAGTCGTTCATCGGCTCGTTGTAGAAGTCCGCCCAATGGAAATAGTAGCTGGGGTTGAATTGTCCTTCCGGGCCGGGATTGGCAAAGTAGACCGTTTCTTCCGGGTTCATGGCCACAAAAATCTGCACCAGCGAGAACAGTCCCGTAAAAATGCCCTCTGCCGCGTATTTTTCAATCTGGTTGCAAGCCTGTTTGATGGAAACACCGCTCTTTTTCAGTTCCATGTGAATGACCGGCATACCATTGATGAGCAGCATCAAATCGCCACGGCGGTCATTCAAAATTTTGGACTTGGTGGGGAACTTTGGCTGCTCTGCGATCTGGTAGCGGCTAAGTCCAGCTGCAATTTCCAGACGGTCATAGATTTTCAGGGACACTTCTTTGCCGAAATTCAGCTTATCGTCAGGATTGTCACGCTTGATAAGCACACTTTTGCCGTTGATAAATTTATTCAGCTTCATCGGCGTTTTCGCGTTCGTGACCTGTTCCATGATCTGCTGCATCTCGCCATCCGTCAGCGGATAATCGTTCAGTCGGTCAATGCCGCGGTTGTTCTCAAAAAGGATGTTCGCCCAGTTCTGGATCAGCTGCTGTTCGGTGTAGTTTTTCAGCACACCATCTTTCCAGCCGCGTTCTATCAGGAGCTTTACCACCGCTTCTTCAAAATCGGCTTCTTTTGTAAACGCCATAACGAACTCCTTTCGACTTTGCAAAAAGCACCTCTCTGCGAAGGCTTTTCTAATTTGTACAAGCTTTTTCAGCTTACGCTGATGAAGGGTGATAAGGGTATCAAGCTGAGTGAAGAAAGAACCGATTTGTTTTTGCTCTGAATATACAGGCACCGATATTGTCTTTGCTAAAAGTTCATCTTTGGTTATGCCTTTAATTGATGTGCCTTGTACCGTGTTAAGTTCCGACTGCAATTTCTTATAACAAGCATAAACTGTAAAAAACGGCTCCGTATTCAACTTGCTCAACGACAAGAAATCCTGACTTGTGGAATAGGAAAACGGCATATATGCGAGTTTTCCAACACCGACGCGCGTGATAATTGCGATTGAATCTTTTGGTACAAGTTGTGTTGCAGAACTATTCAAACCGGTCTGTGTTATATACTTTCGTGGCTCCACACCCATCAGCTTGCCGTCAACGATATCCGAAGATTGTATCCACGGAATATTACCGTTCCAGAATGCTTCATTGGATGTTGTAGGCGTTCCCCCACCATAGGTTTTCTCAGCCAATTCAGAAATCTTACGCTGTTCCCAAGTAGGAGCAAATGCACACTTTCAGCAGCTATTTTCCACCGCCTACCGAATGTTCGCTGAAAATTTCACTCTCGGTTTTGCGTATTCGGCTCAAATTTTGATTTTTGACTCTCGATAGTCTTAAAACACAGCTGTTCCAAGCGTCTGACATTGCCTTAATTTTCATTCATCAGCCTGTTTTGCATATTCTGAATTGGCAAGAGAAATTGCGTTGCTCCTTAGCCAAACAACAAACGACGGTACGTCCATCTTCTGGTTGCGGGCAAATTGCACCACTTGTTTTTATACAAACATCTTTTCAAGACAAGATTTCTTGATGTTTTGCAGCTTTTCCAACTTACGTTGATGAAGGGTGATAAGGGTGTCAATCTTTTTCAAAATCTTCCCTAGCTGTTTTTGTTCATCGATTTTAGCGGGAATCACTAGCTGCAAATTCAGAAACGTTTCCTTCGGAATATTGTACATAGAGCCACTTGTCCCGGAAGCCATCGAAGTTATTTTCTCTTTATAAGCACTGGACACCAGCATCATATACACAAAATATGTGTCCACCGTATCTTGAAATTTTAGTTTCCAGAGTCTGTCTGGAAGGAACAAATTTGGAAAATCCGTCGATACATAGCCACAAGCTCCGACACGTTCCGGTGTATTCATTCTGCTGACAATGACACTGTCTTTCTCAACAGCACATTTAACAAGCTGTTGTTCACTTTTTACAACAGGCTTACTTTCGGATGGGTTAAATCGATCATACGAAACACAACTTGTTTTTAGTACTCCTATATTTCCATCGCTAACTTCGCCTTCATCAGAGTTTACACTCTTGCCCGTCGTTATTGTTTTTGTCAGCTCAGCTAACTTACGCTGTTCCCAAGGGTCAGTAAAACCCTTGAAGCGAATTTCCGGCACAGATGCCCCATTTTTTGGGAACATCTTGTCCAGCATGGACTTTTTGATATTCACCAGCTTCTCATACTTACGCTGATGAAGGGTGATAAGGGTATCCAACTCTTCGAGAATTGTTCCAATTTTTTCTTGTTCGGATTGAGATGGAACGTCAACCACCATATTTTTGAACTTTGCATGTGCAAGAACTTTTTGACCGGTACCTTCTGCCGCCATTGAAAGCTGCTTTTTTATTCCGTGATTCAAGCGCCTTAGAAGAAAGTTTGAATCACAAGATTTAGGAGCAAAGACCGGATAGTAATAGCTAATAATCCCCTTGTCTACGATGTTATTTCGGTTGAAAACAAATACATCCGTATCGCTTCTGCTTCGATAAGTAAAATAGCCCTTAGGTAGTACATAGTAGCCAACATTATTATCCGTTGTTACCTGTCGATCTGCAAAATAATCTTCTTGAAGGACAATTCCCTGTTGCTGGGATGATGTCAAAACCGGATATTGATTCTGAGTCACAGTTTTTTCAGTATAATCTTCAATCAGCGTTCCGACCTTACGCTGTTCCCAAGGGTCAGTGAAGCCCTTGAACCGGAGGGCAGGTTTCTTCTCGTTATCCTGCATAATCATTCACCTCCCAGCAACTTTTTGAGTTCTGCAATGCCCTTCATGTCAAATTCATTTCCCTGCAAATCGTCCAGCAGCCCCAGCAATTCGTGCTCGGTGCTGGCGATCTGGCTCTCTACGTCCTCAAAGGTGGTTTCATATTTCTTGCAGACGACATCCAGCTGCTTTACAAAATCGTCCAGAACAGCATCCGGCAGGCTGTTCAGATTTTCCATCAGGGGCAAGATCCACTTGCGGTGCAGTAGGTCACGCACTTCTTCATCGGTCAGGTGCTCGATCACGCTCTTGGTGCGCTGGCGGAGTGCCGCACTGTCGTCCTTGACCTGCTTTTTCAGGATCTTTTCCTCGGCAAACAGCGCGTCCACATCTTTCAGGATGCTCATGGTGGCAGGTTCTACCTCCCGCGCCTTGATGGCTTTTTTGACCTCAGCGGCAACAAAGGCGTCCTTTGCGTCATTCACAAAGTTCTGCTCCTTGTCCTCCTCGCTCAGTTCGTCCAGATGGCTTTCATATTCTCCGGCAATCTCGGAAAGTCTGGTTTCCTTTGCCCGCAGTGCTGCTACTTCCTCGTGCATTTTAACGCTCTGCACCAGCTCAAAGGGCAGCACATGACCCACCCAGCCGTCCTGTACCTCGGCATCCTTTTTCAGCACCATGTTGGGGTCTACCTGCTTGGTTGCGGCAAAACCCTCGGTCTGGATAATTTCAAGGTCAATGGCAATTTTCTTCCAGTCATCGTCCAAAAGCTGGTATGCTGCATAGCGGTCAACCAGCGGAATTCCTGCCAGCCGTGCAAAGATCTCCCGGCTCAGGCGTTCTTCCTCGCCGGCAGCATTCAGCTGCGTCATGCCGTCGATGAGTGCGGACTTCAAGTAGGCATCAAAGTCACCGAAAGCATTCTGGAAAGCGGTCTTGAACGCCACCACATCCGGGTGGGACAGAACAGCGTTCTTCAAATCGGCCACATTCAGACGGCAATAGGCTTCGTTGTCCGGGCTGAACAGAGCCGCTTTCAGGTGCGGGAATGCTGTCCAGTAGGCAGACAGGTCTTGCAGTTCGGCCTCGGGAATGCCGCCAAACATAGAAGCGTAAATGTCCCAGCTCTCAGCCTTTTCGGAAGAGTCCACATAGCGGGGAATGTTCAGGTTGTAATCGTTCTGAATGATCTCCGCACGGGATACTCTGCGTGCGAACTTTTCGATTTTCTCCGGGCGTTCCTTGTAAGCATCCACAATGCGTTTGATGTCACAGGCACGCAGCTTGTTGTTTTTGCCGTCCTTCTCAAAGCCCTTAGACGCATCAATAATCAGAACGTCCGAATCCTTTTTATTCTTCCGCAGCACCATGATGATGGTGGGAATGCCTGTGCCGAAGAAAATATTGGCGGGCAGACCGATGATTGCATCAATGTTGTTGTGGTCAATCAGATTTTTGCGAATTGTACCTTCTTCACCGCCACGGAATAGAACACCGTGGGGCAGAACGATGGTCACAATGCCGTCATTGCGGATGTGATACAGGTCGTGCAGCAAAAAGGCGTAGTCTGCCTTGCCTTTGGGGGCAAGGCCGTAATCCGAAAAGCGCGGGTTGTTCTCTTTGTCGTTCGGATTCCACGCCTGCGAATATGGGGGATTTGATACCACCGCATCCACAAACAGCGGGTCGTAGGTGTTGACCGGGTCGTTTTCTTCAAAGTACGGCCAATCTTCCTCCAGCGTATCGCCGTTGCGCGTTACAATGTTGTCGGGCAGAATGCCGCGCATGACAAGGTTCATGCGGGTCAGGTTGTAGGTGTTTTCCTTCAACTCCTGTGCGTAGTATTTGATGTTGTTGCCATTGCCCATATACCGTGCGGCACACTGACCAATGTTGATCAGCAGCGAGCCGGAACCGCTGGTGGGGTCGTAAATTTTGATTTCTTCCCGGTCTTTCAGGTGGTACGCCACGATTTCAGACATGAGCAGCGAAACTTCGTGCGGCGTGTAGAACTCGCCGGCCTTCTTGCCTGCGTTTGCTGCAAAGTTGCTGATCAGATATTCGTAGATAAAGCCGAGAACATCATAATCCTGCTTGCCGTCCATGGGAATGTCTTTGATGAGATAGATCAGGTCGCGAATGGCCTTTGTCCGCGCACCGGAGCTTTCACCCAGTTTGGACAGGCCGGTTTGCAGCGTAGCAAAGACACCGTCAAACACCTTTTTGTGGTGCGGGTCGATTAGTCGACTGAATGCCTGTAATGCCACCGTTACGTCGTCAGCCTTGAAGTCGCTGCCTTTGCTGATCCATGTGGAAAACAGATTTTCATAGGCGATAAAATAGCCGACATTCTTCCGAACGGTATCCAGCGTTTCGGCATCGTCTTCGGTCAAATCCGGCAGATATTCGTCTGTCCAGTCATTCTCTTTCAGCCATTTGACTTCCTTGTCCGACAGAAATTTATAAAACATGAAGCCCAGAATGTAATCCTTGTACTCGTTGGCTTCGATTTTAGAGCGCATCTTGTTGGCAGATTCCCAGATTTTCGATGCGAGTTGCTGCTTGTTCATGCTATTCCTCCCAGTGGCCTGCAATAGCGCATTTTTAGATTTTTTAATCGGACAGCCCCTCCGATTTTATGCGTGTGTTCATTGAACCAATTATACAAAAGTGCCACCCGGTTTGCAATGCGAATGAAAAGTTTCTCAATCGCATTCGCAGAACCATAACCGTGGCGAGCAGAGCCTTTGTGCGCACAAAGGCTAAATTCGCACGCAGAATTAAAATTCTGCTGTGTTCATTCACTTGTTGGGATGCAATCCCAATCCCTGTAATCATCACAATTCCGTGATGGCTGCGCATTCCTGCGGTGTGCTGAAAGAGCGTTTTGCAAAAAACGCGTAGCCTGCATCCATCGGATGTAGTTCAAGGGTTTGGGATTTCCCAACAAGCATTTTGCAACGCAAAATGGTCTTTGTATATACGAAGACACTGCTTGCTGGTACAATGTCATCGATGAAACAAAAATAGTTTCATCAAAGACGGTTATATGGTT
>OAVJ01001005.1_pt1 | contig 13227 bp, 16 predicted proteins | sample 1516901 | NCBI WGS metagenome assembly OAVJ01 (sample SAMEA2580073, study PRJEB22360) | human gut metagenome | biome: human gut; feature: human-associated habitat; material: faeces | place: Denmark | collected 2008/2010 | reverse complement strand
TGGTGGGAGGGATAAGATGAAGAAAAAAATTGCGTTGATAATCACAATTGCGGTATGCATAGTATCCGTATCAGCAAATGTTTATCAGTACAGGGTGATACGGAACAAAGACGCCCAGATTGTATGGAACCAAACGACAGAGGATCAGATGTTTCAGGGTATTCTGGGACACATACAGGAGGAGATTTTATATTTACAAACATGTGAGCCGGACGAAAAAGATTTTAGGATCGGGGTGGCGTTTGGGTATTGCCGTGAGGCTGTAAACGCGTATATAACAACAAGTTATGGGGCATCATGGAAGGAACATGATCTTCAACAGATGGTGTCTGAGTTTGAAGGGTATCTGGAAAATTTACAGTCCGATGAAACACAGTGGAAAAATGCAAAGAATGGTGACTTAGATCGGTTGTATGATGCGTGGTCAGAGGTACTTACGCAGATCGATAAGGGAAAGAAAGCCCGTGTTGCAGCAGCTTCAAAAGTGAGACAGATTTTGAAAAATTGTGCAACGTCCCCAACCTCATAATGAGAAATTTTCGTTGAATTCGACCTTTGAATGCCCTCTTTTCCTTGTGGTACAATAGAAATACAGGGAAAAGGGGGAATTATCTTGTATCAGATAGGAGAATTTATTGTCAAAGCTGCAAACGGAGTATGTGAGGTAAAGGATCTGGTGCATCTGGATTTTTCAGATACAGATTCTAAAAAACTGTACTATCACCAGCAATGATCCGGAGCGTCTGGTGGGGATCATCAAACTGATCTGCGACCGGAAAGAAGAGCGTGTCCGGCAGGGCAGAAAAGTTACGGCGGTGGATGGGCGTTATTTTAAACTGGCAGAGAATCTGCTGTATGGGGAACTGGAAGTGGCACTGGATAAAGACACAGAGGAAATCCACAGGCTTATTCAGGAGCAGTGTGGGTAATCCCATAATTTAATCGTTTTAAGCTTCCCTTCTGGAAGGTATATTCCGGCGTGTGAAACGGATAGGTGACTTCATCTTCATAATACCATGGGTCATCTTCGTGCGCCGGATTTTTTAATACATGAAATTGTTGTGCCGGCATATATCCCTGTGCAAGCAGGAAGGCTTTTTTGCCGTCTGCATTTTCGCACAGATCAACGACCATCACAACATGCCCCGGATTTCCGCCTTTTAAAAACACATCTCCCACCTGCAGATCAGATAGCGGGATCGGCTGTGCTTCGGTATCCATGGAGGCGGTACCGGCATAAGAAAAAACGATACGCAGATAGTCTTTCAAACTGTCGTAGGAAGTGTCCGGCTGTGCACTTTTGATCCAGCTTACATTATTTCCGTTTACACGGATACGGTAACCGTCTGCCCACTTCGTATACTGGGCGTCAAATCCATTCGTAAAATGAAAAGCAATGCGATCGTATTGCTTTGTACTCCAAAAATATTCTGCATATACCCGGATGGCGGAATCCGCGCATTGCTGGAGATCCTCATGTTCAAGTGGGAGATCAAATACGGCAACATGAGCCTTTTGATTGCGTTTTTTACTGCCGTCATATAATAGAACGGGACTTTGATCAGGCTCCATGGCATAGTTTCGCAAAAACTCTGCAAGACTTCCGTCGGCTTCTTTGGTTCTTGTGTAACCGTCCGATGTGTGGATGCGGCTTTCTAATGTCATGCCGGAAGCGTCAATCAGAGAAAGCGTGGAAGAAGTTTCCGTTTCTGTTGGTCCGGCCTGCGGTTCTGTCTGTCTGGAAATAGTTTTTTGTGAATCCGTCTGTGAATGGCTGGCATGACAACCGGTGAACGTGATGCCAAGGGATAGGATGCCGATTCCGAATAATAATCTTTGTACTAATTTTTTCAATGTTTTCTTCCTCATTTAAATATAATCTATGACAGAGCATACCACACTTTTGGAGAAAATAATAGAAATTGTTCTTGACAGGTAAAAACGTGTTTGATAATGTTATTTCATAAAGTTATATTGTTTCTGAATATTATATTAGTAAATGTCAACAGGAACAAATCACGGGGGATTCTCCCACGACTCCATGAAATTTAAAAAACAGAATGAAGGGTTACATGATAACTTGACATACTACTATTGAATAGGGTAATGTAAAGGAGAAAAGATGGTCAGAACATTTATACAGACACGCGAATTTTCCAGGAATTGGGATAAACTTGGGTTTAAGGATGAAGATTTAAGAAAGCTGGAATTAGAATTGCTGGAAAATTCTGATTTACATCCGGTAATAAAGGGAACAGGAGGACTTCGAAAGATCAGAATTCCTTTTGCAAATGAAGGGAAAAGTGGCAGTGCCCGTGTTTGCTATGTGGATTTTGTGGTTCAAGAGGTTATTTATTTGATTACCGTGTATTCTAAAAATGAAAAAGAAAATCTGTCGCAAGCTGAACGTAATGGTATCAAAAGTTTAATTGAACAATTGAAATTGAAGTTATAGGAGAAGAAATAATATGAGCGATGTATATGAAAGTATTGTGGCTGGATTACAGGAAGCCATTGAGGATGCAAAAAGTAAAGAAAAAAAACTTCCGCGCCGTGTCGTGACAGTTGTTCCTGTTAAGGAATACAATGCCAGCGAAGTAAAGAAGATTCGTAACGAAACCGGAATGTCGCAAAAGACATTTGCAAGTTATCTTGGTGTTTCCTGTAAGACTGTGGAGGCATGGGAATCTGGAATCAATCATCCGTCAGGTGCAGCAAGCCGTCTTCTGCATATGATGGAGATGGATCGAAATCTCACAAAAGAATTTCCTTTTGTATCCATAGAGGAATAATAAATAATACATGAGTGTTTTCCAAAAACCGGAAGACACTCATTTTTATTGAGAAAAATAATTCTTGCATAATACCCACAGGGGGTATATAATGCGATGCAGAAGGATACCCATACAGGGTATCGGAGAGAGAGGAGACATAATCCGAATGGAAAAAGAACATACTTGTGAATGCTGTAAGAAAAAAGAGCGTTCCGAGAAGGAACGGAAAGATATGATCAATCGCCTGAGCCGCATTGAAGGACAGATCCGCGGCATCAAAGGCATGGTAGAAAAAGACTGTTACTGCCCGGATATCATCACACAGGTAGCGGCTGCCAATGCGGCACTCAACAGTTTTAATAAAGTCCTGCTGGCACAACATATCCGTACCTGCGTCGCAGATGGCATCCGAAACGGCGAGGACGATAAAGTAGACGAATTAGTAACGATGTTACAAAAATTAATGAAGTAAGAAATGTAGGAGGCAACTATGAAGCAATATGAAGTGACCGGCATGAGCTGTGCGGCATGCTCCGCCCGCGTGGAAAAAGCCGTCTCCAAAGTGCCGGGTGTGACTTCCTGCTCCGTCAGCCTGCTGACCAACTCCATGGGAGTGGAAGGCACGGCGAGTGATCAGGAAATCGTAAATGCAGTCGTTGCGGCCGGATACGGCGCAGCACCCAAAGGCGCGAAAAAAGAACAGACCGTGGCAGAAGAGGAAGAAGCATTAAAAGACCACGAGACACCGAAACTGCGCAAGCGTCTGATCGCATCGGTCATCTTTCTTGTCGTGCTGATGTGAGCAGGAAGGGGACATATGTTGGGGGGCGGGCGGGTACCGGCTGCCATGAAAGACAATCATGTGGCAATGGGACTGTTGCAGATGCTTTTGGCCATCATGATCATGGTGATCAACCAGAAGTTCTTTGTGAGCGGTTTTACCAGCCTGCTCCACGGCGCACCAAATATGGATACACTGGTGGCACTCGGTGCCGGGGCATCGTTTGGCTACAGTACCTATGCTCTGTTTGCTATGACTGGAGCACAGGTGCGCGGCGATATGGACGCGGTCATGGGATATATGCATGAATTTTATTTTGAGTCCGCTGCCATGATCCTGACACTCATCACCGTCGGAAAAATGCTTGAATCCCACGCCAAAGGAAAGACGACCGATGCCTTAAAGAGCCTGATGCGGCTGGCACCGAAGACTGCGACTGTAGTGCGGGATGGGAAGGAAGTTATCGTGTCGATCACCGAAGTGCGGCAGGGGGATACCTTTGTCGTGCGTCCGGGAGAAAACATTCCGGTCGATGGGATTGTCCTAGAGGGAAGCAGTGCGGTCAACGAGGCAGCACTCACCGGAGAAAGTATTCCGGTCGACAAACAGAAAGGCTCCTCCGTCAGCGCGGCAACGACGAACCAGTCAGGGTTCCTGCGTTGTGAGGCAACCCGTGTGGGAGAAGACACCACGCTTTCCCAGATCATCAAAATGGTATCGGATGCAGCGGCGACCAAAGCCCCAATCGCAAAAATTGCGGATAAAGTATCCGGTATTTTTGTACCGGCCGTTATCACCATTGCAGTAATCACCATTATGGTATGGCTGCTTGCCGGAAAAGATATCGGATTTGCATTAGCGCGCGGTATTTCCGTGCTCGTCATCAGTTGTCCGTGTGCGCTTGGACTTGCAACCCCGGTAGCGATTATGGTCGGAAATGGGATGGGAGCTAAAAACGGAATCCTGTTCAAAAATGCGGTGGCACTCGAAAATGCTGGAAAAACACAGATTGTAGCACTGGATAAGACGGGAACGATCACAACCGGAGAGCCACGCGTGACCGATATTTTACCGGCAGAAGGCTACACGAAGCGTGATCTCATGCAGCTTGCTGCAGATCTGGAGAGTTCGAGTGAACATCCGCTGGCCAAAGCAGTTATGGAGCATGCCAAAGCGACGGGAATTTCCCAGACGGCGGTACATGATTTTCAGGCACTTCCGGGAAATGGTCTTTCCGCGGTGCGTGGGGAAGATCTGCTGCTCGGTGGCAGCGTTTCTTACATGAAAGAGAACGTAACAGTAGATTCCACCCTGCTCGATCAGGCCCAAAAGCTGGCAGAAGAGGGAAAAACACCGTTGCTTTTTGCCCAAAATCATACCTGTGCCGGTCTGATTGCCGTAGCAGACACGCTCAAAGAGGACAGCCCCCAGGCGGTGGCCGAATTGCGTGACATGGGAATCCGTGTCATTATGCTGACCGGAGATAACGAGCGCACAGCCAAAGCCATCGGTGCACAGGCAGGAGTGGACGAAGTCATAGCCGGTGTACTGCCGGAAGGCAAAGAGGCAGAGATCCGTAAGCTGAAGGAACAGGGCAAAGTAGCCATGGTCGGAGACGGAATCAACGATGCCCCGGCACTGACACGAGCAGATACCGGAATCGCCATCGGTGCCGGAACCGATGTGGCAATCGATGCGGCATCCGTTGTCCTGGTTAAGAGCCGTCTGCGGGATGTTCCGGCGGCCATCCGCCTAAGCCGGGCAACGCTGCGGAACATCCATGAAAATCTGTTCTGGGCATTCTTTTATAATGTAATAGGGATTCCACTTGCAGCCGGAGTGTGGTATCCTATATTTGGGTGGAAATTAAATCCAATGTTTGGCGCGGCAGCTATGAGCTTATCCAGCTTTTGTGTCGTGACCAACGCATTACGGCTGAACCTGTTTTCCGTACACGGAAAAGCAAATAAAGATGCTGCACCGGCAGCAGAACCGGTAGAAATAAAAACAAGCGAAAGTGAGGAAAAAGTAATGACAAAGACAATGCATATTGAAGGAATGATGTGTGGACACTGTGAGGCAACGGTAAAGAAAGCACTTGAGGCACTTCCGGAGGTGACATCCGCAGAAGTCAGCCATGAGGCTGGCACTGCTGTTGTGACCTTGTCCTCGGAAGTGGCAGATGATGTATTAAAGAAAACAGTAGAAGAGAAAGATTACAAGGTTACAGCGATTGATTAAGAATGTTACAGCGGTCCAATGGAACGTGGAGCCGCCTGTTTCCGTCGGAGAAGGGTGGAGTGGAACATGTATTTTTTTAATAAAAAAATAAAAATCCTGCGTGGGTTTGCACTGGTATGTGTGCTTGCGCTGGGATTGTGTTTGACAGGGGGACTGCAAATAGCAGAGGCAAAAACAACAACATATTATGACGCATCGGCAGGCAGGCTGCACGTCAAAGGAACAAAACTTGTGGACAAAAAGGGGCATGAAGTACAGCTTCGCGGAGTCAGCACACATGGACTGAGCTGGTATCCGCAGTACGTCAACGACAAGTGTTTTGCCCAGCTGCATGACAAATGGGGGGCAAATGTCGTGCGACTGGCGATGTATACCGAAGAATATAACGGCTACTGCAGCGGAGATGCAAAGAACCGCAGTGATTTAAAGAAACTCATAAAAAAAGGTGTAAAGCTGGCAAAGAAACACAAGATGTATGTGATTGTGGACTGGCACATCTTAAGTGATGGCAATCCAAATTCCCATAAAAAAGAAGCAAAAGCCTTTTTCAAGGAGATGTCAAAGGAATTAAAAGGTTACAACAATGTGATTTATGAGATCTGCAACGAGCCGAACAACGGAACAAGCTGGAAAGAGATCAAGTCTTATGCGAAAAGCGTGATTTCTACCATCCGTGAAAATGATAAAAAAGCGGTGATCGTTGTGGGAACGCCAACCTGGTCACAGGATGTGGATCAGGCAGCGGCAGACCCAATTAAAGGGGAGAATCTTATGTATGCACTGCATTTTTATGCGGCTACCCACAAGGCAGACCTGCGCAATAAAATGACCGCAGCCATCAACAAAGGGCTTCCGGTATTTGTTACAGAGTATGGAATCTGTGACGCTTCCGGAAATGGAGCGATTGACAAAGAAGAAGCAAACCGCTGGGTACAGACGATGGATGAATACGGTGTCAGCTACATTGCGTGGAATCTGTCAAACAAACAGGAATCTTCTTCGATTATTAAAAGCAGTTGTTCAAAAGTCAGCGGTTTTAAGAAAAGCGATTTGAGTGATGAGGGCAAATGGCTGTATTCCATGCTTCGGAAAAAAGCCGGCCTGACAAAGTAGCAGCGATTACATAACACGGGCAGGCACCGGGAAAGGAGGGAATCATGCGGATACGAAAGCGCCGGATGCGATGGGGCAGATCAGAAATTGCCCAAGGAGTTGACCAGTGGATAGGCATCTTTTTGGCAATAGTGATATGTTTTTTCGCTTTGCAGCAGAGCTATGGTGCGCAAAACATGCACGATATCACGCAGGCGGAGCCGGACCATCTTGCGGTACATACGATGGAGCGGCAGCAGGGTTCCTTTCTTGATATTCTTGGACGCTCAGAGCTCACACAGTTAGAACAGGCGCGTCTGACCGTCAGTGCACGGATCACGCGGCTGAATGCAGAACGCAACGTCATTTTGTGGGCAGGACTTGCAAGCGGATTTGCCGGGAATGCTACCCGAATTTATCTGGCATCCTGCCGTATCGAAAACATATTTGTGCGCAGCCATGCGTGGATCATGGCATACATACACTGGCAGGATGGGGAAAAAGCTTCTGACTCTTTGAAATAAGCGACCATTTTCAAAGAGTTCAGGAGGAAAATTTCATGTTAGAAAAAGTCATTATCGTAGTTGTAGTAGCAGTTGTTGTGTTGGCCGCAGGTGTGGCATGGTGGTTTGAGAACGGATCAGCAAGCCATAATGAGGGCAGTCATGCGGCGGATGTGGACAGCAATGAACTGACAAAACTGGAAAAATAAATACATAAATGAAAGAGGGAATGTTTCCGTGTGTGGAACATTCTCTTTTTCGTGCGCGTTTCCTTGTGTTTTTGGGACATATAGAGAATAAGTAAGCCAGAAAGTCTCGGTGAAAGTTGCCGGAGGGACATATGTAGAAAAAGTGCATTGAAAAATCCCGGGAGAGGTTGGTAAAAGGACATATGTATAAAAAGCGCATGAAAAAGTCCCGCAGGACCTGTTTAATGGGACATAAAGGAGCACTTTTTTATCATATGTCCTCTATTTAGTTCGTTATGGGACATGGACGGCTATTTTTTTGCCATATGTCCTCTATTCAGTTCGTCATGGGACATAGACAAGCATATTTGCTTTATATGACCTCATATCATTATAAGCAGTATATAATTTGATTATATGCGTTGAAGGCAGGTGTTGATTTGAATCTTGGTATTGAAAAGGAAACTTTATTTTGGAGTCAAACCCGATGGAACTGTTGTGGGACAGGTTGTGACAGAAGAGTCTTTGTGGGAAGTAAGTCAGAAAGTAAGTAATAAGCAAACATATCCTTGCATAAACTGTACAAACACAGGAATGCAGGGGTATTTTTTTGAAAGCTTATATTGAAGAAAGAGCCGTGGAAATCGCAAACTATATCATTGAACATAAGGCAACTGTGCGGCAGGCTGCCAAGCATTACGGAATTTCAAAATCGACCGTTCACAAGGATATCACAGACCGGCTGTGCCAGGTGAATCCGGCACTTGCGGCAGAAACCCGCAAGATTATTGATGTGAATAAATCCGAACGTCATATCCGCGGAGGAATGGCAACAAAGGAAAAATATGCACATTTGCATGCAGTATAGATTTTCTCCTGTTGTGCGTGTTATAATGGGATAACATGCAGGAGGAAAAAACAGTGAATAATATGAAAAAAGAACAGCTCCGCCTTTATGCGGTGACCGATCGTACATGGCTGGGCAATGAAACATTATATCAACAGGTAGAGAAAGCACTGGAAGGTGGTGCCACTCTGGTACAGCTGCGGGAGAAGGAACTTCCGGAAGCGGATGTGCAGAAGGAGGCAGAAGAATTGCTGGAACTTTGCCATCGTTACGGGGTGAAACTCATTCTGGATGATGATGTGGAACTGGCGGCAAAAGTCGGCGCGGACGGGGTTCATATCGGACAGTCCGATATGGAACTGGCGCACGCGCGTGAGATTCTCGGACCGGATAAAATCATTGGTGTGACGGCAAAAACCGTGGAACAGGCGAAAGCAGCAGAAGCGGGAGGCGCTGATTATCTGGGAAGTGGTGCTGTGTTTGGCTCTACAACCAAAAAGGATGCCATTCCGATGAAGCACGAGCTGCTGGAAGAAATCTGCCACAGCGTGAAAATTCCGGTTGTGGCAATCGGGGGAATCACGGCAGAGAATGTTTTGCAGTTAAAAGGCAGAGGCATCGCGGGTGTCGCAGTTGTCAGCGGCATTTTTGCCTGCGAGGATATTGAGACAGGCACCCGGCATCTTGGAGAACTTGTAGAACAGATCATATAAAGGGAACAAAAGAGGAGTAAAAAAGTAAAATGAAGAATCATCTGCAGATAAAAAAATTGACATTGACGGCACTTTTCACGGCGGTGGCTGTGGTCGGGAGTATGTTTTCTTTCCCGGTATTGGGCTCAAAATGTGCACCGGTACAGCATCTGGTGAATGTACTGTGTGCGGTAACGGTCGGACCATGGTGGGGGCTGGCACAGGCTTTTATGGCGGCATTGATCCGTAATCTGACAGGGCTTGGCAGCCCACTGGCATTTCCGGGAAGTATGTGTGGTGCACTGCTTGCAGGACTGCTTTACCAGTATGGGAAAAAGCTTCCGTTTGCATATGTGGGAGAAGTGTTTGGAACCGGTATCATCGGCGGAATGCTTTCTTATCCGATTGCGTATCTGATTATGGGGAATAAAGCAGCGGCATTGTTTACATTTGTAGTGCCGTTTTTGATCAGTACCTGTGGTGGTACGATCATTGCAATTATCGTGACCATTCCAATGAAAAAGGCAGGAATTCTGGACGGTGAAATACAAAGACGGGAGAAACTGTGATGAAATTTTCCGGGGAAAAAGTGGTGGAAATTTATGAGAAAATACAACAGAAACGTCCAATTATCCACTGTATCACAAATGCCGTGACGGTCAACGATTGTGCGAATATCCTTCTGGCGGCAGGTGCGTCACCGACGATGGCACACCATCCCTGTGAGGTGGAAGAGATCACGGCAGGTACAGCGGCACTGATCTGTAATTTCGGGGCCATCTCGGATTATGAGGCTATGAAGACTGCCGGAAAGCGGGCGCATGCGCTGGGACATCCGATCGTGATTGATCCGGTCGGGGTGTCGGGGTCTTCCTATCGGCGTGAAAAATGTCTGGAGTTGATGAAAATAATCCATCCGACCTGTATCCGGGGAAATTATTCGGAAATACAGGCATTGCTGCACAACTGTGGAACGGTTACCGGGGTGGATGCAGCCGAGGATGCGCTGGTGGAAGCAGAAGAAACAGATTTGCCGGAGCTGATGAAGCAGTATGCAAAGGAAAACCAGATGATTCTTGTCGCATCCGGAGAAACTGATCTGATCACGGATGGAAGCTGCGTCTACCGGTGTCATAATGGAAGCCCGATGATGGCAAGGATTACGGGAAGCGGCTGTATGTCCACCGTGATGCTTGGTGCTTTTTTAAGTGCGGAAAATTCGGTGGAGAGTGCAGTGGCATGCTGTGCGTTTACTGGCATTGCAGGAGAACTTGCGGCGAAAGAAACGACCGCGCAAAAGAGAGGGACGATGACGTTTCGCAACTGGTTTATTGATGCCGTGTCTTTGATGACACCGGAACAGTTGGAACATGGAACAAATGTGGACTGGTTTTAAAAGTACGAACGGAGAAGAGGATATAAATGGAAAATATAGTATTGAAAGCGTCCGACGGTTACGCGCTGAGTCTGGCGGTATTTGAACGTGAGCATCCGCGGGGATACATTCAGATCATTCATGGGATGGAGGAACATAAGGAGCGTTATGAGGCTTTCGCTGAGCAGCTGCGGCAGGCGGGATTTACGGTGGTGACATCGGACATGCGGGGGCATGGGGAACATGCTCCCAAGCTGGGGTTCTTTAAAGAAAAAGACGGTGACCGTTATCTGTTGTCGGATCAGGTACAGATCACGGCATATATCAGGGAGCGGTTTCAAACGGAAAAGGTGATGATTTTTGCACATTCCATGGGAACCATCATTGCAAGAAATCTGCTTTGTACCCAGTCACACAGTTACGCAAAGGTGGTACTGAGCGGATTCCCGAATTATCCGGGAACACAGATCATCCGCATAGGATTTTTTCTGACAAATCTGCTCACAAGGGCGCGTGGACCGATGTATCATTCCAAGCTGGTGCAGCAACTGTCAGTGGGAAATTTTAATAAGCAGGTAAAACATGCAAAAACCGAAGCGGACTGGATCTGTTCCGATGAGCAGGTGGTACAGGCATATCTGAAAGATCCGTATTGCGGGCACGGATTTAGTGTTTCCGCTTTTCACGATCTGTATATGTTGACAACTGCCATGCATCAGGTGTCAAATTACCGGGACGTAAATGAGACATTACCGATTCTGATGATCCGCGGCAGCGAAGATCCGTGCACCGGGTATGAAAAAGGTGCCAAAGACAGTGTGGACACGCTGAAACAGGCAGGTTTTTCCAATATTTCCACAATTACCTATCCGCATATGCGCCATGAAATACTGAATGAGAAAGAAAATGAAAAAGTTTACGCGGATGTGATTGCATTTTACGAGAAAACGTGAGGTTGTGACTTGTAAAATCACAGGGGCTTTATTATAATGGTAGAAAAATGGTGTACTTTTGAAAAATGCACCACATAAATGCAAAAATGCATTTTAGAAAACAGGAGGAAACACAATATGGATCAGGAGAAAGTCATCGTCATTGACTTCGGTGGTCAGTACAATCAGCTGGTTGCACGCCGCGTCCGCGAGTGCAATGTGTACTGTGAGATTTATTCTTACCGTACCGACATCGAACAGATCAAGGCAATGAATCCAAAGGGAATTATCCTCACCGGCGGCCCGAACAGCTGCTATGAGGCAGATTCCCCGACTTACACGAAAGAATTATTTGAACTTGGCATCCCGGTTCTCGGTCTGTGCTATGGTGCGCAGTTGATGAATCATATCCTCGGTGGAAAAGTAGAAAAGGCACCGGTACGTGAGTACGGAAAAACGGAAGTGTTCGTGGACAAGTCTTCTCCGCTTTTTGAGGGAGTGGCAACGGATTCGGCAGAAGGATCTACCATCTGCTGGATGAGTCATTTTGATTATATTTCCAAACCGGCACCGGGATTTCAGGTAGTAGCACATACCGCTGACTGTCCGGTAGCGGCAGATGAAAATCCGGAGAAAAAGCTTTATGCAATCCAGTTCCATCCGGAAGTACTGCATACCGTAGAGGGAAGCAGGATGCTTCACAACTTTGTAAGAAATATCTGTGGATGTGCCGGCACCTGGCGCATGGATTCTTTCGTGGAGCATACAATCAAAGAGATCCGTGAAAAAGTCGGTGATGGAAAGGTTCTCCTTGCATTATCCGGCGGGGTGGATTCTTCTGTTGCAGCAGGACTTCTTTCCCGTGCAATCGGAAAACAGCTTACCTGTGTATTCGTCGATCACGGTCTGCTCCGAAAGAACGAAGGAGACGAGGTCGAGGAGGTCTTCGGTCCGAACGGACAGTTTGACCTGAACTTTATCCGTGTCAACGCGCAGGAGCGTTATTATGGAAAACTTGCCGGTGTGACAGAACCGGAGAAAAAACGTAAAATTATCGGAGAGGAATTCATCCGTGTCTTCGAGGAAGAGGCAAAGAAGATCGGAGCCGTGGATTTCCTGGCACAGGGAACCATCTACCCGGATGTGGTAGAGTCCGGACTTGGCGGAGAATCCGCAGTGATCAAGTCCCACCACAACGTCGGCGGTCTCCCGGATTATGTGGATTTCAAGGAAATCATCGAGCCGCTGCGCAACCTCTTCAAAGATGAAGTCCGCAAAGCGGGTCTGGAGCTTGGAATCCCGGAGAAACTTGTCTTCCGTCAGCCATTCCCGGGACCGGGACTTGGTATCCGTATTATCGGTGAGGTAACTGCAGAGAAGGTTCGTATCGTGCAGGATGCCGATTACATTTACCGTGAGGAAGTGGATGCCGCGGTAGAGGAATACCGCAAAGAGCATGGAGAGGCACCGGAGTGGATGCCAAACCAGTATTTTGCCGCGCTCACCAATATGCGAAGCGTGGGTGTCATGGGCGATGAGAGAACGTACGATTACGCGGTTGCACTGCGCGCGGTCAATACGGTCGATTTCATGACAGCGGAAGCTGCCAATATACCGTTCGAGGTGTTACAGAGAGTTATGAGCAGGATTATCAATGAAGTGAAGGGGGTAAACCGCTGCTTCTATGATATTACCAGTAAGCCGCCTGGGACGATTGAGTTTGAATAACGGACAGAAATGCCGAAAGCCTGTATTTATGCGGGTTTCCGGCATTTGTTTTATCAAATGGCTCTAGTTTGGCT
>OAVJ01000988.1_pt1 | contig 13327 bp, 10 predicted proteins | sample 1516901 | NCBI WGS metagenome assembly OAVJ01 (sample SAMEA2580073, study PRJEB22360) | human gut metagenome | biome: human gut; feature: human-associated habitat; material: faeces | place: Denmark | collected 2008/2010 | reverse complement strand
ATTTTGTGATGCTTGGGATGGAGAGTCAGGAACATATTCATTACGCAATGCCTATGAGAATAATGGGTTATGACTATGGAGCATACAAAAAGCAGTATGATAATAATGCAGTAAAGTATAAGAATGGCAAGGGATTATCTTCGGATGAATTTTTGTCTAAAATGAGAAAAACAGACAAATTTATACCAGTGATCACGGCTGTTATTTATTATGGTGAACGACCGTGGGATGGCGCAGTATCATTACATGGGATGTTAGATATTCCCAAGCAATTCAGTCGTTATGTAAATGATTATAAAATGATATTGATCGAGGCTGGAAATAATAATTTAAAGTTACATAATGTCAACAACAGAGACTTGTTCAATTTAGTGGGAATGTTGATCAATAAAAGGGAGACACCTGGAAAAAGAAAAGAGCAGGCGATTCATTATGTTAAAAAGAATCATGTCGATACAACTGTGATCAGGACAGTGACAAGTGTAATGAACAGTAAACTGGATTATCAATTATTGGAGCGGAAAGGAGAAAATGAAATGTTTACCGTATTTGAAGAGACATGGAAAGAGGGAGAACAGGCAGGAAGAGCGGAAGGAAGAGCGGAAGAAATCATTGCGGCAGGATATGAATTTGGTCTTTCAGAGAAAACCATTTTAGAACGTTTACAGAAAAAACTTGCAATAACTCCGCAGCAAGCCCAGGAATATCTTGCAACTTACACAAAAGAGACCGAGCAGCGTTGCTAAATTATAAATGCTGCGTCGTTTATTAGAAGAACTACTATAAAACCTCTGATTTTTCAAAAATTAGTTCTTTTTATAACACTTTATGTAACGCCCTGAATGTTATAGTTAGTATAACAAAAAGGATAAATATGTTTTTTTGCAGCCTTGGCAAAAGTGCAGCGAGATAAACATTAAAATGGAAGGAAGAGGTTTACACAGATGAAAAAGGAAATGATGGAAAACGCTACAGGCGTAAAATTAACCAAAAAAGCCAGCAAAAACGTGATCAGATCATTATCGGTCGGACTGGCAGCAATGATGGCATTATCTACTCCGATTGCAGCATTTGCTGAGGATGCAGATGGACAGAATAGCAGTGAAACAACACCGGAAGAGAGTACAACAACTGTAACAACACAGAAATCTGCAGCAGAACAGGTGGGAGAAGTTCAGAAAGCCGCTGAAGAAACGAGCAAAACAACAGAAGCAGCAAAGGATGCGGTAAATGCAGCAGTTGATACAACAATTGCGGATGACAGTGGCGCAGACCAGACAACAAAAGATGCAGCAGGCGTATTGGATGCTACCGCAAACGGAACATTCGAAGGCGGTACAGATGTGAATGTGGCAGAAAAAATAGTTGACAAAACAATGAAACGCATAGAAGATGCGTCAAATGCCGCAGCAGAAACCGACGCAGCTCTTGATAAGGCAGATAAAAAAGCAGATGAGGCAAATACAATTGCGGATGATGCAAAGAAAGAGCAGCAGGAAGCACAAGACGCATTTGATAAAGCACAAGCCGGAATTGATTCTGCAACAGACATTGAGGATGCGAAGAATGCTTACGATCAGGCAGCTGGTATTGTAGGCGATGCACAGAAAGCGTATGAGACTGCCAAAGCAGCTTATGACAGCAAAGTAGCCGAATACAATACAGCGTTAGACGAGCTTAAGGCGGCACAGGCAGCTTATGATACAGCAGTTGCCGAAGCAAGTACCGAGGCAGCGGCAGCCGCAGCAAATCTTGCAGCAGTTCAGGAGAAAGCGAAGGCTCTTCAGGAGGCAGCAGAGGAAGCAAAAACAGCAATTCCGGAGCTTACCGATGCACAGAAAGCAGCACTTGAGATCATCGCTCTGGAAAAAGAACGTGCAGGGGATACCTCCACAAACTGGAGAAAAGAAGATGAGCTGTTCAAAGTGATCCTTAAGAATTACTACATTCCGGAACTTGCCAAGGGAGAACTTGTTGACTGCAAGTGGACCTGGAATCGGAATGATAACAAAAACTATTGTGAGGTGACTTACAAAGATGTGGCAGGTGACACACAAACCGTATATCTGAACTACAAGCTCAACGATACCCGCGATGATCTTGTTATTTTCGAGAAGGCAGAAGAAGTGGTTTCCTATGATGTGAAGGGCACAGACGGAAGCCTTGCATTCAATATCAATGCAGAGAACTTCCCGGCAGATAAGCTTCAGAATGATCAGGATACCGCAGTTTATGAGAATAACGGAGTGGTATACACAATCGTAAATATAGGTGGACAGTTCTATGTGGTCGACTCAGCTTCTAAGGACGTTGAGGTGAACAATAACTATAACAGTGAACAATATGAAACTTCCGGTGAGAAAAAGACCACCTATTCAGTGGATGAAAATGGCAAACTGGTCAAAACGGTAAAACAAAACGTTTCCGAGATTACATACACGGAAACTAAATTATCTTCTGATAAGACATATGACAATGTCGAGGCAGCAGAAAAGGATCTGGCCGATAAAAAAGCAGCATTGAAAGACGGAGATAAAGATGTCGAGACGTCCATGAGCGCAACAGCGACTGCAGATGTGACCGTAAGCCAGAAAACTACATTTACGACAACTATTGATTTATCGAAAATTGTTGTTGAAATGAAAAAAATCAATAATGATAACGATAAATACGAGAAGAAAAATGCCGAGATTGCAGCAAAGGAACTTTTTGCTAAATTCACCAACAAAGAGGCGTTAGAGAACCTGCTTGGCGGCGATTATAAGATCGAAAGTATTAATACAGATAATGCAAAAGTGAATGCTGTAGATAAGTACAAAAATACTTCCGGCAGATGGGTAGACTGGGGTGCAGATTCTGCTGCTTATAAAAACGTATTTTCAGGCACGATCGTTATTACTTATTCGCAGACAGTGACTGCAAAAGCAAACGCTGTGGAATCCAAGACAAATGCTGTAAATGCAGCAGACAATACGAATCTGGAAGCGTTAAGGGATCAGGCATATGATGCTGCAAAAGCAGATGCAGAAAAACTTCTTGGAGATGCAGTTTCCCAGAATAAGAAGATTAAAGACAACCTGAAAACTGGAGATCTGCATATTAACGGTTATGAAGGCTGGAATGGAAAACATAACTCCAACGTAGCAATCAAAATCCATTATGCCGATGACACATTCACAGAGGGAGAGAAGACAACGGATCAGGCAGTTGTTGACGAGAAGAACAGCTCCACAACCTTATCCGTTTCCTACACCGGAACTTATCAGCAGAAAAATTCCAAAGATCTTGGTGCGCAGACCGTGGAAACACAGAAATACAATCAGACTGCCAAGGCAGAGGAAAAAACAGCTTATACAAGCAACAAATATTATGATGAATATAAGAAAACAGGAGAAATCAATGAAGGAATCTGGCTCACCGGAAAAGATGATAATCGTTTCCCGGGACATGAAAGCTTAAAGAGCTTCTATGATTTCAAAGATGCAGCATTAAAAGCGGAGGCTGAAAGAGCAGAGAAAGTAGCAAAAGCGGATGCGATCATTGACGCAGCAAAGAATGCGGTGGAAAAAGTTGATAAAGCAAAAGCAGATGCGGACAGCTTAAAGGATAAGCTTACAGCACTTCTTGCAAGCCAGAACTACACAGCAGATCAGGTAAAAGAGTTAGAGGGACAGATCAGCGCGGCAGAGATAAAATTAAAAGAGGCAGAGGACATGGCAAAAGACCTGACAGATAAGTTAGGAATTGCAGGAGAAACACTGGCTGATAAGATCACAGAACTCACCCCTGCACCGGCTCCGGGCGAAGGCGGTTCCACAACGACACCGGGCGGCACAACTAGCCCATCCGGCACTGAGACCACACCGGGCGGCGCAGCCACAACACCTGCAGGCACTGTAACTACAGCAGCGGCTCCGGCAAGTGCAGTCACAACCGTTACAACAGCCACAGCAGCTGCAGCACCGGTTGAGATCGCAGAGACACCGGTAGCGCTTGCAGCAGCTGCAATACCGGCGGCAGCAACGAGAACAGCAGCGGTTGCAAATGCAAATGCCGCAGCTGATACAGATGCGGACGCTGACACAGATGTGACAATTGCGGACGAGGAGACACCTCTTGCAGCGAACGGTGCACAGGAGAGCACGACAATTGACGATGAGGAAACTCCACTTGCAGCAGAGGCTGGCGCAGTGGAAAACAAACAGCAGGAGAAAATGTCCTGGTGGTGGTTACTCATCATTGCACTTCTTGGTGTAACCGGCGAGGAAATGTACCGCAGAAATAAAAAGAAAAAAGCAGAAGCAGCTCAGAAAGATGAAAAATAAATTTTAACAGGAAGGCGCATCCAAAAGGTGCGCCTTTTCTAAAACATCCATTGCAAAAAAATAAAATACGGAGTATTCTGAAAACAGGAAAAACATGATCCGTAATTTGTATACAAGGAAACAAAATCTATGAAAAAAAAGAAAACACTCATAATTTGCATGCTTCTTGGCATAATGCTCCTGACTTCCTGCGGAAAAACAGATCATCAGGATCAGGCGTCAGTCGCCACCGAGCAGACATCCGGAGACAGCCGGCAAACGACAGAAGAACCTGCGGAAACTGTCGGCGGATCGGAAGAGTCAACGGAAGCAGCCGGGACAGCCCAAGCGGCAGTAGAAGCCGTGGAAAGCACAGAATCTTCTGAATTTGCAGAACGTAAAAGCATCATCATCACAGCCACAAACGAGTGCGGCATCGACATTGGGATGTTTTCTGTGATCGATCCGATCAGCGGCGAACAATATAATATCAGTGCGATCGCAGATGGACAGTCTGTTTCCATGCCGGTAGAGTGGCCGGTGGAGATCACTGATTTTCAGTGGGCACTTTATAATCAGAACGGCGAACTCTGCGTTGAGGCGACCACGGATATCAGTCAGGCGGAGAGCGGAGTGACATTGCTTCTCACCGGAGACGGAAATCTGGATGATGTACAGGAGATCTTTGAATAATGCAGACGATCTGATACAGACAATTCTGCCTGTACAGGGCAGTCAGGACAGAAATGATAAAAACAGGGGGTACTTATGGAAGAAAGAAGAGAAATATCGAGGGTAGAATACAAGACAAATGGTGTTGTCGTAATCTGCGATACACAGGAAAAAATTTACGTGGACGTGAAAGACATCAGTCCGTTAGGCATGGGAATCTGTGTGCCGGAGGGGCATGAAGGCCTTCTCGGAAAACAGGTGATCGTTGTGGCAGAAACACTGATCATGTATGCGGAGGTTTCCCGCGAAGAAAAGCAGGAAGACGGCTCCACATTCATTGGTGTGCATGCGATAAAATTTACAGATGACGTTCTGCAGTATCTGTTTTCACACATTGGCTGATGAAACTAATCTTCTAAGCTCGCAGTTTCCGAGCAGCTGATCCCAGAAATGCTCAAGAGGAATCTCTTCATACTGGCAGATCAGGCTGCAGTCTAAGGCTCCATGGGCAACGATCAGTACATTTTTTCCGGAAACAACTTCCGGCGTTAAAACATCGTGGATAAAAGAGCCGCTGCGGGCATACAAATGCTCAAGACTTTCCGCACCATCTACAGCATGATAATGGACAGGATCATGGAACAACGTGTATACCGGACATTCCGGTTTCTGTGTGACATGTTCTGTTCCTTCATACATGCCAAATCCCATCTCGCGGAGACGGTCGTCCGTCAGGATCGGCGTGCCGCTCCCTTCCAGAAAAATTTCAGCAGTCTCCTGCGCACGCTGTAAGGGCGAACAATAGCAGATATCAAATCGCAGATCCCCATACTTTTTCCGCGCGTCTCTCGCCATCTGGCGACCTTCTTCATTTAAAGGAATATCTTCGCTTCCCTGCAGGCGGTGGACTGCATTCCAGTCAGTTTTTCCGTGTCTCATGATATATAACATAATAAACAATATCCTTTCTTCTTATAATAGTAAAAATCATAAACGCATTGCGGACTCAATTCCCGGTGCGATTGAATTATATCCTATATTTTGTTAAAATGAAACCCTGATCAGAAAACAGCACCGGCACAACGCAGGAAATTGCATGACAGCTATTAATTTTACAGGAAAACTACCGATATATGAGTTAGAAAAATAAGCGTTCCGGCATTTACAGAGATCCGGACCGCAACCATGGAAGAACATAGGCTTATGCACACGGAGGTGTAGAACAATGGCAATAGAGGCTATGAAAGGGGCAGGAATGTCCTACGCGGGAAGTTCATCCGCATCAGATGTAAAAGCAGAGAGTCAGGCAAAAGTGGAAACTGCATCCAACGCAGCAGCTTCTGACGATCTCATGAAGAAAACCATTCAGATCGACACGAAAGAAACTGACAAAAACGGCAAAGACGGAAACCGGGACGACAGTCAGGCACAGCAGACGATCTCCGAGAATTCCCAGATCAGGAAAGCAGTTGACGAAATCAATAAGAAGGCACACAATTCCGAGGCAGTCTTCGGAATCCATGATGCAACCAACCGTGTTACCATCAAGATCGTTGACAAAGACACGAAGAAAGTCCTGAAAGAATATCCGCCGGAGAAAACCCTGGACATGATCGCAAAAGTCTGGGAGATGGCAGGATTATTAGTGGATCAGAAACTGTAGATCACTGTCCAGAAGGCAGGAACAGCAATAGACAAGTGACAGATGCAAACAGAAAAAGATATAAACAAGTTACAAAACTGAAAGGAGCAGGATTATGCCAATCAGAATCACAGGTTTGAACTCAGGATTAGATACTGAGTCCATTATCTCAGCGCTTGTATCTTCTTATAGTTACAAGACGAGCAAGTATAAAAAAGCACAGACAAAATTATCATGGAAGCAGGAGGCATGGAGTACCTTAAACTCCAAGGTGTACAGTTTCTATAACAATGTTGGTAAATTAAAACTGTCATCTGCCTACAATATGCGTACGGCAAGCGTATCCGACAGCACAAAAGCGAAAGTGAGTGCAGCAAGTGGGGCGACCAACGGCGTACAGTCTTTGGAGGTCTTAGAGGTTGCCAAAAGTGATTATCTTACCGGCGGAAAGATTTCGATCAAAGACGCATCCGGTGCGGAAGATAAGACAAAAACCGTTTCATCGGCATCCACTTTAAGTGAACTGGGATATACCGGAACCGGTACGATCGAAGTTACCAATAAAGAAACCGGAAAGACAACAAGCATCAGCGTGACCGGTGACACAAAGATCAGCGACTTTGTGAAATCCCTGTCAGACGCAGGTGTGAAAGCCAGCTTTGATGAGAAAAACGGCAGATTATTTGTAAGTTCAGCAAAGACCGGTACAGAAAACGGTTTTGAACTGAAATCAAAGAATGCAGACGGCGATAAGGCGTTGCTGGCATTGGGACTGGCAATGACATCTACCGTATCAGATACCGGCGCAAAAGTGAATGACGATAACAACTGGTCGGCGGCATCGGATGCGAAGATCAAACTGAATGGTGCAGAATACACTTCATCTACCAACGAGTTCGCTGTAAATGGTCTTTCTGTCACAGCACTTGCCAAGACGAGTGGAGAGATTTCTGTAACCGTAGCTACAGACAGTGAGGGAATCTATGAGCAGGTCAAGGATCTGCTCAGCCAGTACAACTCACTTATTAACGAGATGAACAAGTTATACAATGCAGATTCGGCAAAAGGATATGAGCCGCTGACAGATGATGAAAAGGATTCCATGAGTGATACGGAAGTGGAGAAATGGGAGGCAAAAGTCAAAGATTCCCTGCTCCGCAGAGATGATTCGTTAGAGAGCCTGATCTCGTCCATGACAACGGCGATGTCCAAGGGATATGAAGTCAATGGAAAGACATACTATCTTACTTCTTTTGGAATTTCAACACTTGGTTATATGAATTCTGCAAAGAATGAACAGTATGCATACCATATCAATGGGGATGAGGATGACAGCGCAACTTCCGGAAAGGAAGACAAACTGCTGGCAGCGATCAAAGAAGATCCGGATTCTGTGGCGGGATTCATGCAACAGCTTGCAACAGGATTATATGATTCTATTGATAAGAAAATGAAGACATCCACTTTAAGCAGTATATTTAAAGTATACAATGATAAGGAGATGGCTTCGGAATACAGCGATTATACAACCACGATCAAAAAGTGGGAGGATAAGCTGTCTGAACAGGAGGATTACTACTACAAGAAGTTCTCGGCGATGGAAACAGCGCTGGCAAAACTCAATTCACAGACATCTTCTTTATCCGGTCTGTTTGGATCATGATAACAGGACAATTAACCTGCGGCATTGCCGCAGGTTAAATCTGCATAAAGAAAAAAAGAAAACACATGGAGGTATTTTCACATGCTTAATCATAATGGCTATGCTGCGTATGCGAATAGCAAAATTATGACCGCATCACCTGCGGAACTGACACTTATGCTCTATGACGGAGCAATCAAATTCTGTAACATAGCAATTGCAGGGATTGAGGAAAACAATATCGAGAAAGCACATAACAACATCCGGAAAGTTGAGGATATCATCTCCGAGTTTCAGGCAACATTAAATCATAAATATGCAACAGCTGATGATTTTAATAATGTATATGTCTATTTGAAAGAACGCCTGATCGAGGCAAATATGAAAAAAGACAAAGAAATTCTGGAAGAAGTATTAAAACATCTCAGAACCATGCGCGATACATGGAAAGAAGTGATGAAACTGGCTGCCAGCCAGAGATAACCGGAAGGAGAAAGTAATACATCGTGACAGATAATTACATTGGAATCATGATCGAAAGCCTCCGGCGCAAAAAGGATGTCCTGACAGATATATTAAAACTTAGCGAGGAACAAAGTCTTCTGCTGGATGATCCTAATTTAGAACCGGACACATTTGAAAAAAACGTGAATCGGAAAGCGGCTCTGATCGACAAATTAGAGCAGCTTGACACGGGCTTCGAAAGTTTATATGACAAAGTAAAGGAAGAACTTGAGAGCAACAGAGACATCCATAAAGAGCAGATCAGGCAGATGCAGGAACTGATCAGGGCACTTACCGAATTGAATATGCAGATTCAGGCAACAGAAGCAAGAAATAAGGAAAAGGCAACAGCCAAGTTTGCTTATATCAGGCAGCAGGCAAAGGAAATCCGCAGTAGCCAGAAGATCGTCAAAGAATATTATAATAATATGATGCATAAGGCGTATAATGAGCCGCATTTTTTGGATAATAAGAAGTAGAAACTATACTGTCAAGTGTTTTTTTGAAAAAATATGAAAAACATCTTGAACTAAAAAGCTTACTTGTGCTAAAATATGTGCATCGATTTTGAAAACGAGGAAGGGCATATGAACAATAAGATAACACGATATAAGGTTTCTTATCACGGGTTAGATGCAGACAAATGGATTGAGAATTGCGACTTCCCGGTAAGAATGCAATATGCTACGAACAGTGGTTTTGTTAATGTAGCAGATTTATCACGAAGCAGTCAGAATATATTATCAAAGTTAAAGCATAAAAAACATAATAAATTTGTTAATATTGGAAAGATTGACTATTAAGGAGACTATAACAAAGAGCTGTTATGGTCTCTTTTTTTGGAGAGGTGAATAGAATGTCATTATTTTGCAGAGAAATCATGCTGTACAATGAATTTGTTCCAGCATTGGAACCAGAGAAACATAATTGGGAATACAGAGCATACGGACACTATGACGGAATTGGAATTGGAAAGAAAATTGAATTTCAAAATGGAAGTTCCTTTGAAAAAATATATACGAGCTGCGCAGAAAGCGACAGTGAGAATATGTCATATGCAACGCAGACCTTGCTTGGATTTTTTGAAAACGAGGAAAAGGAACATGAATTTTGGCAGACAGATAAACCATTTTTATACATTGTCTTGTTACAAGTTGTAGACAATGCATCTACGCCGTTTTATAAAGATATGTGCGATGGTAAGTTTTTAAAAAATCAATATAAAGAGATCGGATTAAATGAGAAACAGTGGGAAAGCATCATGGTCCAGCCATACTATTCAATTGACAATAGTGATTTTTTTCTGGCGGTAAAATGTGATTATACCTCCATAGGAACGAAATATATTAATTACTTACATCAAAAGAAAGAAGAAAATACTTTTCAGGTAAAAAACAGTTATAGTATTTTAGGAGTTCAGGGTGCTATGATTGAGAATGGACTTCCTGATGATATCAGCAATGAAAAAATAGATATGATAGAACTCCGAGCTATAGAAAAAGAAGGCGGGTCAATCGGACAGTTATATAAAAAGCTGAGAGAAGAATTTGAGGCTGATAAAAGCATCAAGGTAAGCCGGCTTTCATTGCTGGGAACAGAAGATGAAGCAATTGTCATCACAAATATTTCATGGAGAAAATTACTGCCATTATATAGTAAACACAATGGATTATTGAGCAACAGTTGTGCAAATTATACAAGTGCTATTTCTACGAAGGTCATGTTTCATATTAATGATAATAACGCTGCTGTTATAAAAAACATGGAAAATAACGGTGACGTGAATGAAACAAAAATATGTGATAAGATGTGCAAATTAATCAATGAGATATACAAAGATTGTAATGACGTGCGAAAAATATCAGAAAAAAAGAATTTAATGATGCTTGTTAATTCTCTACGTAGATTTGAAAAAAAGAATCAGCTATTTGCGGATTATAATTTCTTTACATTATTTATGCCGTTGTATGTATTCTTACGGTTACTAAAAAAGGGCAACGATGGGAATACAATCTTCTACTATGAATTTATGAAAAGCATGAGATTGAGAACTCAGAATTTTACAAAATCAGACCGTGTGTTCTCACAAGTGGTAGATTTTAATATGAGATACTTTGATGTTCCAACGAAATTTATAACATTATATAGTGCTTATATTTACAGATTTAAAAAAATGCTGAATTTAAAAAATGCAAAAAAATATGAATTCTTGATTTGCCCAGGTGAAAATGGACAAATGGAAGTCAAGGAGATAATGCCAAGAGTTTCAAACGAGGAAAGATTGTTTTTGGTTGGAGTCCCAGAGAGCCAGATGTATGCCCCTAAGTTGATGTGCATTATGTTGGGGCACGAAATTGCACATTTTGTAGGAACCAGTATCAGGTGTAGGGAGAGCCGGGCAAAAAGTCTGGCAAAAATGTGTGCAAGGATGATCGTATTATCCATGCAGGCATATTTGGCAAATGAAAGTGATGCGGATATTTTGTGGGAAAATACGGGGAAAGCATGGGAAAACTGCGAGCAAAAACTTGTACAGTGGCTGAATTTTTATATAACAAGAATCCAGGATGAAAATTATCTCAAAGAATATTACTATAGTAAAGAGTGCTACAATGAAAAAAATCTGAAATTTAATAAAGAATATTATTGTCATACAAATATGCTGAAAGACACACTTTCTATGTCTATTGCAGAATTTTTGCAGGAAAGAGGAAAGAACACATTTGGCTTTGCAATCCAGAATATGTATGCCAATAATACGGATGAAAAAATAAATAAGCAGCAGTATTTTGAACAAATGGGCGAAAAATTACAGGAATGTATTAACGATTTTGTGGCACCGGTAAAAAAAGGAAATGATATTTTAAACATGCATGGTGGAATAGATCAGTTTATTTATCTGGTGAAAGAATGCTATGCAGATATGATATGTATATTAGCACTTCATTTATCGTTGGCAGATTATTTGCAGGCGTTTATTAGCAACTTGGGAGAAATGGGAAAGCACGCGGATGAGATGGCGGATACAATGTTAATTGCAAGAATTGCAATTGTTATGTGCGTGGTTCGTTATCCAAGGGATAATGAATTGGAAAAATATTCAAATATAAATGAAAAAGAACAACAAATTATATGGGGCTGGGGTGATGATGAATTAGAGAAAATAGAGGAGGAATCAGAGTGCTGTGAACTGGAAGAACTGGCAACGGAATTTTCAGAACATTATATTGCAAACACATATAAAATGGATCTGAAAGCACTAATAAATAATGTGGTTGATATTATCTATGATCAGAAAATATTGAAGGAAATTATTCGGTATTTATTAAAGTGCCGGGCAGAATATTATAGGGAGATGCTACAGGTTCATAATAAGAAGAATATGGCTGAAATCATGCAATTCTATCGTACAGTTCAGATGGATGATACAGAAAAGATGTTTTCAGAAATAGGAAAAATAATATCCCAATATGAAAAAGATATAAGGGTGGAAATGGGAGAAATGTAAATGGAAGCAACTACAGAGAAAAACGAGTATAAGCTGAAAGATTTTTTGCTGGATGTTTTTGCAAAATACAAGATAAATATAAAGAAACAGGATTTTGACACGATTTTAATTCTGGAGGAAGATAATAAAGAATTCAGAGAGGGGAGAGATCTGGAAGAAAAAGAAGAAAGATATTATGCATCGTCTGATATTAAAAAACCGGATTTTCCGGATTTGAGACAGTTGCCTGCAAAAGAAAAATATGTATTTGAGAATGAAAATACAATGTGGATCATATTTGGAAAAAAAGATATAAAACCAACAGATGAATGTAGTACGTCATTGTATCAGATGTTTCTTGGAGTACTTATAAGGAATCAGGATGCCTTAAGATATACATTTTTGTTTGAATATATCTTGGGAGAACTAGTAAGAAATATTACAGACACGGCACAGGCACTGCTTCAGGAAGAAGATTTTTTAAAAACATTTAATGAAAAAAGAATGTTAATGCAAGAATATGCTGACTGGATTATAAATCAGTATGAATTGCCAGAACTTAGAATATTGAATGAACTGTCTGCTACAAAATATGAGAGAAGAGAATGCAATGCCCGTGTCTATTTTCAGCAGAAAGAGAAACAGACTATTGAACGATTCGGAATACAGGGACAAAATAATAGGCTGATTAAAGCAGGAAATTTAAGAATGGTTAGAAAACTGCTGGAAATTTCAAATGAAAATGGAATTGATATTTTGGCAGAAAAAATAAATACTCCGGATGGGAAAACCGCGTATGCAGTACAGGCATTATTAAATGCAACGGATGATTCAGACGACGTGGAACAAATATATATTAAATTCAAAGGATATATGCATTGGAGCTTGACTATTGGTAAAAGGGAGGTATTGATATATTATCATGGAGAATACCAGTTAGGTTATGCCAAGGAAGGTGAAAACTATTTAGAGGATATCATAAAATTACAAAAAGATAACAAGCTGGAACAAGTTGATATACAGATGTTAAAAGATATTGTGGAAGTGTTAAAAGAACAAAGACATGGAACGTCTGT
>OAVJ01000985.1_pt1 | contig 13367 bp, 8 predicted proteins | sample 1516901 | NCBI WGS metagenome assembly OAVJ01 (sample SAMEA2580073, study PRJEB22360) | human gut metagenome | biome: human gut; feature: human-associated habitat; material: faeces | place: Denmark | collected 2008/2010 | reverse complement strand
ATAGTAGAAATATCCCTTGGTGTCCGCCGGGAGATTCCATGTGACCTTTCCATCACTGATCTCCGGAGCTGTGTTGTTGGTCATATTTGTCACATCAAGATAATTTCCATAATCCGTAAAGCTTGTGAGACCATTTAAGCTCACACCCTTCACGACATTCACCTTATCAACGGAACCATAGTAATCCAGGTTCACGTACATCGCTTCATCGACGCTCACAGACGCCTCTGCCGCATAGACCGGCGCAGAAACAAGGCTGGTGCAGAGCGTGACAGCTGCCATGCCCGCTGCCATGATCCTTCTATTTTTCTGTCTCATCACCGTTCTCCTCCATTTCTTCTCTATCTGTCAATTCCGGCTCCGATTCCCTGCTGGCCGCCGCCTCGTTCTCATCGTCCTCGTAGGGATCTCCGCCTTCATCTGTACTCTCTTCTGTCTCGTCCCCGTTCTTTCCGGAACGTCTCTTCTCTCTCCGGTTCATCACACGGCGGTGCAGGCGTCTCGCAAGAGCTGCCGCCGGTTTCTCGCCGACGATAAAGCTGTCAAATAATGTAAGCAGCAGTGGAAGCACTGTCAGCACCAATACAAGGCTGAACAGTCCGCCCCGTCCGATCAGGTGTCCCAGATCCGCGATTGCAGTTGTGGACGAAATCATGTATACGATATATCCGGCCAGCGTGATGATGGAACCGGAAGTAAAGATTGAGGAACATGATGCCGCGATGGCCTCCACGCATGCCTTTTTCTTCGGCAGCGTCTTTCTCTTTGCCAGGTAGTTGTTTGCCAGCAGGATCGAGTAATCGACCGTAGCGCCCAGCTGGATACTGCTGACGATGATGTAACCCATGTACACCATCTCGACCCCCTGGAAATACGGCATCGCCATGTTGATGAAGATCGCCACCTCAATGGGAATAATGACGAGGATCGGCATGACAGCCGACTTAAAGCTCATCATGACGACGAGGAATACACCCGCCAGGGACAGAATGTTTACATTCTCATAGTCCTTTACGATGAAGGACTTGATATCCTGGGTGGACGGAGTCTCACCGACGAGATAGCTTCCTTCCGGGTAATACTTCTTTACGATCTCCTGGATCGCGTCGGAGTCCTTGAATGCCTCGGCACTCTCGGTCTTCGTTCTCGTGTAGATCAGCATCCGGCAATAGCCGTCTTTATGTAAGAGCTCCACCGTGGACTTCGGAAGAAACTCTTCCGGGATCCCCTCCGGCAGCGTATCCGCTAAAGCTGTAACGTTCTTTACATAGGATAGATCCTTGATCTCCTTCGCCATGGCCCGCTCATTGACCTCCGATGTGTTCGGATAGAGGGCGAGCAGCATGTTGCTTCGGCCGAAGATCTTCGTGATCTGCTGGTCATCTTCATAAACCTGGGTTCCCTCCGAGGCACCCATGGAGTCGTTTCCGTAAAGGAAATCGTTCAGGCCCTGGGCCGTGTATGCAAGCGGTGTCACGAGGACGATCACCGCGAACACGATGGGACGGATCCGGTAGATCGCTTTTCCAAGTCCGTGGAAATCCGGCATAAAGGAACGGTGCTTTGTCTTCTCATTGAGCTTCGCGAACTTCAGGATCATCGCCGGCATGAAGAAGACGACTGTCAGCAAGCTGAATACGATACCTTTCGCCAGGACAAGACCCAAGTCAAATCCGATGGAGAACTTCATCGTCACAAGGGCCAAGAAGCCGACGACTGTCGTCAGGCTGCTGGCGAAGATGGAATTGATCGCCTCCTGAACGGCGTTGATGATCGCGTCCTCCTCGTTCATTCCCTGCTTTCTGTAGTTCATGAACGCGTCAAGCAGGAAGATCGAGTAGTCCATGGATGTTGCCAGCTGCAGGATGATCGACACGTTTTCCGTCAGGAACGAGACGGTTCCGATAAAGATGTTCGTTCCCTTATTAAGCAGGACAGCGACGCCCATAACCAACAGGAATAATATCGGTTCCGTCCATGCCGTTGTCGTCACGGAAAGCACAGCGAAGATCATGATCACCGCCACAACGAGGATCTTGCTCATCTCGCTTGCCATGGACTCTGTCATGGATTTGTTCTGGACCGCCATGCCGACGTAGCATCCTTTGTCCCCTAAGAGATCCTTGATCTCGTCGATGGCAGTGGAGGTTCGGGTGGAATCACTCTCCTCCACAAATGTGATATCGTAGACCGCATTCCGGTCTTTGTAATAATCCTTGATCTCACTCTCATCAATGAAGTCTTCACCGGCATAGATATTTACCGTGCTGTCGCACCATAAAACCTGGTCCACGCCATCGATATCGGCAATCTCATCTTTATATTGCTTCGCCTCGTACAGCGAGACGTCCTTCACCATGACCCGCGCCGTTCCGGGATAACCGAACTTATCACGCATAACGTCAAGTCCGATAGCGGATTCCGCCGTTTCCGGAAGATATTTCGTCAGGTCATAGTTTACATTTACAAAGTTCATCGTCAAAAGCGAGAGCAGGCAGCCGATCACGAAGACCGACTCGATCCAGCCGCGTTTATGGATGATAAATGACGCGAGCATGTAGGAAAAGCCGCCGTTCTGGTTCTTTTTCTTTTCTTTATGCCCGCGGAACATGTTTTTTATTTTCTCTCCCATGTCTTCTCTCCTTATATTCCCTGTCCGTAACTGTTCAGTCCCCACACAGGTCATTTTCCGTCACCGTCCACATTCCTACCGTTCCAGAACCACCATGTAATAGTCCTTTCCATTCTGGTTTTCATGGGCAATTCCCATTCTACGGTAGTATTCCAGGGAATATTTTTTATCGTCCTTCCGGTCGAATTTTTCCTGCATCCGGATCATAACAGAATCATACGGATCGTATGTCTCCTCAGGGCCCCAGAGGTACATCTCAAAAAATGTGGCACTCTTTCGCTCCGGAAATGCTGTCTTTACGTAATCGCTTACGGTTCCCTCTCCCGGGATCGTATTTTTGCTCTTGGAATATCCCTTTTCCATAGCGGAAGAAAGTCTTGCCTTTGCGATATCGCAGAGATCCATGTCGAGGACAAATGTGGCGCGTCCATCGTAAAACTCCACATCCCCGTTGTCGTAATCATCCTCCGCCTCCGGATAAGTGTCAAAAAACAGGTCGCTCTTCTCATCATTCATATCATCAAAGAGTTCCTGTTCCTTCTGATCCAGCACGTATACAGGATACGCGCCGCCCTGCGTATTCGGGGTTTTCCGCGCATAGGACAGCGTCCCGTCCTTTGTAAACGTGTAGCATGTATTTTCATCTTCTATAAAATCTGTGCTCCAGGCACCGTTTTCCATAAGGTAGTACCACTTTCCCGAGATCTGATTCCATCCCGGTACCGCTCCGAATGTCTCCGGAGCTGCCGCATATGCGGGAACTGCTGTCATTCCCGTGATCATGCAGAGGATCGCTGCCATTCTTCGTACTTCTCTTCCTCGGATCATATGATCGCCTCCGCTTTTTTCTTTCCTTTTCACTTGCAATATTATCTATGTTTATGCTAAAATACTCAAGAACCAATTTTTGAAAAGTGTACCAAATGAGACAAATTATCACTTTTTGTCCAATTTGGAATGGATAGAGGAGTTTTGTAGTTTATGATAAAATTACCGATCCAGGAAGAACATGTTTCTGTCCGCAGGACCTACCTGCTTTTGATGAAGGCGCTCCTGGACCTTCTGGCGGAAATGCCTTTTGAGAAGATCTCCCTCACTGATCTCTGCCGGGTCTCCATGATCTCCCGGTCCACGTTCTACCGGTATTTTGAGGACAAATATGATCTTCTGCACTACTGCGTGAACATGTACATTGAGGGACTCCGCCCGGTGGAGGATCTGATCTACTTTAAAAGCACCGATTCCCTGCGTCAGTTTTTAGAATATCTGATCGCTCAGGTGGATGAGAATATCACTCTCTACCGCCGGATCTACCAGACGAACAAAAACGGCTCCCTGATGTTCACGATCCAGGGAGACCTGGCGAAGATCCTCACGGAGAGCGGCTGGCAGGGCGAGAACCAGGGCGTTCGGTTAAAGATCCCGCTCCCACTCTATGTTTCGTTTATGTCAAGCTTTTATCTGACGACGCTAAGATCTTATTTAGAGCTGGCGGATGAATATGACGCGAAGACCTTCGTGGAAAGCGTCTGCCGCTTTGCGCTCAGGGATTTCTGGGAGAAGGCTGACGGCTGATCCGGCAGCCTCTTTTTCCACTGTCCGGAATCCGTTTCTACTTAATATAATATGGAAGCTTCCCGCAGGTCTTTTAACTGCCCTGCTTCCTGTACTTTGGTTCTGTTATTATCCGCATAGTAATGCCGCTCTGCGTTTCTTTCTGAATCCACCGGGCGGCATCTTTTTTCTCTTATTTCATCTTTGCCCGCTCATCCCACACCGTAACATCGATTCCGGCGATCTTTGATGTGAATGCGGTTCCATCGTTCTTTTCGAAGTGTTCCCATGCCCGGAGCACATACTTAAAGCCTATGTACTGTAATGGCAGGTTGCAGTATACCATGAGAATATTCGCGAAATCGCTGAGATCCCACAGGGCACTTAAGTCCATGCCCGCAATGTTCGTGATAACGCCGAAGGAGATGACTACCAGGCAGAGCACGCGGATCGTGTTAATAAAGGCAGGTCTCGTGGAGATCCGGTTCGCGCACATTTCCGTGAAGGACATAAATCCCACAAGGCAGGTAAACGCGAACAGACCGAAGCAGACGCTGACGAGCATCGTCACGAGGTGATAAATCGTTCCGTTCCCGGTGAGCGCTCCGCAGGATGCTAAGAACCTGTCAAGTTTTCCGAGTTCAAACCATGCTGCGCTGTCCTCCGTGAGCCACACTCTTCCCATGACAACGACGAATCCTGTCAGGGTGCAGATCACGATGGTATCTAAGAAAACGCCAAGCGCCTGGACACAGCCCTGGTCACAGGGATGCTTTGCGTCCGCCGCCGCTGCCGGCATGGTGATCGTTCCCTGTCCAGCCTCATTTGACATAAGGCCTCTCTTGATTCCCTGGCTCAGCGCGATACCGAAGGCACCGCCGAAGACTGCTTCCGGCCGGAAAGCCTCGGAGAATACTGCTCCGAAGAACCACGGGATTCTCGGGATATTAAATACGATGAGAAGAATGACTGTCAGGATATAGATCACTGCCATCACAGGAACTAAGAGGTCTGTAACCTTTGTCACCTTCTTGATTCCACCAAAGCTGATGACCGCCGTCGCCGCGATGAGGACCGCGAAGGAGATCCAGTACAGGGCGGAGTTTGTCTCGATGACGGTTCCCGTAAATACGCCCGCGATCGCTCCCACCGCGGAGATCGTGTTGAAGCCCTGGGCCGGGAAGCAGAGGAACGCATAGATAATGTAGAGGACACTGAGCGCCGCTCCTGCCCATGCCGCATTCTTTAAGAGTCTTCTTCCGTAATACGGCAGACCGCCCACATACTCATCATCTTTTCTCTCCTTAAAGATCTGGGAGAGTGTCGCCTCAACGAAAGCTGTGGACATACCAAAGAAGGCGGAGATCCACATCCAGAGCAGGGCGCCCGGACCGCCGGTGGAGATCGCGCCGGTGACGCCTAAGATATTTCCGGGGCCGACACGCATGGCCGTCGACAGGAGGAATGACGCCAGGGATGAGATTCCTGTGCCGCTGCTCTTCTGTCTCATCAGGACATGGAGTCCGTGGCGGAATTTCCGCACCTGGATAAACCGGAGTCTGAATGTAAAATAGATTCCTGTTCCCACTAAAAGGATGATCGCCAGACTGAAGTTTCCGAGGATCGGGATATTCGCGTACCAGTCAAAGTTCGTCGGGAAATCCCAGAACAGGTTCGAGACGATCTGGATCTTTCCGCATATGACATTTACGGCCTGAAACAACGCTTCCATAGCTTTTTCCTCCTCATGATTCAATTTTTCTGTACTGTCGGAAAATTTTCTGGGATGATTCTCCGCAATGATCCCCGGCATCCCTCATTTGAATTCAGATTTCCATTAAGATTTAAAAGTATTTATGCCTCATCTCTTAAAAATCCAAGTTCTATTTTGTATATGTTTCTATAATATATCTCTTATTAGAAATTTTCAAGAAAATTTACAAATTATTTCGGCAGACTGTCCGCCACGCAGAGCGCTCCATATCCCAGCCTCGGATTCGGATAGACCAGCTCAGAAGGAAGTCTTCTCGCTCCTTTTCTTAAGTACGCCTTCACCTTCTCCCCATAAAGATACGGATCATTCTCCCTGACGATCCCCCACTCCATGAGAAGCGCCGCGGCCCCGGTGACAAGGGGCGCCGCGAAGGATGTTCCGGTGACAGGGGAATAGCCGCCGTCCCGGTCCGGGGCCATGATTCCCACCCCTGGGGCGGCGAGGTCCGGCTTCTGGGCGCGATAGACCCTGGTGTCCCCGCGGCCAGAAAACGGGGCATAGATTCCGGTCCCGCTGTCATAGGCGCCCACCGTCACCGGTCGGAACGCCGTGGAGGGAATCGTCAGGGTCGTATCCGGCGACGATTCCAAAAATTCCGTGTCCCGCCCGACTGCCGCCGCGGAGGGAAGCCAGAGATCTGCTGCCGTCTCCTCATCCCCTGTCCCGAGGAATCGGAATGTCCAGATCCCGCTCTCCACATAAGTTCTTTCCGGCACAAACTCAATATAGATCTCCTGGGCCGCATTAAAAGGGGACGGTTCCCCGTAATAGATCAAAAGTTCCGTCTCTCCGACCCGGATCCGGTCCGTTCCCCTCACCGGGACAAGCTCGATCTCCGCACCGCCAAAGGGATCCCTCAGAAAGATCCGCATCCCGTCCTCATAGTTTTTCCAAATCTGCATGCCGAATCCCGTCTCGTATGTCCCAACAGAGAGCCGGATCTCCGTGATCTTCCCGGGTTCGATCACAGGTCTCGCATGTCCCCCGGAGTCCCCCTCATTTCCCGATCCGGTGACGAAGACAAACTGCCCCATCTGTGCAAGAGAATCGAGGTACCGCTCTAAAAGTCCGCCGCCGTCGTGGGATCCATATGTATTTCCAAAGCTCAGATTCACTGCCATGGGGCGTCCCAGTTCCAGAGCTTTCCGCACCGCGAGATCCATCCCCCGCATGAGTTCCGTGGTTCTCGGAAATCCAACTGAATCCGGGATTCCGAGACGGACAATGATAAGTTCACTCTCATAGGCCGCCCCGCGGTACAGTCCGCCGCTTGTTCTCCCGTTTCCAGCCGCGATCCCCGCCACCGCCGTGCCATGGCCGCTGGTATCCAGGGAAAGACCGCCTGTTCCGCCGGATTTATTCTCTCCCCGCAGGATCTCATTGATCTCCCGCCTTTCATATGTTTTCCCACTGATCTGGTCATCCAAATACAGGATTCTCGTGGTTCCGTCCTCATTCCGGAAGTCTTCATGAAAGATGTCGATTCCCGAGTCGATCACCGCCACCAGGACACCTTTTCCCGTAAGCCCATCGGTCCCTGTCTGCACCGGAAGAAAACAGGAGGCCGCCCTCGCCCGGTTCAGGGCAAAAAACAGCCTCTTTGGTTTTTCCGCATATTCAATTTCGGGGAGTGCGATCACCCCCGGGACATCCCGCTCCGGGACCCGCAGGATCGCAAAGCTGCTTAAAAGGTATGTTCCGGAGACACCCGGAAACTGCTCATTCAAAGTGCTCTCCAGGTTCCCATGGTATTTCACGATGATCTCCCATGTCCGCTCCACCCTGTCATATCCCACGTTCAGCTCTTCTGTCCGCTCCCTCATCTCCTCCGGGACGGAAAGCGCCAGATTCAATAAATTTTCCGCCTTCTGATCTTCCATCTCTGCCGCGCCACATCCATTCTATATTCTGTCTGTCCCGCATTTTTCCATGCCGGTTCTGAAAGACAGATCCCATTCTGAATATTTTATGCGGCATGCTTTATTTAAGACTTTCGTTTTCTCAAAAACAATATTAAAAAGCCCCCAGAGCCATCGGGACCGGGGGCAAATGTCACGTCTTATTTAATTACTGTGCTGTTGTCATACTCATAACGATGCTGTTGAGAGAAGCTACATCTTTGGTTCTTCCAGTTGTCTGGACAACTACCATATAGCCGTCCTGCTTGCGGCAGTAGTACGTTCTTGATGTCTTCTTTCCGCTTACTGTTACCTTGGAGTACTGCTGGTTTGCGATCGTCACAGTCTCAGCTGTTGTAGCCTGACCTTTCTGCCCTTTCTCGATTCCTGCAAGAGTATTTGCGAATGTCTGGGCATCCATATCCTGCTTGTCCTTCATATTAAGATAGTAGACTTCCACATCACCGAAGTCTGTGCTCATATAAAGATCATGTGTCAGGGACGGTCTTCCGATTGCCGCATACTCGCCGCCTGTGTACTGGTCAGCTGCCTCGAAATCAGACTCTGTTGTTCCGATGATCTGCGGGATGCAGAGGTTAGACCATGTATTATAGTATCTTCCGCCTGTAACGTGTCCCTTCGGCGCTGTCTGAACCGGAGCAACCCAGCTTCCGTCATCGCTGAATGTGTAGGATACGCCGTCGATGGTTCTTGTTGTATTATAGATCATAAGGTTTGTGGACGGATCGATATAATACCACACATCATTTCCGCGTCCATCACCATCTTCAGCCTTGATCCAGCCGCTCTTTAAGTTTCCGTTGGAATCATAGTAGCGCCAGGTATTTCCGCTGCCTTCCCAACCGTACTTTGTCTCTGTCTCGTTCTCATCCGCAAGAGCAGTCACCATATTTACACTGCCAATTGCTGCAGCGAGAGCTGCCATGAGCATAACTTTCTTTAATTTCATTTGAAATCCACTCCTTTATGGGTTTTTATCAGCTAAAGTCATTATACAGGGGTTTTCAGGATAACGCAAGCGCTAAGGGCTGGAAAAAGCACGGCTTCATGAAAACTTAAGAAAGAAGGCTTTTTAATAATCATTTGCTTTTCAGCTCCCGTTTTAAAAATGCCAGAAGATTCAGTTTCGCCCGCTCTTCGGTGTCTCTTCGCCTCGTCTTCACCTTTTTTACGACCTTTCCCTCCTGGTCGCGGCGGATGTGGTAGACGATGCGCAGGTATTCTCCGACTTCTTCCCAGGCTTCGCGGCTCTCCGGGATCAGGTCGAGGCCCATCTGGAAGACGTGGAACATTCCGTCATAGACGGAGCAGCGGACCTTTACTCCCTCTGCCCTCGCCTTCTTTGCGGCGGCCCTCGTGTCATCTAAGAGGACCTCGTAGGCGCCGACCTGCATCAGCATCGGCGGGAATCCCTCGAAGTTTCCGAAAAGTGGGGAAAGATAAGGGTCCTTCTTGTCCGCGTTCCCGATATAGCTGCACTGGTAGAGCATGTTTTCCTTCGAATTTCCGAACAGGGGATCGATCGTGTAATTCTCCTCATAGGACGCTCCGCTGAGGGTCACATCCGTCCACGGGGACATGGTGATGATGCCCGCAGGGAGCGGCAGGGCGTGGTCCTTCGCGTAGAGGCAGAGCGCCAGGGCAAGTCCGCCGCCCGCGGAGTCTCCCGCAACGACGATCTGCTCCGGGTCGTATTTCTTCTCGTTTAAAAGCCATTTGTAAGCGTAAACAGCGTCCTCAAGCGCCGCAGGGAACGGATGTTCCGGCGCGACGCGGTAGTCCGGTGTCAGGACATCCGCACCGAGACCCAGTTCCGAGTATTTTACCGCAAACCGGCGATAAATGTTTTTCATCGGACCAATATAGCCGCCGCCGTGGAGCTGTAAGACCACACGGCCTGTGACCGCCTGCTTCGGCTTTAAATATTCCATCACAAATTTCTCTGTGGGAACCAGTTCATAAATATAGTCACCCGGACATCTCCAGGCCGGTTCCACCGGATTTTTCCGGAACTCTCCCGTCTGGATCGGCTTCTTTAAGGATGTCTCCATCACATCCCTCATCATGTCCCGGGTTAGATTCCCGATCATGCTGACTTCTTTCCGGCTCATAGTTCATCTCCTTCTTTATTCTGCGTGTTTCTGGAACTGTTCTTTTTCGCTCTGTTCTTTCTCAAACATGAAACCGCCGGCGCAGTTCTCTCTTCACACTTCTATCTCCCAATAGAATCGTAAGCACCAGCGCGCTCACCGAGATTACCACCGATATCACCGTGAGCATCGGATGCTTCGTCCATCCGATTTTCAAGAACACCAGCGGCACAAAGCTTAAAAACGTGATCGCGATCTGGTACATGAAATAGCATTGCCAGTTCATGCGGTTTACAAGCAGCATGAGCAGGATCGCCGCCACCTCAAACAGCACCACACAGGGGATCGCGTAGTCCACGGACCAGCCGTGCAGCCCCGTCATCGTGTCGACCAGCAGCAGGATCGCCTGGATTCCCAGGCATTGCCGCACCAGGATCCCGGACATACTGGCGTGACGCATGACGGAAAACCGCAGCGTCATCGCCACATAGGCCGCCGCTCCCCAGGTGAGAAATGCCCATTTGAACGGGATCTGCCGGTAAGTGGCGAGATTTATGGCCCCCGCAAGAACCGAGACAACAGCCAGGGAAATATAGAAGAGCCTGACAGCCCTCTTTATCTTATTCTTATCGCCGCCGACCACCGGATACCGCCCTTTGTCATGTTCCCGGTCGGAAATCCCGTTGCTCTCGAGTTCCACAGGGATCCCCTGCTTTTCCAGAAACCGGAAGAAATACTCCGGCAGCCGGTTCTCCGCCATAGCGCTGGCAAAGGAGAGGCAGAGTTTTCCATCACAGGCAACCGCCCCGCACTTCATCCTCTGCTTCGGGGACGCGCCCACGAGGAGCTGGAAAGATTCCACTTGATCCCGCAGTTCCTCCCGGACATCCATCCGCCCGATATTTGAAAATGTCATTGTATGGGCGCGGGTGCTGTGCAGAAAGATCATCTGCATCGCCAGGTGCTTCACAAACAGTGGGATCGCCCGCACATACCATTTTTTCTCGTTTCCCACATTGTAGGAGATCGTCTTCTCCAGGCGCTCCTTCACGATCTGTTCGTCCATCTGGCGGCTCACCGCCTCCAGGACCTCCGAAAAGCTTTCCGGTGCCCGCCGCTCCGACCAGGAGATATTGATGACCGCAAAGAAATTTGCTAACGTCTCCGACTCGAAAAAACTTCTCAGATTCACCGGAAGATTTAACGCTGCCGGACGCTTCATCTCTTTTCCGTCTGTCTCGGTCTGGATGATGGACCACAAAAGGGCTGCCGCCAGGTATTTCGTGATACTGACTCCCACCTCTTTGCTGCGTTTCTTAAGGTCATCCACATGGAACGTCCCATGGAGCACCGCCATCTGGTCAAAGGGAAGAAACTCCCCGCTCACCTGGATCGCAGGCCGGCTCTCGTAGCGCTTGTGGGGCAGTTTTTTATAATAACGGAGATAATCATCCGCCCTCATCGGAGAAAACTCACGTTTCCTTATCTCCGTTGGAAGACCATTCTTTAATTCCAGATAATGTTCCGTGAGCTGCGAGACAAACCCCACCGCCCCAAGACCGTCCGTAAGGCCATGGAACACCTCAAAATTGATCCGGCAGCCATAGTAACTCACGCGGAATGGAAACCTCCCGCCCCGGTGGGGATCGATAAAGCGGCAGGGCGCACTCTGCTCCTCCTCCACCACCGGATCCCGGTTATTTGTCTCAAAATAGTACCAGAAAAAGCCCTTTCGAAGCTTTACTCGAAAGTTTTCAAATTCCGGAAGCGTCAGAAGGAGCGCCTTATGCAGAAGCTCCGGCTCCACCGGCTCCTTTAAGACCGCCGCGATCCGGAACACACTGCTCAAGTCCTCCCCGGACACCGCCGCGAAGAGCTTCGCCGTGTTGTCCAGCCGCCGCCATGCGGCACCCTGGATCCGCGGACGCTTTTTTATCAATCCATTAGATAATTTCTTCAAACTGATCTGCCTCTTTCCCGGTATAAAAAAATAACCGGAAAATCGAAATTTTCCGGTACATCAGAAGCAGGGGAAGAGGGGCTCGAACCCCCATCTACGGTTTTGGAGACCGCTGCTCTACCATTGAACTATTCCCCTATATTTTGTTGCTCATCACTTAATGCTTCATTATAATAGCATGAAATGTTTTAATTGTCAACACTAATTTGAAAATTTCTTTCACCAGTTTGAGCATGCGCCATTTGGGATGGAAAAACAGATGCTGCAAGCTTGCTTGCAAGCGGCTGTTTCTCCATTCTAAATGACATATGGCGAACGCCATATGCTTCTTGTTTTCATTGCAAATGAAAACAAGAAGATCGCACCACCCCGCCAACATCAGATCAACTGTATCGCCTCTCTCACATTCTCCACCCCGATCAGCCTGATCCGTTTCTCATCCTTCAGCTTCTCCAGATTCGATTTTGGCAGCAGGCAGCTTGTAAAGCCCATCTTGATAGCCTCGGACACTCTCTGGGCTGCCTGGGAGACGCCTCTTACTTCGCCGGAGAGACCTACCTCTCCGAAGATCAGCATTCCAGGATCCACTTCCCGGTTTTTGAAGCTCGACACGAGGGCCATCACCACCGCCAGGTCCAGGGCCGGTTCATTCATCTTCATTCCACCCGCAATATTCACGTAGGCATCATACCGGCTCATGGCGAAGCCGCAGCGTTTCTCCAGGATTGCAAGCAGAATATTGATCCGGTTGTAATCCACTCCGTTCGCCGTCCGTCTCGCCATACCAAAATTTGTTGCGGTCACGAGCGCCTGGACCTCCAGAAGGATCGGCCTCGTTCCCTCTAAGGAGCAGGCAACAACCGCCCCCGACGCCTCCTTCGGCCGCCCGGAGATCAGCATCTCCGACGGATTCAGCACCTCCGAAAGCCCTTTCTCCTCCATCTCAAACACGCCGATCTCGTTCGTGGAACCAAAACGGTTCTTCACCGCCCGGAGGACCCGGTAGGCGTCGTTTCTGTCCCCCTCAAAGTAGAGCACTGTGTCCACCATATGTTCCAGCACCCGGGGACCTGCCACCACGCCCTCTTTCGTCACATGTCCGACAATAAAGATCGTCACCCCGTATCCCTTCGCGATCTGCATCAGAAGGTTCGTGGACTCCCGGACCTGGCTCACGCTGCCCGGTGCGGAAGAAATATCTTCCCGGAACATGGTCTGGATCGAGTCGATGATCACAATGTCCGGCTTCGACCTCTCGATGGCGCCATGGATCGTATCAAGGTTCGTCTCGCAGAGGAATAAAAGTTCTCCTGTGATCACCCCGATGCGGTTTGCGCGCATCTTGATCTGCTTTAAGGATTCCTCACCGGAGATATAGAGGACACGTTTTCCCACCCCGGCGAGGTTTCTGCAGACCTGTAAAAGCAGCGTCGATTTT
>OAVJ01000976.1_pt1 | contig 13489 bp, 11 predicted proteins | sample 1516901 | NCBI WGS metagenome assembly OAVJ01 (sample SAMEA2580073, study PRJEB22360) | human gut metagenome | biome: human gut; feature: human-associated habitat; material: faeces | place: Denmark | collected 2008/2010 | reverse complement strand
CGCAGCAGCCCGATGCCGCAGGCAGCGTTCTATGGGGATTGGGAGCGCACGAGGTTCGTTGAACCTCGGTTTTGCGCGGACCGGAACGGAGTGGAGACTTCCCCAACAAGCAGAAAATCGCTTTCGTGTCACGAAAGCCCTGCTTGCAGAAGACTTGCGACTTATGAGAAGTCGGCATTTTTTGTTTACTCTTAAAGCGCGTTGTGCTATAATGTCAATAGAGTTTTTTGAAGGCTTGGAAACCACTTAGAAAGATAGAAGGCGAGAAAAAAATGGCAGTATCGTACAACAGACTATTCAAACTCATGATCGACAGAAAAATGCGTAAAAAAGATTTGTGTGAGCTTGCTGGTGTGAGCACAAGCACTATGAGCAAGATGGGGCGGGACGAGATCGTTTCGCTGGAAGTCATTGATCGAATTTGTCAGAAATTGAATTGTAATATCGAGGATGTTCTTGAAATTCTGCCTGATAGTCCAGATAACGGGACATCAAAAATGTAAAATAAAGACTGAGAACAAAGGCAGGTGAGCAATTTGAAGATTCTTGACAATATTACCAGTACGGTTAGGGATGATCTGCGGGTGGAAATCAAAAAGGGAAGCAAGGTGTCAATAGCGGCAGCCTGCTTTTCGATGTATGCGTATAAAGAGCTGAAGAAGCAGTTGGAATCTGTGGACGAGTTTCGTTTTATCTTCACATCGCCCACCTTTGTCAAAGAGAAAGCGGAAAAGCAGAAACGAGAATTCTATATTCCCCGTCTTTCCCGTGAGACCAGCCTATACGGTACAGAGTTTGAAATCAAGCTGCGCAATGAGATGACCCAGCGAGCTATCGCAAAGGAGTGCGCCGATTAGATCAGGAAAAAAGCAAAATTCAAATCGAATACCACTGGCGAAAATATGGCTGGCTTTATGACTGTGGATTCTAAAACAGCACAAACGGCCTATATGCCAATCAATGGGTTTACGACGGTGGACATCGGCTGTGAGCGTGGCAATAACAGCTACAACATAGTCAACTGCATGGAAGCTCCGTTCGCCCAGCAATATATGCAGCTTTTTGATGGATTGTGGAATGATCGTGAAAAGATGCAGGATGTCACGGACATGGTTTTGGAAAACATCAGCACAGCCTATGCAGAAAATTCTCCGGAGTTCATCTATTTTATGACCTTGTATCATGTGTTCAGTGAATTTCTGGATGATATCTCTGAAGATGAACTGCCGAACGAGGCTACTGGTTTCAAGCAGAGCAAAATCTGGAGTATGCTGTACGATTTCCAGCGGGATGCCGTGCTTGCCATCATCAACAAATTGGAAAAGTACAACGGCTGCATCCTTGCTGATAGCGTCGGTCTTGGTAAAACATTCACTGCGTTGGCAGTTGTAAAGTATTACGAAAATAGAAACAAGTCGGTGCTGGTGCTTTGCCCGAAGAAGCTGGCTGAAAACTGGAATACATACAAGGACAACTATGTCAATAACCCGATTGCATCGGACAGGTTGAACTACGATGTTTTGTTCCATACGGACCTTTCCCGCAATGGCGGACAGTCCAACGGTCTTGACCTGAATCGCCTGAACTGGGGCAACTATGATCTTGTGGTGATTGATGAATCGCACAACTTCCGCAACGGCATTGGTACGCACAGCAAGACGCAGGATAACCGATACCAGCGTCTGATGGATAAGGTGATTCGTTCCGGAGTTAAAACCAAAGTTTTGATGCTCTCGGCAACGCCGGTCAACAACCGTTTTGTTGATTTGAAGAACCAGCTTGCCCTTGCCTATGAGGGCAATTCGGAGTCCCTTGATGAGCGGCTGAATACCTCCAAAAACGTGGAGGATATTTTCAAGCAGGCGCAAAAGGCGTTCAATGCCTGGAGCAAACTGCCTCAGGAGGAACGAACCACAGATGCGCTGCTACGCACATTGGATTTTGACTTTTTTGAGCTGTTGGACAGCGTGACCATTGCCCGTTCCCGTAAACATATTGAAAAATATTATGACACCAACGAAATTGGAAGATTTCCCGAACGGCTCAAGCCAATTTCCAAACGTCCCTGCCTGACGGATTTGAACAACGCCATCAACTATAACGAGATTTATGAGCAACTCATGCAGCTCTCTTTGTGTGTGTATGCGCCCTCCAATTACATTTTCCCCAGCAAGCTCCAGAAATATAAAGAGCTGACCCACAATAAGGGGGAGAACCTGACCCAGACAGGACGTGAGCAAGGTATCCGCCGCTTGATGAGCATCAACCTCTTGAAGCGTCTGGAAAGCTCCGTACATTCTTTCCAACTGACACTGACCCGAATCAAGGAACTGATCAATGGTACGATTCAGTCCATCAATCAGTTTGAGGCATACGGTCGGGCGGATTTGGACATGTACGATGCTGGTGGCGATGACTTTGATATAGATGATGAAAATTCGGATTTCTTCACCGTTGGCAAAAAGGTAAAAATCGACCTTGCGGATATGGATTGGAAGAGTTGGCGCACGGAGCTCAAACGAGATGCGGAGGTTCTGGAACTGCTGACCTTTATGGTTGCGGACATTACCCCGGAACATGATACCAAGTTGCAGGAACTGTTAAAGCTTGTGTCTGATAAAATCGAGCATCCCATCAATAATCAGAATAAGAAAGTCCTGATCTTCACGGCGTTTTCTGATACGGCCGAGTATCTGTACGAACATGTCAGCGAGTATATCAAGAAGAACTATGAATTGAATACAGCGGTCATCACCGGCTCCATTGATGGAAAAACAACGATCAAAGGATTTCAGGCAACACTGAATAATGTGTTGACCTGCTTTTCACCTGTTTCCAAAGGTCGGGATGTTCTGATGCCGGGCAGCACCACCGAAATTGATGTGCTGATCGCAACGGACTGTATCTCAGAAGGTCAGAACTTGCAGGATTGCGATTATCTGATCAACTACGATATCCACTGGAATCCGGTTCGCATTATTCAGCGGTTTGGCCGTGTTGATCGTATCGGCAGTCGCAACCAGTACATTCAGCTTGTAAATTTCTGGCCGGACTTGACGCTGGATGAGTACATCAATTTGAAATCCCGCGTGGAGACCCGCATGAAAATCACTGTTATGACATCTACCGGTGATGATGACCTGATCAATCCGGAAGAAAAAGGTGATTTGGAATACCGGAAGGCGCAGCTCAAACGCTTACAGGAAGAAGTAGTTGATATTGAGGATATGTCCGATGGAATCTCCATTATGGATCTGGGGCTGAACGAATTCCGACTCGACTTATTAGACTACATAAAACGGAACGGAGACATGGACAAAAAGCCTCGTGGGCTTCATGCTGTGGTGCCTGTCACGGATGAACTGCCGGATGGTGTGATCTTTGTGCTGAAAAACATCAACAACAGTGTCAATGTGGATAACCGGAACCGCATCCATCCGTTCTATATGGTTTATATCGGACTGGACGGTCAGATTATCTGCGATTACCTGAATCCGAAAAAGATGCTGGATGATATCCGCTTACTCTGCCGCGGAAAATCCGCACCGATCAAAGAGGCATACGAACGCTTTAACCGCGAAACGGATGATGGGCGGAATATGGCAGAGATGTCCGAGCTGCTGAGCGAAGCAATCAATTCCATCATTGATGTGAAAGAGGAAAGCGACATTGACAGTCTGTTCTCTGCCGGTGGAACATCCGCTTTGATGAGCAATATATCCGGGCTGGATGATTTTGAACTGATTTGTTTCCTGGTTGTGAAATGATTGTCTGGAGGTGAGATGCCGTGCTGGGATTGCCGAAATCCACGGAGTTTAACAAGCGCATCCCTAAGCAGAAGTTTTATGAAAACATTGCTGTGACACCGGCCATGAAAAAAGCGTTCGTGGAGCAGATAAGGATCATCTACTGGCGCAATAAGATTGCTGCCACCACCCTGAATCTGGCTGCTGGCGAACAGGTGACAGAGATTGAGGTGTTCGAGGTTCGGTTATCTGCCCCGGATTTGGACGAAAGTGTGTTGCGCCAGATTGACCGGGGGATTCCGTATCACATCTTGTTTTTGCTGGAATACGAAGGCAGGTATCAGGCTGCTATCGGTTACAAGGAAGCTGCGGCGGGTAAGACGGCTTTTAAGGTTGATCGCTATTATTATACGGATTGGCTGGAAGAAAGTGAACTTCCGGTGCATCTGGACGGGCTTTCGCTGGATGCGGTGTATGAGAACTTTGTACGGCAGATTGCAGGGACGGCTCTCGGTTCGGATAAATCCGCTACTCTGAAAGAAAGTGTAGAGCAGCAGAAGCAGCGAGAGCAACTGGAGAAGCAGATTGCGGCACTGGAAGCCAAAATTCGTAAGGAAAAACAGCCGAAGCGAAAATTTGAATTAGTACAAGAGCTAAGGAATATACAAGGAAAACTGAAAGGTGTGGTGATGAATTAAATATGGATGGAACTTACAATCTTCCAGAATCGTTACGTAAAAGCATTGAGCTTCAGAATAGGTGGCAGGAAAGCTTCAAACCAATTTTGGAGCAGCAGGCTCGTATACAGCAACTTACTGCCCCTTTGCTAAATAGTTTACCTACAAGCAACCTTGCAGTATCTGCCTTGAATGGTCTTAATCATATGACAGAGAGTCCGGCAGTACAACTGATTCGAGAGCATTCGATGCTGATGCAGAATGCAACGGCATCCTTATACAAATCTATCCAACCGTTCAGACTTGACAATTCGATATGGGAGCAATTTCACACAAATACCGCTGCCGTATTAGATTCATATAGAGCTGCTGTTTCTGGTAATTTGGCAACAAGCCTTTGTGCATCCATGTCTATGGTAAATGCACAGATTGCAGCTTCGCCAGCATTGCAATGGATTCATAGTATTGATTTTTCACCGTGGATAGATGCGTTCAGAAATCTACATATTGGGGACAATTTTCTAAAACGCTACCGAGAGCTGAATGACATCTGCCTGACAGCTTTGTATGAATGCAAATGGTTTCCTTATGCGAGCTGGTCTGCTGATCTGAGACTGACAAGAGAAATATATGAAGTTTTATCAACCAGTCGAGGAGCCAGCAAAAGGCGAGAAAAGAGAATTGATAAACTGATTCTCGGATACTACACACCACAACGTATCAGGGAAATTAAGCGGACATGGAAAGATTCGGATTTAGAACCGCACATTAAGAAAATCCTTGGTCAAGCACTTGAAGCACATCTCCGTGGGGAATATGCACTATCAATAGCATGTTTATCAACCATGTGGGAGGGGTTAATCCATCATAAGCTGCATATTACGGGGCGGTACAGCCAAAAGAAGACCGGCAGAGATTTTACCGAGTTGATAAAAGAAAATGATTTGAAGCCTGTGTTTGGAGAGTTTTACGAGAAGCTAATTGTCTGTGATTGTAATACGGTGGATGAGGTTGTTGAGGGAATCCCCAACCGGAATGGAGTTTCTCACAGCAAGTATAAAAAATATCCAAACAAAAAAGCCTCACTGAATGCGATCTTAATAGCGGATTTCATCATACACTTGGAACCAAAACAGGAAACGGAGGAACATTCAAATGGACAAACTGAAAATGCACAGCCTTGACGGCGTGGAGAGAAATATAGAACTGATCGGCAAGCTGTTCCCCAATGCCATCACCGAGGTGAAGCGTGATGGCAAGGTAGAACACGCCATTGATTTTGACGTTCTGCGGCAGGAGCTTTCCGATTCTATCGTAGAAGGTCGGGAGGAACGCTATCAGTTTACTTGGCCAGATAAGAAAAAGGCGATGTTGGCGGCCAATGCGCCCATTACGGCAACGCTGCGTCCGGTGGCAGCTGACAGTGTGGGCAAAGATGGCATACCCGGCGGTTTTGACAGTGAGAACCTCTACATCGAGGGCGATAATCTGGAAGTGCTGAAGCTCTTGCAGGAAACCTATCTGGGCAAGGTCAAGATGATCTACATTGATCCGCCGTATAATACGGGTAACGATTTTGTCTATGAGGATGATTTTGCCCAGAGTGCGGCGGACTATATGGATAATAGCGGTCAGTATGATGAAGAAGGCAACCGCCTTGTGACCAACACCGAGAGTAATGGGCGCTTTCATACGGATTGGCTCAATATGATTTATCCGCGTCTGAAAATCGCAAAGGATTTGCTGACAGAGGATGGAGCTGTTTTTGTCAGTATTGATGATAATGAACGAGATAATGTCGAAAAATTGTGCTCAGAAATTTTTGGAGCGGACAATTATGTAGCAACCTTTCCTTGGAGAAAAAGAACTGCAAAGTCGGACGTTCCGTTTGGCGTTTCTCAAGATTATGAATGGGTTGTCTGTTATGCGAAGTCAACTGAGTTCGAGGCACGGGTAACTGGTACGGAACGGAAATATTTTGAGACACCGGATTTTCCTGAAAGGCCGTGGAGAATCCATGATTTGACAACGCAAAGAACTGCAGCAGAAAGACCCAATTCTAATTTTACAATGGTAAATCCCAAAACAGGAAAAGAATATCCAGTAAACCCCTTGCGTACCTGGGCGGTTACGAAAGAAACCTTTACTAAATATTATCGTGATAATCGAATCGTATTTCCGGATGACTATCCGTTTTTAAGTATTTCAAAACCAGCCTTTCGTTATTGGAAAGCTGATGATGAGGAAAAGGCTGGTGCTATGTTTGGCTTAATGCCTGCAAGTACGAAGTTGCCTGATAACATAGGTATGTCTCTTGATGGCACAAAAGAAATTACGGCAATATTTGATGGAAAAATTTTTAGTTATCCCAAAACTGTTTCGTTGGTTGAATTTTTCATTGATATATCAACTAAAATTGAAAAAGATGCACTGGTTCTTGATTTTTTCTCCGGTTCCGCTACAACTGCCCACGCTGTGATGAAACTGAACGCCGAGGACGGCGGACACCGCAAGTTTATCATGGTGCAGTTGCCGGAAAAGACAAATGAAAAGAGCGAAGCATACAAGGCCGGTTATAAGAACATCTGCGAGATCGGCAAAGAACGCATTCGTCGCGCTGGAAAACAGATTTTGTCGGCGGGGGGGGGCACAAATGTCTATGTCAGAAATGCAGCTTAATCAGAAACAGCCGGTTGATATTGGTTTCCGCTGCCTACGTCTCGATACAAGTAATATGGAGGACGTTTATTATACGCCAGAAGAGGTAAAACAGGAAACCTTGTTCTCTCTGGTAGATAACGTAAAACCTGACCGTACCCCGGAGGACTTGCTGTTCCAGGTGATGCTGGATCTGGGTGTGCTGCTGTCCAGCTCCATTGAGGTAAAAGAAATCGCAGGCAAAAAAGTATTCAACATAGCAGACGGCTTTCTGCTGGCCTGCTTCGACCATGATGTGACCGAGGAGACCGTCAAGGCTATTGCACAGATGAAGCCTTACTATGCCGTGTTCCGTGACAGCAGTATGGCAAATGACAGCGTAGCCACAAACTTCGAGCAAATTTTCGAGACATATAGCCCTGATACTGTAAGGAAGGTGCTGTGATATGGATAAACTGACAAGCATTGAGATAGGGACATTCTTAAAACTATTCAATCGTGGTGGATATGTTCTTGATTTCAGCACTAATGACTTTGATATATTCACAATGGAGAGCGTTGGCGTTGCATTATGCAACGAATATCACATGTCAAAGGGAAAATCTTTGGCGGCATATGTAAATAATGCTTCAGCGAATGATGTTGAAAAGTTATTAAATGATTTGCTGAGCTATTATGAAGAAAACTATGAGCAGGAATATACTGAGAATACATCCGATGATGAGTTTAGTTATTGTCGATATAATGCAGAATATGCTCGTTTATACAAGAAATGTCGTGCATATATGAATCGTGTTTTGAACATTGCAACTCCACTTGCCGTTAATGCAGCAGAATTGCAGGAGAAGTTCTCAAGCCAGTATCTTTCTAAGCAGATTGAGCTGATGTTAAAAATGCAAAGTGAGAATCCAACAGATGCCATTGGTAAAGCTAAGGAACTAATTGAGAGCTGTTGTAAAACAATTCTGGATAATAAAGGTGTAGCTTGGGATAAGAACTGGGATATGAGCAAGTTGACTGGCGAGACTCTGAGCCTTCTAAATCTAACACCTAAATCAATTGCTGACACCGATCCTGTATCAGAAAACATTAAGGCGGTTCTCGGCAATTTAAGAGGGATTTCAACAAAACTTGCAGAAATTCGCAATCCTTATGGTAGCGGTCACGGAAAAAGTGCTTCGTTTACAGGGTTAGAAACACGTCACGCAAAGTTGGCAGTTGGATGTAGCATAACCTTTGTCACCTTTTTGTGGGATACATACGAAGGAGGCGCATCCTAAGTGAAATATAGATTAGAATGCAACTGAATCAGACTTATTTTGGAAGAGAGTGCAGGAATGAATAAGCAGTATGTAATGAAAATCATTGCAGCGTTACAATATGATTTAGAAAATGATCACACTGAGTCCGAATTGTTTGACGACGTAGATCGTGCAGGAAAATTGTTTGGTCAGGATGTACCTACGATATGTAAGTGTGTAGAAGAGGTGCAGTATTTCAACGGTACTATAAGGAGAAATGCGCAAACAATTGTTGATTTGTTGGAAATTGCTTTGGCAGAACAAGCTACGCTATCGTATGAGTTGGAAGATTTTCAAATAGATGATTCTGAATTTAACAAACTTGTTGAACAGGCTTTTCAATACTACAAAGAAGCGAGAATAGACACGGCAACGGAGAAAATTTGGGATGCCTTTGAACGAATTAAGTCATTTTATAAGCAGTATGATAAAAAAGCTTCTGTTGCAAAATTGCTTGATACTGTAAGTAAAAATAACGCTGCATATAAAGCAATGTTGGAAGAAGAATTTGCTTCGCTTACAAAGCTCGGAAATGAATTCAGAATTCGTCACCATGAAACTGATAAGAAAGACATATGTTGTAATAAACATTATGATTACTTATTTCATAGGTGTATTGCAGTTTTGCGATTGGTGACAAGCATATTACGTGTGGAAACGGTAAGTGAGAGCTAATTAAAACATTAAGAGGAAGGAACTGTGATATGGACGATAAGAAGACAAAAGAACTTACCATTCGCAGCTCCGCAGCAGAATATCTGACCTTTGTTGCCTCTACCGGCGAAAGTGATGCCAGCTTTGAAATGCGTTACGAGGATGAGAATATCTGGCTGACGCAAAAGATGATGGCGGCATTGTATGATGTTTCGGTTGCGGCGATCAATCAGCATCTGAAACGGATTTTTGAGGATGGAGAGCTGCGGGAGGAAGCAGTAGTTAAGAAATACTTAATAACTGCCTCAGACGGAAAAAACTATAATACAAACCATTATAACTTGCAGGCGATTATTGCCGTAGGCTTCAAGGTGAACAATCAGCGGGCTGTGCAGTTCCGCAAATGGGCGGGACAGATCGTCAAAGACCATACTATTCAAGGTTGGACAATGGATGTTGACCGGTTGAAAAAAGGCCATATGTTCACCGATGAATACTTTGAGCGGCAGTTGCAGCAGATTCGGGAGATTCGCCTGTCTGAGCGAAAATTCTATCAGAAAGTGACAGACTTGTACGCTACTGCGTTTGATTACGACAAAAACGCAAAGACAACTCGCTTGTTTTTCCAGACCGTCCAGAACAAAATGCACTATGCCGTCCACCGTCACACGGCGTCGGAGCTGATCGTGGAGCGGGCGGATGCCAACAAGGAATACATGGGACTGACTACATGGGAGAATGCTCCGGATGGGAAAATTCTGAAAGCAGATGTGACGATTGCCAAGAACTATCTGAGCAAAGAAGAAATGAATTATCTGGAGCGCATTGTGTCGCTTTATCTGGATTATGCCGAGTTGCAGGCCGAGCGCAAAATCCCCATGAGCATGGAGGATTGGGCAAAGCGGCTGGATGGTTTTCTGGAGTTCAACGGCAACGAGCTGCTGATCGGGCCGGGTAAAATCAGCGCAGAACAGGCAAAACTCCATGCGGAAACGGAATATGAAAAATATCGTATCATTCAGGATCGTCTGTATGAGAGCGACTTTGACCGTTTTCTGATGCTGGAGCAGGGGGTGAACCACAAAGATGAAGTTTAGTTTTAAGATTCAGCAGTATCAGACCGATGCCGTGGATGCCGTGGCTCGTGTCTTTCAGGGGCAGCCTTATAGTTCAGGAGTCCCCTATCTGCGTGATATGGGAAGTCTGTCTGCAAAGCCCCAGCAGTTGAGCCTTATGCCGATGGCCGACGATGCAGCACAGTTGGAATTGCAGGATTTGATCAACGATTCCGGATTCAAGAATGAAGCTCTGCAATTAACCGATGCGGATTTGGTGCAGAATATCCGTGCATTACAGGCGGAAAGCAATATTCATCAGTCAGACAAGCTGGTTGCCCCGCTGGGTAGATGCTCTCTGGATATTGAGATGGAGACCGGTACGGGCAAGACCTATGTTTACATCAAGACCATGTTCGAGCTGAACAAGCGGTATGGTTGGAGCAAATTCATCGTTGTTGTTCCGAGCATTGCCATCCGTGAGGGTGTAAAGAAGTCCTTTGAGATCACTGCCGATCATTTCATGGAGTGCTATGGCAAAAAAGCACGGTTCTTTATCTACAATAGCAGCAACCTGAACCAGTTGGACTCGTTCTCCAGCAATTCCGGCATCAATGTCATGATTATCAATACACAGGCCTTTGCTGCCTCCATGAACGAGGACAAGAACGTGGAAGGCCGCAAGGGTGATGCCGCTGCGAGAGTTATTTATACCAAGCGGGACGAGTTCGGCTCCCGTCGTCCCATTGATGTGATTGCGGCCAACCGTCCGATTCTGATTCTGGATGAACCGCAGAAGATGGGTAAAGAGGATTCTGCTACCCAGAAAGCGTTGAAGAAATTCAATCCTCTGTTCACGCTGAACTACTCCGCTACCCACGCCAAGCAGCACAACCTGATTTACGTGCTGGATGCGCTGGATGCTTACAATAAGCGGCTGGTCAAGAAGATCGAGGTCAAGGGCTTTGAGGTCAAGAACCTGCGTGGTACAGACAAATATCTGTATCTGGAAAGCATCATTATCTCCCCAAAGAATCCGCCACGGGCAAAGGTGGAGTTGGAGGTCAAACACCAGAGCGGCACAAAGCGGGAATTCCGTACATTGGATGTGAGTGATAATCTCTACTATATCTCCGGCGAGATGGAGCAGTATAAGGGCTTTGTCGTTTCTGAAATTGACCCGATCACTGGCGTTGTGACCTTTACCAATGGCGATACCATCCGCAAAGGTGATGTAACCGGCGATGTCTCTGAGGATGATATGCGCCGGGTGCAGATTCGGGAGACGATCATTTCCCACTTGGAAAAAGAACAGGAGCTGTTCAAAATGGGTATCAAGACCCTTTCCCTGTTCTTCATTGATGAAGTGGCTAAATACCGTCAGTACGATGAAGACGGAAATGAGCTTCTGGGCGAGTATGGTAAGATTTTTGAGCAGGAATACATGGCTGTAATGAATGAATATCGTTCTATTCTTGAGCCGGAGTATACTGCCTATCTGGATGCCACCGATGTACATGATGTGCATAAGGGCTATTTCAGCATTGATAAGAAAGGGCGCAGCGTCAACAGTTCGGTTAAGCGTGGCACGGATATGTCCGATGACATTTCGGCCTACGATCTGATTCTGAAAAATAAGGAGCGACTGCTGTCCTTTGAAGAGCCAACCCGGTTTATCTTTTCCCATTCCGCTCTGCGTGAGGGCTGGGATAACCCGAATGTGTTCCAGATCTGCACGTTAAAACACAGCGACAGCACCACGCAGAAGCGGCAGGAAGTAGGCCGTGGTCTGCGTCTGTGCGTAAATAAGGACGGAAACCGCATGGATGCCGAGGTTCTGGGGGAGAAGGTTCAGGATATCAACGTCCTGACCGTTATTGCAAGCGAGAGCTACGCCGGATTTGTGGATGGGCTGCAAAAGCAGACCGAAGCTGTGCTGTATGACCGCCCACGCAAGGCAGACATCGACTACTTTGTTGGAAAGGCCATCAAGCTCGATGGCAAAACAATCAAAGTGGATGACCGTCAGGCACGGGCTATCTATCAGTATCTTGTCCGCAACAACTATGTAGATGAGCAGGATAACGTCACGCAGGACTACCGGGACGATGTGCAGGCCGGAACGCTAGTACCTGTGCCGGAGACGCTGAAACCTATCGAAGAGGGCGTGCATTCGCTGGTTCAGGCGATTTATGACGATAGTGTGCTCAAATCTATGTTCGAGGATGGCAACAAGCCGAAAGTACTGGAAAATCTTCTGAACGACCGATTTGAAAAAGCAGAATTCCAGAAGCTCTGGCAGACCATCAACCACAAATACGCCTATACGGTGGATTTTGATTCTGAAGAGCTGATTCGGAAGTCGATTGCGCACATCGACAGCGAATTGTATGTCAGCCGCCTGCAATATACCGTTACCTATGCCGGGCAGAAAGACACCTTGAATGCTGACATGGTGCGGGAGGGCAGCAGCTTTTATGGCGCAAAAAGCAAGACGGCTGTACTGAAAAATGCACATACCAGTCAGGTGGCATATGACCTGATCGGTAAGATTGCAGAGGGCACAACATTGACCCGCCGTACAACAGCTCGCATTTTGCAGGGTATCAAGCCGACTACTTTTGCCATGTATCAGAACAACCCGGAAGAGTTTATTACCAAGACGATTCGTCTGATCAAAGAACAGAAAGCTACGATGATCGTGGAGCATATTACCTACGATACCATTGAAGGCAGCTACGACAGCAGTATCTTCACGGCAGAAAAGCACGCTCTGACGATGGACAAGGCTTATAAGGCGCAAAAAGCGATTCAGGATTATGTTTTCACCGATGGCACGGCAGAAAAGAGCGTGGAGCGTAAGTTTGCGGAGAATCTGGATGGTGCGGAAGAGGTCTTTATCTATGCAAAGCTGCCGAAAGGCTTCTTTATTCCGACTCCGGTGGGACACTATTCTCCGGACTGGGCAATTGTGTTCCATGAGGGCAAGGTGAAGCACATCTATTTTGTGGCAGAAACCAAAGGTACGATGGAGAGCCTGAACCTGCGCCCAATCGAGAAGTCCAAGATTGACTGCGCCAAGAAGCTTTTCACAAAACTGTCGGATGGTCTTGTGACATATGACCATGTAGACAGCTATCAGGAGTTGATGAATAAGGTGCTGCAATAACGTGTGATAGGAGAAGAATATGGCCCAATCGACGGTTCATGGACGGGACATTGCTGCAATCTGCCAGATTCTGCTTCCTCGCTATAAAAACGTGAAGCTGCTTCAGGGACTGACCAACAACAAGCCGGATTTCCGAATTCAGGTGAAAGGTCTGTTCGGGACGGAAGAAAAACGGTTTGAACGCAGATAAGCATTCCCCCGCTTCAAGTGCGCGGAGCACTAAGCGGCG
>OAVJ01000967.1_pt1 | contig 13622 bp, 20 predicted proteins | sample 1516901 | NCBI WGS metagenome assembly OAVJ01 (sample SAMEA2580073, study PRJEB22360) | human gut metagenome | biome: human gut; feature: human-associated habitat; material: faeces | place: Denmark | collected 2008/2010 | reverse complement strand
TCCAGCTGGATGCCCTTGCTGCGGATCAGCTCGCCGCCCTGCTGGAAGCCCTTTTCCACGGCGATGCCGATGCCTTCCACGGTGGCGCCGGCTTCCTTGGCCAGATCCAGCAAGCCCATCAGAGCGCAGCCGTTGGCAAGGAAGTCGTCAATAATCAGCACATGATCCTCTGCCGTGAGGAACTTTTTGGAGACGATGACGTTGTAGATCTTTTTGTGGGTGAAGGACTGGATCTTGGTCTCGTAGTTATCGTAGTCCAGATTGATGCTCATAGACTTTTTAGCGAACACCACCGGCACATTGAACTCGCTTGCCACCACGGCTGCAATGCCGATGCCGCTGGCCTCGATGGTGAGCACCTTGTTGATGGTCTTGCCGGCAAACAGGCGCTTCCACTCCTTTGCCATTTCACGGAACAGCGGAATATCCATCTGGTGGTTGATAAAGCTGTCTACCTTGAGCACGTTGCCCTCGCGTACAATACCATCCTTGCGGATACGTTCTTCCAGCATCTTCATAGCGAACCAGTTCCTCCAAGTCTATTTTCCATCTCCGTGCACTCTCCAGCACACATGTTTTTTATTTCATATAGTATACCGGATGCATCCTGCTTTGGCAAGAGCTTTTCTTGCCAAAGTTCAGCCCTTTCGGCCCTTGTACTTTTTGCAGAATTGAGTATACTAGAATTAGTATAAAGGGTTGTCCGGCAGCTGTGTGCCGGTACTGTGGAGAGGGAGAGCTGTATGAAAACTGGACTTGTGCTGGAAGGCGGCGCCATGCGCGGAATGTTCACCGCCGGTGTTCTGGATGTGTTGATGGAGCACGGCATCGTGCTGGACGGTGCCATCGGCGTTTCTGCCGGTGCAGTGTTCGGCTGCAACTATAAGTCGCACCAGATCGGGCGCACCATCCGCTACAACACGGAATACTGCACCGACAAGCGCTATGCCAGCTTTGGCAACCTGCTGCGCACCGGCAATCTGTACAGCGAGCAGTTCTGCTACCACACCGTGCCGGAAAAGTTGGACATCTTTGACTCCAAGGCTTTCCGGGAGAACCCCATGGACTTTTTTGTGGTGTGCACCGATGTTCGCACCGGCGACCCCATCTATCACAAGTGCCGCACCGGCGACGCCGAGGACATCCAGTGGATGCAGGCATCGGCCTCCATGCCGCTGGCCTCAAAGATCGTGAAGATCGGCCACTACCAGCTGCTGGACGGCGGCATTGCAGATTCCATCCCGGTGCGGTTCTTTGAGTCCATCGGCTACAAGCGCAACCTGATCGTGCTGACCCAGCCCAAGGGCTTTGTGAAGAAGAAAAACAAGATGCTGCCCGTCATCCGGGCGCGTTACCTGCGCTATCCAGCCTTCGTGGATGCCGTGGCCGACCGCCACGAGCGCTACAACGAGACCCTTGCCCATGTTTCCATGCTGGAGCAGACGGGCAAAGCCTTCGTCATCCGCCCGCCCATCCCGCTGGAGATCGGCTCCATGGAGCGCGATGCAACCCAGCTGCGCCGTGTTTACGACACTGGCCGTGCCGTGGCCGAGATCCAGGTGGACAAGATCGCCGCATTCGTAAATGAATCCAAGGCCGCTGCCGAGGAATAACAGCCGCCGTTCAGGGTGATGTCTCTGCACTTGTGCAGGGCACCACCCTGTTTTTTTGCACGGACAGCTTTTGCCGCATGCTGCATTACTGGGATACCGGCCTGCCGATGGCAGACTTTGTAAGCATCTGCTGGAACTTGCGCGCCGCCGTGTTCAGCGGGCGGTGGCGGTCATACACCAGACAGATGCTGCGCTCCGGGATGATCTCCTGCAGATGGAGCTGCACCAGCTCCCCGCGTTCCAGCAGTTCTTTTGCCATGGGTTCCGGCACAAACGCAATGCCCAGTTCGCTTTTGACCAATGTCAGCATCTGGTCGGTGGTGGCGGCCTCGGTGTCCGGCTTCAGCACCGCGCCATGCTCCAGAAAGAACTGTCTGTAGAAGCTGCGGGTCATGCTTGTATCGCTGAGTGAGATCAGCGGATAATTTTTCAGCTCCTTCAAACTCAGGTTCTGGCTGGCAAGGGCCGTAAAAGTCCTGCCGCCCACCAGTACCTCGTAGAATGCTTTCAGTTCCACCATTTTCAAGCTGCCGTCCACCTCTGCCGGGGTGGATACAACGGCAAAATCCACCTCGCCGTTTTTCACAGCCTGCACGGCCTGCGGCGTGGAGTGGTTGGAAATGCGCAGCCGGATGCCGGGGTACTCGGTGTGGAAGGCGCGCAGCTTCTCCGAAAGATAGATGTTCAGAGCCGTCTCGGTGGCACTGATGCTGATGGCTCCGTGTTCCAGCGTAGCGCTGGCGCTCAGCTCTTCCTCCGCATCCTGGATCTGCACCGCCGCCGATGCAATGCGGGAATAGAGCAGCTCTCCTTCCGGCGTCAGGGTAACGCCGCGGTTGGAGCGGATGAACAGCACACAATTCAGCTGGCTTTCCAGCCGGTTCATGGCGTGGGTGATGTTGGGCTGATTGCTGCCCAGCACCCGCGCAGCCTTGGTAAAGTTCTGATACTTTGCAACATAGTAGAAGATCTTATAATATTCCCAGTCCACGTACATGGAGCGCCCTCCCCTTTCATGTGAAAAAGATATTGTTGCCATGTGCAGGATTCATTTTACACATCCTGTATCTTCTCGTATCATAACACCAAAATCAAAATTTGCAAGAGGGAAATCCAAAAGCCCCTCAAGTCCGTTTTGAACCGCAGCGTTTTCGGGCAGGCAGGATCTGCCGTGACAAAGTTTCCCGCATGGATATTGACAATCTGCACGATTTCTGCTATCCTATTTCAGGACGGTGATCTTCTGCCGTCCTGAATAAGCTGGTGTGGCGCAATGGCAGCGCAACTGATTTGTAATCAGTGGGTTGCAGGTTCAACTCCTGTCACCAGCTCCACCAAAAAGAGCCTAGATTGGTTAAAATCTAGGCTCTTTTCTTTTGCTGTAACACACTATTTAACACACATTGCGTTTTCTGTCGGTATTCTGGGCGCTCAGATGGTGGCTGTAGTATCCGTAGGATATGCCCATAGAATCAGCCATCACGGCAGCTTCAGCCAGATTCAGAGCTTCCCCATGCTCTAGCTTACCAGCTGCGCGGGCTATGAGTTGCACACGGCAGCGCTCGCGGTCGTCCTGTGCCTTTCTGTATTGACAATCCATGCACAGCTCGCCGGGCTGGAATGTCCACAGCAGTGCTCCACAGGCTTTGCAGTGCTTTTCTTTAGGCTTCATGGCCGCACACCTCCACAGGTTCAGGAATTACGAAAGCGGCAAGGGCTTTGACGCGGTAGTTCTTCACAGTATCAGGGCTTATGCCGATTTTATCGGCTGTCTCTGGAACGGTCAACCCGTCGATATACTGACAGCACAGCACTCTTATTTTGTTCAAGGTTAATTGCCGCTGGTCATACAGAACATTGATGATCTCGGTGGCGATGTTCTGCCCGCGCTGTTGTTCGTCCTGCAGCTTCTTTTCCAGCGCGGTGATACGCTGCACGCTGTCGGCTGTATGGTCGGAGTGTGTGCCGGTGGGCGCTGATCTGCCGGGGTTCAGGCTTACGCAGATGGACGTAGAGCGGTCGCGGGCTTCTTCCAGCTGTTCAGCAATACGGCGCTGTTCGGCAAGGCTTTCCCGGTAGCGGTTCAGCCATGCACGTTTGCGCTCAATCTCGGGGTTCTGCTGCTTTTCCATCGTCTATTCCTCCCGTGTGTTTTAGATCAAATTGTGGTTGCGTTCTGGCCATTGTACAGGCTCGGCTGGCCTTTCCGGGGGTCTATCCGGCATTGTCGGCTTATCCAGCGTTGCACGTCCGGTTGCGATATCCTCAAACCAGTCATACAAAACGGCTGATAGATCATCCATGCCGGTGGGCTTTTCAATCGATGTCACATAGCGCCCATCTGGGAGCTGCAAGTGTACCAGCGATTCCGGCAGACCGCCGAAAACATTCCGCTTGCTGCCATCGTCAAGGATCAGCACAAGCCGCGGTGCAGGCTGCTTTGCTGCAAGGCTGACGATTCGGTTTGCAATATTATCAATTTTACGGCTCACGCTGTCCACCTCCACGCCGTCAGATCAGATTGTGATTTCGTTCGGATATCGCTTCATCCTCTGTGGGTTCTTCTGGCGGCAGTAGATATGAATCATCTTCCCATAAAAGGGCAGTTCTTGCATCAGATACAGAGCTGCCGCCCATAACGATGCATTCAAACAGTTCATAAAGCTGTTCTGTCAGACTGTCCAGATGTTTGGGCTTGTCGATGGATAGCACTTCTTGCTCTGGCATGATATGCAGCTCGGTCAGCCTCACAAGAGCTGCCGGCAGCCGCGCCATAAGCTCGGCTGTGCTGCCGTCGCTCAGATGCAGGACAAACCGAGGCCAGTTCTGTTCCGCGTCCTGCTTGGCCGTAAGGGCCGCAATGCGGACGGCAAGACGGTCAATCCGTTTCATTGGCTGCACCTTCCAGCTCGGTCAATTTGGCTTCCAGCTCATTCAAGCGCCGCTCCTGTTCATCGGCCCGGATGGAGCTTAACACAGCATTTCCGGCATAGATCAGGGCATTTGCCTGCTGCGGGGTGATCTCGCCATTCAAAACCATGTTGGAAACGCGGGTCATGGCTCTGCGCACCTCGCCCGGATTGGTCATTTTAAGGTGTTTCTTTGCGGTCATGGGTTCGGTTCGCCTCTTGTCAAAAAGGGCGCACAGGTTGCCCCATGCGCCCAGATGATGCTTTACCAGGTGGTAGCCTGATAGTAAATTGCCTTTGCCTTGTTCTGGAGCACAAAAGCGTCATACACCACGCGGCCCTCCACCAGACTGCCGGAAATGCCCGGCGGGTCGGAGTGAATGCGGTAATCCTGAAGCTTCAGCGGGGCCACGGTTGCGCAGGGGTGGCACAGCATAAATCCAAACTTAGAGGGCAGGCGGCTGGCGGGCACCTTCTGCACCGCTGCGCCGTCCAGATTGGATACCACACCACGCAAGCGCATATCCTCGCCCACCTCGGTATCAAGGACGATTTCCTTGCACTTCTTCATGATACGGTAAATCTCCGGGGTGACGACCAGCACGCGGCCAGTTTCGGGCACGCCTACTTCATCCATCAGGGTACCGGCCTTGCAGATCTCATCATAGATGTTTTCTGCAGTCAGCTCCACGGCTGCGGGCTTGGTGCCTGCGTTGGTGCACATAACACCGTAGGTGTACGCGTCCACTTCGGGGATAACCACCTCGCGGTTCTGGCGGGCCAGAGCGGTTGCACCGGAAAGCTGCTGCTGCGTTTCGTCCTCGTCCAGCTTATCAATGACAAAGGTGAAAGAGCGGTCTTTCTCGATGGTCAGCGGGTAGGTGGTGGCGTTGAGCTGTTCCACCTCACCAAAGCGGCTGCCGGTGGCAGGATCGCCATTGCGGGCATAGTCGTTCATCTTGCCGGTGCTGACCTTGTACACGCGCACGGTCGCTGCGCCGTCCCATGTGAAATCCTGATTGGTCACAAGGCTGCGTTTGCTCTCAGCGGTAAACTGTTCGTCTACCTTGGGCAGAAATTTAGTAGTCAAATCTACGGTTGCCATAATTCAAATCATCCTTTCGGTTTGAATGCGTCCGCGATCGCGTCATGAAAGCCAGAGGAAAGCGGGGCACCGGGAGCCGATGCAGAGAAGCGGGCAATGCCGCCAGCGGGCAGGATCGCGCCGGGATCAGATGCAGAATACTGCTTGACGTACTCGTCAAACCCCACGATCTGACCGCCCTGCAATGCAAAATCCTGCTCTTTGCACTGGGCAAGGAAATACTGCCGGGCGCTCTCGCTGGAAAACTTCAGTCCTGCGGCCTGCTGTGCAAGGGCGTTATCAAGCTCCATGTGCTCAAGGCGCTGGGCGGCGCTCTGCTCTGCCTGTGTGGCCTGTTCGGCTTCCTGCTGGGCTTTCAGATCTGCCGCTGCCGTCTCGTGCAGCTTGTCCAACAGCGCGGTGAACTTCTCCGGGTCGGACGTGTCCAGCAGGTCAAGGAAAGCTGTGTCATAGCCTTTGGCCTTGCAATGATCTTCACAGGCTGCGCGGCTCTCTTTCTGCTGCATGGCCTGTTCACGCTGCTGCACGGCGGCTTCCCGCTCATCCAGAGCGGTTGCACGCTCGTCCTGTTCGGCTGCGCCTGCTTTTACTCTATTCAATCGTTCGCGGACGATGTTGTTTACTTCTTCCTGGGTGAACATCTTCTCAGCGGGGCCGTTTCCCTCCGGCTGAGTGTTTGCCTGCTGGGTGGTGTTCTGGGTGTTGTTGTCGGTCATGGTGACTTCCTTTCCCGGCCTGATGCCTGCGGCCGTTACAGTGATGGTTGTGCAATCTGCCAGTTTTGCGACGTGGGCCGGGTGACGATCGGGGCCAGCACCGGGGCAATTGCACAAAAAATAGGCACAGAGAACCGCCGAAGCGTTTTCCCTGTGCCTTATCAGCTAACCGGTCAGCCCGGCGGTACTCTATGCCTTACAGCTTATTATACCACATTTGCCGGGGGATGGTCAACCGTTTTGCTTGGTGTTATGCGGGTTTTCCGGTTTTGTAACTGTCAGAAACACGGCAGAAACCCCGGCTTTCTTCGCGCTTTCATGTACTCTTGCCGCCGGAAACATCGCGCGCAAGGTGTCCAGCGTGGCCTGTGCGGTGTTTTCCTGCTCTGGGGTGTAAGTTATCTTTACCTTCACTGCTGGCCCTCCTGCGACTTCCTGCGCTCCTGTCGGCTGTACAGGCGGGATGCATACAGCAGGATGCCGCGCACGGCTTTCGGGTCGTCCAGCAGCTCCAGCAGGGTGATGCAGGATTCCCGCAGGCGCTGCACCTCTTTGTCGGTCTGCTGACCGGCCTTTGCCTTCTCCCGGTTGATGTCCGTGCCGTTCATGGTCATGATGGTGTCGATCTGGTCGGGGGTCAAGCCCATCTTTCGTAAATCATTGCGCTTCATGGTTCAGTTCTCCTTTTCATTGACAGGTGTGTTATTTTCGGCTGCCCTCTGCTTCAACCACTCCTGATACTGCCGGTCAGATTCGGCCTTTAAGGTTTTCTGCAAGTCGGTGAGGTTGAAGAAAACAGAGCTGAGCAGAGAATCATACTTCGGTGCGTCTGCCCAGATCGTCGCAAGATCGTCGGCGGTGTGGCTGCGGTCAAGCTGCATAACCTTGTGGCTTTCTTCAAACCATTCGGAGAAAATAGACAGCAGGTTTACAGCATCTTCAACAGCGCCCTCAAGGGTGCCGATGTCAGTAGGAAGCACATAATCAAAACGTGTCATTGCAAAATCCTCCATTTTTGATATAATGGGGGGCGGTAATGCCTGCAAGCAAATACCGCCCATCTGCCGCCCACGCTGCTGGTACAGTGTGAGCGGCTTTCTTTATGCGGTTATGTATGGGGTCAAACGGGCTTGCTGCTGTCTCCAATCTGTGCAGTGGGTGCAGCAGTCAGCAGATCTGCGTGCTGGGCGGGCTGCAATTCCATCAGCGGAGCACTTGCCAACATCCTGTTGAATCCGGGGCGGGTGAACTTGTTCAGCTCGCTTTTGGTATTGTGGTTCACAAGGTCGCACAGCTCGCGGGGCGAACCTGCCCACTTCTGAACCATTGCAGGCAGCCCGTCAAAGATCTGCCGTGCAGCTTCAAGCCGCTCGCCTTTGGTTTCTCCGGCATAGCCGCCGTTTGCATGGACTGCATAGCAATCCGAAATGCGGTGCGCTGCGTCCATGGTCTCACTCCACAGTGCTGCATCAGAGGGCAGGCGCTTCCGCATGATCTCCCGCACAGCGTCCTGCCAGTCCACAAGGAACTGTTTCGGATACCGGCATTTGCCAATGGCAGCCCAGAACGCCGGTTCTGCGACTTCGTCCGGCACGGTGCCCAAGTTGGCCGTGTAGGCTTTCAGCTGGGCCGTCATGGCTTCGTCGGTAAGGTGCTGCTCGAAGTAGTCCACGCGGATCTGCAGCAGCTCTTTCAGTTTTTCAATGGTCATCGTTAAATCACTCCATTCTTTCGTTTCAGGCTCTCTAAAATGCGGTCAATCTGGCTTCCGGTGCTTTCAAGCTCTGGGGCTGCGCTGGTGGGCCTGTCCTTATCCAGCGGATAGAACTTCAGCCAGCCTTGCCGGGTGGCCTGCTTGATGATCTGCACCCACTCGCACCGGTGGAACTCTTCATCCAGCTGCTGGCACAGGCTGCGGCGCATGGTATCGGTTAAGGCTTTGCGCCTCTCCCGTCTCATGCTGTCATAGTCCTGAAGAGCCTGCAGTAACTCGCCGTCACCATCGGCAAAGGTTGAGAACACATCACAGGAACGGTTATCAGGCTCGCCAGCCGCGGCAGCGGCTTTGCGCTCCTTATCTAATCTACCCTTTACTACTCTATTCTTTTCTATACTATACTGTGGTTCCAACTGGGTTCCGTTGTGGTTCCAGTCTGGTTCCGCGATGGTTCCATGATTGGAAAGAATATAGCGTTTTGATGTAGATTCTTTAAGTAATGAAAGCTCTCTCTGATACACCGTCTTTGTATGGCGGTCGCTCTTGAGGGTGTTGTTCACCTTCCAGTCAGTCACGACAAGCACACCGGAATTGAACGAAATCACATAGCCAGCGGCTTCCAGCTGCTTCAAATCACCGGCATTGCATCCGATGGTGCGCACGATGGTGCGGGGGCTTGAAACAAAACCGTCATCGTCTGCGCGCATTCCCAGATGGAAGTAGAGCGCTTGTACTTTGGGCGGCAGGTCAAGAAACGCATCGGTTTCAACCACGTCCACCGAAAACATTCTTTTGTTTGCCATCATGCACCCTTCTTCTTGTATTCCTTGGGCGCGTCAACGAAGAAGAATGCACCGATCTGGTCGGTGGGAATGTCCAGCGCCTTGGCAACACGGGCGATTTCGTCCCCGTTCCACGGCAAACGGCCAGTCATGCGGGCGGTCAAGGTGCTTTCGGCCATGTTGGCACGCTTGGCTACTTCGCCTTGCTTCATCTCCAGTTCTGCGAACCGGACACGGAGCTTGTGAAAATACTGATACATAGTTTATTCCTCCTGTTCGATGATCTCGGTCACGTCCACGCCCAGAGCGGCGGCAATATGCCGAGCTGCTTTCTTGCTGATTGGTTGCCCGTTGAAAGCAGCACCCACCCAACGGCGGGACAGTTTAACGCTTTCAGCAATCTCGCTTTGGGTCTTTCCGGTAACCAAAAGCGCTGTTTTTGCTTTTACAATGTTAAGGCGCATCTTGAAATTCCCTCTCTTTCTGAATATTCGCAAATTGGCATTTACGTAGCTTGATTATATGCCAAATTAGGCACTTTGTCAATGCCTAATTGCGAATTTTCTTTTAGTGTGATATGATAAGCGAGAAGGGAGTGCATAAAATGGGCATTGGTGCGAGAATTGGCGAACTTGCCAAAAGTAAAAAGATATCATTAAAAGAGTTAAGCCGCCGAATTGATATTCCATACACAACTCTTTATCACATGGTGTCGCGTGACAGTAAGGTTGATTTAAACACCGCCAGCAAAATAGCTGATGTATTATCTATTGATATAAATTGGCTGCTGAATGGTTACACTCTTGAAGAACACAACGAGGAATTTATTCAGCGCTTGCAGGGCAAGGGTGATGTTTCGGCGCGTGACTTGTATTTGAAGAAGCACCCGGATGATGAGCCAGCACCAGCAAAAGAAAAAGCACCCCAGTCAGACGTTGACCGCCTGATGGAGGGCTTGAATGCCGAAAGTATACGGAAACTGAGAGAGTATGCAGAGCTGCTCCTGCTTGGGCAGGATGCTCAGACCGCGCCCACAGCCCCAGACATAAAGACCCCGCCGAAAAATAAAAAGCCCACAGGGGCCTTATAGCCGATGTGGGCGCATGGTGGATGATATGGGACATACAGCCTATACAGAGCAGGATATAATAGAAATGCAGCAGGTTCTTCTGGAAACTCCGATAGACCCAGCATATGATGATATCTGTAACTCATTTTACGATGGGTGGGACAGAGCAGTTCACCGTCAGATGTATGTTCGTGACTGCTACAATATTCTGAAAGAACTTGGCCGTCTCCCTCCGGAGACAAAATGCACAAAAAGATAGCAGGTGAACCCATGGAAGAACTTTATAGCCAGCTGGCCGCGCTGGCCCGCCGATACGGCGCAAAGCGGCTCGTGCTGTTCGGTTCCCGTGCCAGAGGGGATAACCGATACAACAGCGACATAGATCTGGCCGTGTACGGGATGCCAGAGGGCAGCCGGTCGAATTTCTGGATGGACTGCGAAGACCTGCCCACCCTGTTAAAATTCGATATCGTGCACATCACGGACGGCATGAACCCCGCGTTTCTGGCAAATATCGAAAAGGACGGTGTAACCCTCTATGCTGCAAAAGATTGAAAACTATAACAGCGCTCTGGCTCAGCTGGAACAGGCGGTAGCCATTTACCAGAAGAGCCAGCAGGATGCACTTTACCGTGATGGACTGATTCAGCGGTTCGAGTTCACGGTGGAGCTGTCGTGGAAGTCCCTGAAAGAGTATCTCGAAGATCAGGGCTTTGTACTGGCTGCATCGTCCCCGCGTGCAGTGCTGAAAGATGCTTATGCCGCCGGGGTGATTCAGGACGCGGAGCGCTGGAACCAGATCCTGACGGCCCGGAACATCACCTCCCACGTCTACGATGAAAAGACCGCTGACGGCGTGGCCGCGCAGATCTGCAACGACTTCCTGCCGGTGCTGCAGGCGCTGGGCCGGTTCTACCGCGATGAGTAAGCGTACGAACACGGCCCAGTGGGAAGAAAAATACCAGCGCTGGCGCATTGCCGTGCAGAAGGATGGAGTACGCAAACAGTTCTACAGCAGCACCCCGGGCCGCACTGGGCAGCGGGAAGCCAATGCAAAGGCTGACCGCTGGTTAGATGATGGCATCGGGGTCAAGGCCCGCCGGGTCGATGATCTGTATCAAGAGTGGTATGCCACAGTGGTAAAGACCACAGGCACCGGCAACCAGCGGAACGTTGAAAGCCGCTGGCGTACCCGGATACTGCCCGCGATCGGCAGGAATCGCATTACCAGCCTGACCGAACAGGATCTGCAGGACGTGGTAAACGATGCCTACAGCGATGGCCTTGCAAAGAAGTCCCTGCAATCCCTCTGCGCGGATATGCGGGCATTCTGCAAATGGTGCCGTGCAAAGAAGCTAACCACCTTCCACCCCGAAGGGCTGCATGTGCCAGCTGGCGCACGTCCCAAAGGCAAGAAGGTGTTGCAGCCGGATGCCCTGATAACGCTGTTCCGCGTGGACACGACCCTGTACAGGGGCAAGCGGGTGCATGATGATTTTATCCATGCCTACCGCTTTCAGGTGCTCACGGGCCTGCGCCCGGGTGAACTGGTGGGCCTGCGCTGGGCCGATGTCAAAGGCGGCACCGTGTTCATCTCCCGGGCCGTGAACGTGCTGGGCGAACAGACGCGCGGCAAGAACGACAACGCCGTGCGGGCCTTTGTGCTGTCCGATCTGGCGCACGCCGTGCTGGAACAGCAGCGGGCCGTCACTGGGGCCGGTGAGAGCGTGTTTTGCCTGAAAAGCGAAGCCTATTACTATAAGCGCTGGCAGGTCTATTGCCGGGTGAACGATATCCCGCCGGTGTCAGCCTACGAGATGCGGCACACCTTTATCAGCGTGGCAAAGAAGCTGCCCGCCGGTGAGGTCAAAGACCTTGTAGGCCACTCTGAAGATATGGACACCTTCGGCGTGTACGGCCACGCCCTGACCGGTGAGGATGTGCAGACCGCACAGGCCGTCAACGGCATGTTTTTGAAGCTGCTGCACGCCGGAAAATAACACACATTTTAACACACTTTTGATTTTGTGGGTGTGTGGGCTGTGCAGGATGGTACAAGAAAAAGACTGCTAAACGTGCAGATTTTAGTGTAAAAATCTCCATTTTTCAGTGATGCAATGCCGGTGGCTCGTTCAACTCCTGTCACCAGCTCCAAGAAAGATCCTGCGATATACCGTTAAAATAACGGCATGTATCGTGGGATTTTTGCTTTTCTATGCGTTGTGAAACGCCCGGAAAGTGTGACAGATTGGCAGGTTCGTCTCTTTCGGCACAGCAGCTCCCCATAAAATAATCCCACCAGAAACGGCGAAGATCGTCATCTGGTGGGATTTTTTATGTCATTGTGCCGCTGCACGGCACGCACTTTCAGCCCTTCGGCAAAGACGGGCATACCCGGCGCTTTCACTTTTGCGGCAATGAGGTCGGTTCAAACCGGCGCAGCTTGCTGCCATCCAGTCTGCACAGCGGCTGACCGGTGGCGTGCGCCAGCGTGCAGGCACTGCCCGCCACATCGCCCATGTCAATGACCGTGGGCAGGATGCGGACACTGGCCTGCATCAGGAAGGTGGTGGAAATGCAGCGGCCCGCCACGATCAGGTTCTCGGCCTCGTCCGTGACCATGCTGCGGTAAGGGATCTCGTAGTAATCGCCGTGCTGGTAGGTGTTCTGGTGGAACAGTCCCTTCTTGTTGGAGTGCACATCAATGTACCAGTCCCCCTTGACCAGACCATCCGGGAAACGCGCCTGCCGGGTGTAGTCCTCCTCGGTCAGCAGGTAGTTGCCCTTGAGCCGCCAGCTCTCGCGCACGCCCAGCATGTCCGCTGTCTGCAGCAGATAGCTGTGCGCAAAGCCCGGCATCTTTGCCTGCAGAAAACGCACCAGACGGCCGATCTTCTCGTGTCCCTCTGCAATGGCGGCAGAGCGGGCCAGTGCATCGGTGTTCTGCTTCAGGCTGGGGAGATGCGGGCAGTTGAAGGCCATGCAGCCGGGCTTATTGGGCAGGCTGAAGCACTGGTAATAGCGCAGGTCCTCCTCGGTGAGCAGACCCTCGGCTACACCCTCGCGGAAGATGGGCTCCAGCTTGAAGCTGCGTCCTGCCACCATGGCAGACTCGAAGAAATAGCCGGTCTTGAGGGGAGAGAACTCGTCGTGCAGAGACAGCACATATTCGCGGTATTTTTCCACGTCGATGCCGCCCATGATAAAGCGCAGACTGCTGACCTGATTGTCCCCGTTCTCATCGCCGGAGCTGGTGGGCGCGCCAGCCATGCGGGTGAGCACAGCATCACCGGTAGCATCCACAAAGTTTCCGGCTGCAATGGCCTGCAGACCGTTCACGGTCATCACTACGATGTACCGGATGTGCTTGTCCTCGCACACGGCATCCACCAGTGTGGCGTCATACAGCAGCCTGCCGCCGTTGCTGACATACAATTCCTCAAAAGCATCGCTGAGCTGATCCGGTGCAAACCAGATCATTGTGGTAATGCCGTCACGGGTGGTGACGCCGTGCCTGTTCAGGGTCTCCTCTACCCTGTGCAGCACATCCAGATGTTCCACATAGGTAGGCATCATGGGGCAGACCAGCGCACGGGAAGCCGTGCCGCCCAGAAACGCCCCCTTTTCCACCAGCAGGACCTTCTGCCCGTCGATGGCACAGCGGATGCCGGCTGCGGCACCGGCAGCACCGCCCCCCCCCATGAATATTAT
>OAVJ01000948.1_pt1 | contig 13774 bp, 10 predicted proteins | sample 1516901 | NCBI WGS metagenome assembly OAVJ01 (sample SAMEA2580073, study PRJEB22360) | human gut metagenome | biome: human gut; feature: human-associated habitat; material: faeces | place: Denmark | collected 2008/2010 | reverse complement strand
CAAAATAATACTCCTTTCTGTCTATCTGTGTATGCCCGTAAGAACGCTAGGGGTAACGCTTTTACGGACACACACAAATATGTGTCCGTGCAGATCAAGCTACATATATTGAGTCAAGGAAAGCGTCACCGAAAACGAGCAGGGCAGCAGCCACGCCAATAGCGATAAGCCAGCCCTTGACTGAGGATATGCCGTTTTTGCCGCTTGCACCGAGGCATATAACAACGCCGACAAGACACAGTCCAAGCAGTGCTTTGGCTGCAATGGAAAGCCCATTTTTGTTTTTGGTGATCCAGGTGGCGACCGAAGCCCATACACCTGAGGTTGCGTCTGTTTCAACATCGGCAAAGGCTGCAATGGCTGATGACAGACAAGCTGTCATAATTCCGAATATACGAGCACTAAGCTTTATGCTCTTTTCTTTGATTTTTTCTTTCAGTTTCATAATTCATTCCTCCGTTTTTGTTTTATCTGTTTGTTTTGAATGTGCTGACACCACAGCCTTGAGTGTATCGTTCCAGTCTTTGCCGTAAGGCGGTATGCTGACTGAAACAGTATACTGCTGTGAATATTTGTTCATAAGCTTTTCCGTTGCCTGCTGTCCTGTTTCGTCATTATCAAGACAAAAGACTATCTGTGTGATACGAGGATCATCAGATAGTCTTTGCTTAAGTGCTATGTCAGAGCAGCCTGAAAGGGATACTCTGTTTATGCCAAGCCAGCAGTCAGGACGGTATTTGTCCCCTTGACCGATAGCTGAGCATTGTTTTCTCATTGAAAGCTGCATTAAAGCGCCGTGTGACAACAGGTCAATGGGAGCCTCAAACACATATATCTTTGCAGGGTCATATCCATAAGAGCCGGGCACTGCGGAAACATAAAAACTATAATCCTTAGTACTGCCTTCAATATTCTGCGGATAGTATTTGTTAAAGGTGTTTGTGATCTTCGCCTCTGCAAATCGCATTTTTCCTGTCTTATCGTAGCCGCAGAATATAGCTCGCTTTTTTACATCAAGATAAATAAGCTTGTTGCTGACGCAGTATGAAATTATATCGGCAGGCAGCTTTCTTGTGATGTTGAGGTAGGCGTAAAGCTCACGGCATTTGCCCTGCATAGGCTGAGGCGGTGTAAGCTCAGCTTTTGGCTTCTTAACTTTTTTCGGATAATGCTGCTCATTGGCTTTTAAATCGGGTGAGGCTCGTATACTGCAGCTATACCCTATGAGTCGTGCTACAGCATCTTTGAAACCATATCCGTCAACTTTGCAGAGCCAGTCGATAGCACCTTTTCCAAACAGATCTCTTGAATACCAGTGCCATGTATAGCGGTCGGGGTTGATTTTAAGACTGTCATGCTCTATCCCTATATACCAACCGCCTGACGATTTAAAGCTGAAACCTTCGTGGCTTTCGAGAAATGTGACCATATCTGTTCGCCGTGCGGCTTCAAGCTCCTCTTTAGAGTACATGACAAAGCTTTTGCCTGATTCGTATCTTCTGTCTATCATATACCCTCACCTCCTCTCAATGTTTTATAATTTAAGAGCCTTTGGCTTAAGTTTTTCCAGTAAGGAATTATTCTTGCCTGTGTCAATTTTGTCACCGTTAAAAACATAGCTGCGAAACTGGTCGCTTTCTTTTTCAGACAGATTGTAGACCTTTGTATCTGACGCAGCGATGAGCTTGCCACCCTTTGATACTACATCACACCATTCTGATTTGTTTTTTGTGCCGATCAATGCCTGATATTTGTTATTATGGAATCTAAATTCCACAGCACTTTCAGGAGCATTATTTATACTCTGAGAATTTCCGCTGAGCTGTGCATTGACATATTCAAGACGTTTTGTCTTTTCGGCTAATTCTTGTCCATGTTCAAATGGTTTGAGCATATTTTGCTGAGCTTCTGAGAGATCCTTGTTTGCTTTTTCAAGCTGTTCTTCAAGAGAACATTGCTTCTGATTTATCTGTATTCCTGCAAGATTTTCAATTCTTCTGACATTTCCCACGCCATTATCTGTGGCAACGTCACATGAATAGGTGAGTTCTCCGTGGAGAACAGCGATACAAGGTTTATCAAGCTCAAAAAAAGTATTTGCTGACGGATTTCGTTCTATTGTGACTTTAAAGCCACGATACGTTCCAAGCTCTATAGGCTCACCTGTGGCAGTACATTTTGCCATTGCCACGGCAATTTGTTCTCCTGCATTTTCTCTCTTATCGTATCTGACGCCGCCTATTGTCATTTCAAACTCCTTGTTCAACGCCTGATTTTTTTGATATTTAGACATATCGTTCCTAGCTTTTTTGAGAAGTTCAGAGTATCGTGTTATCTGTTTCGGCAAAATCTTCTCTGCCAACTCCTGCATTTTGTAAATTGATTTTTTGTGTTCTGCTTCAAGGGTTTTCAGCATTGCAACATCATTGTCAAGCTGTATTTTCTCTTTTATCATAGGATTACCGCTTGCTATAGCCTGCATTTCGGAGTATGTAAGTACCATTTCGTCAACATCTTCTGAAACTCTAGCAGGGCTTTTTGAGGTCAAGATCTGATTTATGAATTTCGCCTTGTTTGTTATAATGCCCATCATGTATGCGTCAAAAGTTTCCTCTGTAAGATAGTGATATATTCCGACTTGCGAAAATCTATTACCTTGCCTTATGCCACGTCCATCCTGCTGAGTGAGGTCAGATGGTTTCCACGGTATGTCAAGGTGATGGATTGCACAGATCCTATCTTGAATGTTAGCGCCCGTTCCAAGCTTTGAAGTACTTGCGATGATAAAACGTTTTTCTCCTTTGCGAAGGCTTTTGAACATCTCATCTCTTGCCCTATCTGTCTTTGCGTCGCCTGCAAAGCAAATCTCTTTTTCTGGTATTCCACGCTCGATAAGCGCTTGTTTTATAGCTTTGTACACAGAGAAGTGTGTTTCGTCCTCGTTGATCGCTATATCACAGAATACTATCTGCACGCCTTTTTCTGTCATAGTTTTTCTGTAGTTCTTTTCGAGATTGTCAATAAGTTTCATCACTTTGCTGTCAGGTGCAGGCTGAGCGTTTTTGAAAATACATCTGCTGTCAAGTCCAAGTAACCGTGCTTCGTGGGTTATCTTCAGCATATTGTCCTGTCGTGGGTCAACTGTGCCACTATGTATTGTCTCAGAACGTACAGCAAGCTCTTTCATATATGCTTTTTGGCGTTCGTCAGGCTTTGATGTCACCACTATCGGCTTTCCTGTTTCAAGCTTTGGTATGGGAAGTTTCAGCATATCCGCTGTTTGAATATCAGCGAATTCCTTATACATTTGCATAAGCTCAGGTATGTTTACGAATTTGCTGAAGCGATTTTTCATTTGAAAGCCGTTTCCTGCAGGCTTTATCTCTAATTGTGATACAACTTCACCAAAAGTGCTTGCCCAATCGTCAAAGTTCTGCAATCCTGCTTTCTCAAGAAGATCTGGTCTGAGATAACGCTGCATAACGTAAAATTCGACCATAGAGTTGCTTATCGGCGTTCCTGTGGCAAAAAGAATATTGTTACAGCCATATCTACTGTTGAGATACTGAGTTTTCATCAGCATATCCTCTGACTTTTGTGCTGCTGTTGTCTGTACGCCTGCCACATTTGACATTTTGGTAGAAACAAAGCAGTTCTTATAGTTATGTGCTTCATCGCATACAAGATAGTCAAAGCCCAGCTTTTCAAAACACAACGATGAGTCTTTAGGGGAAGAAAGGAGCTTTTCAAGCCTTTCTTCTATATTTTTCTTTTGCCGTTCAAGGGCTTTTACAGAGATTTGATCCTTTCGCCCTGCTTGAGATATTGCACTAATGATATCGTGAAGTTCTTTTTGCATGAACTGCTCTCTATACTCATCTGACATAGGTATCCTTTCAAACTGAGTAAATGACATTATCACGGCGTCATAGTCACCAGTAACACATCTTGCAATAAAACGCTTTCTATTGGCTTTGGTAAAGTCTTCAGGTTTTGCCACAAGCAGTTTTGCGTTTGGATAAAGCCGCAGCCATTCACTTGCCATTTGCAGCGTAAGGTGCTTTGGCACAACTACGCAGGCTTTATTTATAAGACCAAGACGTTTCTTCTCCATTACAGTGGCAACCATTTCAAAGCTTTTTCCTGCACCAACTTCATGTGTGAAAAGTGTGTTTCCTCCAAGCTTTGCACGCATTATGGCGTTTGATTGATGTTTCCGCAGCGTTATTGATGTGTTCATGCCTGGAAAAGTTTGATGTGAGCCGTCATACTCTCTGCCCCTTATGGAGTTGAACAGATAGTTATACTTTGCAACGTATTTTTCACGTCTACCCATATCGTTCCATAGCCAGTTTTTAAAAGCCTCCTTCATTAAACGAGCTTTCTCTTTTGCAAGCTGTGTTTCCTTAGTGTTTATCTCATACCATACTCTACTGTCCTCCTCTCGTCTGTCACGAACTAAAATATCACGCTGGTTAAGCAGATTTTCAAAAATATGATAACTACTCATTCGGTTTGTACCGTAGGTTTGATTTGCGGCAATAGAATGGTCTTGATATTTTCCCTCAATCTTATATTCGCCAAGCGTTGTTCTTGTGACAGGGTATAAGTATGTATTTGCTTTTGCATATTCATTCAGAAACTTGTTGTAATCTGCAATATCGATCCAGTTTGCACCAATCCTTACAGAAATCTCACTTGCATCAAGGTCTTTTGGCACAACTTTCATTAGAGCTTCTACGTTTTTGTTGTAGCTGCTGTCGATATGTTCCGCATGATCTCTGGCTATTCTCAGCTTATCACGAATATTGCCTGACAGATATTCAGATGACTCCGTATAGCCTGAATATGGGTCATTGTCTTTAACTTTGGCAGGATCTCTGAATATTTCATTACCAAGGTCAGCAATAACCTTTTCAGGCGTAGTGTCTGTGAGCTGTGACATATAGATAATATCGACCTTGCCCAATCTGTCCATTGACACTTGAAGTGCTTCTAGTGCTGTATCAACTTTTGAAACTGGAATATCTGGAAGTATCGTTCTCTTTGTGAATATTGCAGCCTTTTCAACTGTCTTATTTTCCACGTTGACAACTTCAAGTGCTGCTAAAGTATTGTAGTCATCATCATTAGAAAAGCAGCGTGAATTGGCGCTGTCCGTAATGTTTCCGAACTTTGTTCTGAAATTGTCATATGTGCTGTTGAGCTTCTTCTGAAGCTCTGCAAGCTGTTCATCAGTGCAGCCGTCAGCCTGGGCATTGATAAGCTCCATAGTTGATTGCCTTAGAGTATGAAGCCCTTTCATGCGTTCAAGCGATTTGCCTGTTTCTGTGACCTTGACCATTATTTCATTTTCACGGAAATAAAGATCTCCGTCAACAATGGTATGGGTGAAGTTCCTGACAGTTGGATCAGCAGGGAGTATCTCAGCTGTCCCATTGTCAAGCTCAGTTTCCACAGTATCAATAACGCCGTCTATTTTTGATATGGCATTTATGAGCTGCTGTGCAAGGGGAGTGTCACTATTTGCATAGCAGGTCGTTACCTTGCTGTCTGCACCATATTTTCCTCGCATACGCTCGTCCCACGCCATAGTACCAAGTACCATATCGGGATTGTCCACAAAATATTGATTGCAAGGAATGCCATTGGCTGTTTCTGAGACGTGTACCCAGTTTGGAATAACAGAGGTCATTGTTGTTCTTTTTTTCAGAAAGATAATATCTGTTGTAACGCTGTCTGCATCTTTAAATGTTCCAGAGGGAAGTCTTACTGCGCCTAAAAGGTCACAGCGTTCGGCAAGATACTTTCTTGCTTTATCATTTTTCTTATCCATTGTGAATTTTGAAGTCACAATGGCAACAATTCCTCCAGGCTTTACCTTATCTACTGCTTTTGCGGCGAAATAGTCATGAATTTTGAAGTGGTATTTGTCATAGGATTTGTCCGCAATGCCATAATCTCCAAAAGGTATATTACCTATGACCACATCAAAGCTGTTATTCTTGAATGTTGTTTTTTCAAAACCTTTTATCTGGATATTATCCTCAGGGTAGAGCTGCTTGGCTATTCGTCCTGAAATGCTGTCAAGCTCAACTCCGTAAAGTTTTGAATCTGCCCTCATTTCATCAGGCATTTTTGCAAAAAAGTTTCCAACGCCCATGCTAGGCTCTAGGATGTTTCCACCCTCAAATTGAAATCTTTCCAAAGCAAGATATACGCTGTCTATGACTTCTGGCGGCGTATAGAAGCTTGTCAGTGTTGATGATCTTGCAGCACCATACTCATCAGCGGTCAGAAGCTCTCTTAAGCGAGTCTGCCTTGCTCCCCAACTGTCAGCAGAAACATTCTCATTATCTGCAACAAAAGCTTGAGCAGTTCCGCCCCAACCTGAGTATCTAGCCATTATCTTCTGTTCTTCAGGTGTCGCAAGCCGCTTTTCACTCTCTATTTTCAGCAATGTTTCAATAGCAGCTATATTTGCGTCACATCGAGCAGCAGCTCCGCCCACAACAACATTGTCAGGGTCAAAGTGGTATGTGCTTGCCTTGACATTTTTCTTTGGCTTTTCTACCTTTTCGGTTTTGACATCTTTATCAGGTATAGTGACGGTTTCAGAAGCAGGGGGTGTTTCAAAGAGTGAAATCTGTTCATCAGATGTAACAGATATAGGAACGCTTTCAGAAACAGGCGGTGTTGTCTTTTTTTCTTCAGACAGAACATTATTAGCAATTGTAGGCGTTTCATATGGTATAGGTTTTTCGACCTCGCCATTTTTGATTGCCAGCATTTTCTTTTCATAATCATCAATCTGTTCTCTGGTGAAGTAGGCGTTTTCAGGCATTTTCTCATACAGCTCATTGATCTTAGCTATCTGTTTTTCAACTGTTTCTGCCCACAAGTGCTTTTCTGCACCTGTTTTCAGATAGTAATCACAATCAAGCTTAAGCCTGCCCAAAAGCTTGTCTATTTCAGGCTGTGTTTCATTTGTAGGTGTAGGCACTTCATTGACCAGGTCTGCCATATGTGCGGCTTTTGCAGCTTCAAGCTCAGGTATGATCGAGCTGTAAATTGAGTATCTTTTCAGAAAATCAATAACGCCGCCGTATCCGTCACCTGCGTCCTGGCGTTCAGTGATCGTTTGTCCGTCAGGCATATTGATAGTAAACTTGACCTTATCATAGCCCATAAACTGTGAGAATTCGTCATCAGCGTCTGCTTCATACCATGCTTTTGCTGAACCGTACTTCTCTATTGCAGCCTTTGCTCCTGCCACCATTTCACTGTCAGCCTGTTCCATGAGCGAGTCAAATTCTGCAACACTGTAGGTCTTGCCGTCCTCAAAGTAGTTGCTTTCGCTCCATTCACAGGTTATCGTAGGCTCGGATAAAGTAGTGAATGATTTAACATCATTTGAACTTATATCGGCACTATTTTCTTGTTGCTTACTCTTGACAATATTGCGACTTTGGTGTATAATAATATTAGAGTCAAGATTGTTTATCGCCTCAGGCAATTGGAGCCTTTGACACGAGAACAGTGCTTGGCTTTTTTCTTTGTCCCAAAACAGAATATTATTTGATTTTGCAGCACGTTCAACATAGTTTGCAAACCCATTTTCTTTTCCATAAATACTTGTGATAAAGTTTGATGATACATTTTCCATTTCATAAATGCCTTGCCCATTTGGTTTAACACTTACGATTATCGGTGCATTATCATTATCAACGTTATTTAAACAAATTACTATACTTTTATCAGCACTTTTGTTTGGAGAAAGTGAGTCCATTATTATGGCAGGGCTTTCTAAAAGATGTGGGATATTACATATCTGTTCCAGTGTTAAGCCGTGCCAATGTGCATTGTTCGGGGATTTTTCATGTAGAGCGTCTTTTAAATGCCTTTGCGTATACAACATAGGAAGCCGATCACAGCCGATATCCACAAGAATTTGTGGTGTATCACAAACCTTTAGATTTGAGTATTTTGGGAATACGCCATTTAAAACATCATTTATCTGTTCAGCAAATGTTTTTTCACTCTTGACAACTCCAGAGGAGTCTGTTATACTGCTTGTAGAGCTATTAGGAACAGCAGGGCGTAGCTGGTTTTCAGCCAAACCTATAATTCTTGATGGTTCTATTTTTTTGTCCTGTTGAGTAACAGAATTATTCTTGTATTCAATATTTTCCTGCTGCGTACCCTTGACAATATTGCGACTTTGGTGTATAATAATATTAGAGTCAAGAATGTTTAAGCCCTTGGACAATTGTAGCCCAAGCACACTGAACGGTTCTTGGCTTTTTTCTTTGTTGTAATAAAGAACTTTGTTTTGTTCTACGGCACGATTAATTTGATTTTCAAAATTGTTTCTGCCATGAAAACTCATTACAAAGTTGGATTCGACCAATTCTAAATCATATTTAGCTTTGCCATTTGGCTTTATAGCAGCAATGATAGGCATTTTTTCGTTGTCAAGTTCAGATGTTACGATTATTATGCTATCATTTCTCGAAAGGGAATCATATATAATCACGGGATTTTCAAGTAACATGGGCATTTTTTTGATTTGTTCTGCGTTCAATCCGTGGTAATGTATGCTTTCACCTGTATTTCCTTTCGGCTTGAGAGCGTCATGCAAATGCCGTTTCGTATAAAACATTGGAAGTTGCTCACAGCCAACGTCAAGCAATATTTGAGGTGTATCACATACTTTCAAGTCATTGTATCGGTTCGCGTTTCCTGCAAGTACATCATCGACCTGTTCAGCAAATGATTTTTCACCCTTGACAATTCCAATTGAATTTGTGTCAACAGAGTTATCCTGAGCTTCAACCGCTTGAACGTTCTTCTTTGAATGCTCTATTACAGCCTTATCAAGATATATCTGAACATCATGTGGATCTATCTGTCCGTCAACTGCCTGATGAAACATCTCAAAGAATGTTTTTATCTCGTCTACCGTTAGCCGTTCATCGACCTCGTTAAGAACAGTAATGGAAATTCCCTCAGAAAAGCCCTGCTGCAGCATGGCTTTTTGTTCATCACTATAATCATGGTGAGAGAACATATCTGACAGCTTCAGCCGACCATTGAGCTCATTTACATATGTATAGTAATCATTGAGTATGCCCTTTGGATCGAGTGTTTGCTCAATGACACTTTGAGAGTAGTAGTCTGCTACTAAAGATGATATATGCTGTAGCTCGTCGGGCGAATATCGGACGCTTACCCAATGCCGTATGTTATGCTCGCCATTTTGTGCAGCCGCCACAACCGCTTGCTTTAGTGCAAGTATCTGGTCTTGCGAAAATTTAAGCCTTATAAGGTCTTTGAGTATATCGTCAACCCTATCCGATGTGCTTTCTTGCTTTGCGGTTTTGGCATTGTCAAGAGCTTCGTTTTTGCGGTCAATTGCGATAACTTCTTTTTCAATTTCAAACAGCGTGTCTTTGGCAGCGTGCTGAACAGCTCTGCTGAAAAGAATCATATCTCTTGCATTTTTGATAAGGTCAAGAGCACTTACATCAACATCGGCATACAGATCTATTTTACCTGAAAGATTACATCTTTGAGAAACAACGAACTGCACCACAGAATCCAGTGAATGGCGGTATACCTCAGCCTGTTTTGTGTCAAGTCCCATTTGAGATATTGCATTTTGTACTGACTCAGCAATAGGCGCAGAATTAATACTGTTTGCTGTCATTGATTCGATACATTCTTTGACCGATCCTGCGTTTATATTGTATCGGTTATTAAGCGTATTGAGTAGCTCAGTTGTATTGCGGTCAGTAAGTGTCCACATCTCAGGCAACTCTTTGCCGCCTGTCTGAGTGACGTCATATAAATATCTGCAAGTGTGATTTTTGCCAAAAACAGCAACGCCGTGAGAACCACGTCTTACATATCGCCCCAGACGTCCCCATTTCTTATACTCAGCGATCTTTGTTGCATTCCTATCCTGCTGGAATACTAACACAGCGTCTGAATATGGCTGTTTATACATTTTTGCGGAAAATTTGAGATACTCAATGTAATCCTGCTTATTGTTTCTGAGATGCTCATTGATTTCAAACCAGGCTTGTTTTACAACTTCATACTTATCGTGCTTATCCATTTAAGTTCCCCCACTTTTATTTTTCAAGAATATTTAAGAGCCGTTCCAAAAGCTCCTTATTCTTTCCTGCGTCTGTCATATCCATGATGTTAAGAGCATATCTTATTCCCTCGACAAAGCCCAGATCGTGTGCGTCATCAATGACATTCGCTTGCAGTTCACATTCTTCCTCTTGAAGCTGAATTAATCGCTCTTTCCGCTCTTTGTAGGTTTTCACCCAATGGGTTTGAGCATAATCTGTTTCATAATCATCTTGAAAGCTTATCATGATTTCTTCCAAGATATCAAACTTAGTTTTCTTTGGCGTTTCAGTATTCATGTTGTTTCTCCTTTCGCATATAAAAAGAGCGTATGAATTTCTTCACACGCTCGTGTTTGCAATTTTAAGTTGTGTGTCATTTATAACTTCGGTGAACTTATATGTTCCAACAGGAAGTCCTTTTATATTGATAACTCCACATTTATCAGCAGAAATATACGGGAACTCCACAACTTTTCCGTCAGAAGATATTTCCTTCAAGTTATACATCTGTGGTCTATCACTATTCCTTTTATGTAGTTTTGCAAGCTTTGAGAAGAAATGTTTTTTCATTGCTTTTACTCCCATTCTATAGTTTTTATTGAATACCCATATTTGCTTAGATACTCCAAACACGCCACATAAGGATTAAGAAAAATATCTTGTGGCAATGCTTTTTCATCAATAGTGATTTTATTTATTTCCTGTATCACATCGTTGAATATCGGTTTTAAAATTTTTTTATAGGAAACGATAGCTGCTGTCTTAAACCACAAAAATGTGTTTTCATTTATTAAAAGACCAATTTCTATGCTATTGCCATTTTTAGAATAACAGTTTCTTCGTATTCCGAATACTCTTTGATTACTTTGGGGTCTGTAAAAAATAATCAGGCTTTCTTCGTTTGTTTCGGCATACACGGCATGAAACCCATTCTGCTTGAAGTGTTTCTTTAATTTACAAAATAGCTTTTCAGAAAGATTTAATTCCTTTGGCTTAAAAATTCTTATTGTTCTTATGGTATCATATGAACTGCAATTTCTTTCCCATGTTTCTAAATCATCAATAACAAGATCCGCCTGTTCCGCTGATACCGCAAAATCTTTTGGGTACATAGTCAAAAGCATATTAGTAAGCTCACTTGTGCTAAAGCCAACGCCTTCGTTCGCATATTCCTCAAAAAAGAGTCCCATAACATATGTTAGCAAGTATGGTAAACTTACAATATCGTATGAAGTTTTGAGAACAGTTTTTGCCTTGTCACCATTTCTTGAAATGGTAAACCTTAATTGTTTAAGATTTGACAAGAATCTCATCCTTTCTTTTTAGACACATATTTTGTCTTTATATTGCATAAATTCAAATTATGTGCTATAATATGTGTGATTAATAAACTGTTAATGTGAAAATAGTTTAAAATAATTATTGAGGTGACAAGATATGGTTTTTGAAGAAGCACTCTATATTAATGGATCACAAAGAAAAATGCTGTCTATTGAAGATGTAACTCAGTTAGCAACAAATTCGTTAGATCTATATAATGAAATCAAGAATAATCTTTTCTGCCCTGAATGTGAAAAACCACATTTGACTTATAATTCATGTACAACGAAATCTAACTATTTCTCAACCCGCAATTTAGAAAGTCACGCAGACACTTGTTCTTTTAAATGCAAAAGAGCGACAAATCATCAGTTGGAACTATTGGAAAATGACGAAAAATCACTGGACAGACTTCAAAATAGGCTTAAAGCTGTTATATTATCCTGTTTTTCAGAGAAGAAAGCTGCACGGAATCCTTTTGTTATAGAGAATAAGATATCTAAAGTTTCTACAAATACTGAAAATCAAATTGAACGCACAGCCGTTAAGTATGCTATTCCTAAAAAACGTATTACAAATGGATTATCTCAGGCTGATGTTGATCAGTTAAAAATCTTTTATGGAAAGGTAAGAGTCCGTTGCAAAAAGCATCGCAATGGTCATAAATTGTATATTTTCAATCTAACACAAAGACAGTTACCAATGATTTGTTCCATATATTTGTCTGAAAAAGTATATGAACACATAAATATAAAGGATAATGATTGTTTCAACTGTTTAATATCATTCTATGTTAAAATGGAAATCAACAAACAGGACGATAAAATATATTACAACTGTATACTAACAGATTCTAGGAAAATGTTCTTTTGGAAAATCGACTGATAGTGCGTAACATCTTCTGTGATTTTTCTCCTGAAAAATGTTTCTTTATTCTGTCAATATCGGTGTACATATATCCATCACTTTCACAATAGCCGCCCTCATCAATAAGGTCATAGTATGTATAAGGTGTATCAGGATTAGTGTTGAGGTCAAAAGCTGTAATATGTTCCTTCCTGACACTAAAGCCATACATGGTTACAAGCTTGTCTACGATATCATCAACGGACGCTGCATTGTAAAAGTAGATAACGTATCCTACAAGAAGCAGCATATCTTCGCCTTTTATTTCATTACTGAAAATTAGAGTTCCTGTTTTGTTATCGTCTGCTATAAAGTATCTATACTCATTCATTTTTTGCTCCATAATCTTTTTCCTTTGTCACGACTATGACATTAGACATAGGGTCAACAACTATCAGCTTTTTGCTTTCATTGCATAAACGCTTTGGCTCAATACAAAGGCAGCGTCCCATACCGTTGTAGCGATCTTGACGGCGTTTTCTGCAAGACCTATTGATCCTGATCTTCATCAAGCATTACCTCCACATATCTTCTTACATACTCCGAATTTCTGTTCGGATAGTCATCACTCTCCATCAAAAAGTGATAGCCGTCCTTTTTCAGCTGTTCGGAAAACTTCTCGACCTCATCGGGTAAACCCTGTATTCTTAGTTTTATCATTCTTATCAGCTCCTCATTCATGTGTTCTGTGGCTTTTTGTTCTTTTATCACTTTTATTTCCTTTTTATCACTTTTTCTTAGTTTAAACAAGCCGACAAAATTGTACAATTCAAATACAACGAATAAGATATCGAGTATCTTCATGATTTCACCTTGAAACGCTTTCCTTTTTTCTTAATAATTTCGATTGGTTTTCGCCAAATATATAGAGGATCACCAGTGTATATTGACCACAACAAAGACCAAGATCCTATTACAAGTACATAGCATATAATCAAAAAAAGTGTGTTCACATTATCCTACCTCCCAGCACCTGCCCAGTTGCAGAAGCTCCTTCTATTTTAAATGCTTGCAATATGCGCATAAATATGCTATACTTTTATCAAATCATACCCATTATCTTTCAAATACGTCATTATAACTTCCTTTTGATTTTCAAAAAACAGCTCTAATGAATTGTCTACCCAATAAGTATCCGTGTCGGGGTCATAAAAGATTGTAAACCTGTAGTCCTCAGCTGCCTTATCTACGCCTTTCATTTTCGCTATCATTTTATCAAAATTGTTATCGCAGCCGTCATAAAATGAAACACCGAGCTTTTCATCATCGCCTCTTTCAAGGCAACCAAGGTCAAACCACTTAGAGTCATCACTTTTATGTATGACGTATATCTTTGTGCTTTTATAATTTGGATAAAATAACAGCAGTTGTTCATGCTCATTAGCCGCATGATATGTCAAGTAGCT
>OAVJ01000938.1_pt1 | contig 13877 bp, 14 predicted proteins | sample 1516901 | NCBI WGS metagenome assembly OAVJ01 (sample SAMEA2580073, study PRJEB22360) | human gut metagenome | biome: human gut; feature: human-associated habitat; material: faeces | place: Denmark | collected 2008/2010 | reverse complement strand
CGTGGAGCAAGGGGCGGAAAAGGGGCCGGGGGCGCGCCAGCCGCTGCACCGTCTGCTACCGGCTGCGGATGCGCCGTGCAGCGCAGTACGCCCGGGACAACGGCTTTGACTGGTTCACCACTACCCTGTCCATCAGCCCCCACAAGGACGCTGCGCGCATCAACGCCATCGGGCAGGAACTGGAGACAGAATTCGGGGTCAAGCATCTGCCCTCGGACTTCAAAAAGCACAACGGCTATCTGCGCAGCCTGCAGCTTTCGGAGCAGTACGGTCTGTACCGGCAGGACTACTGCGGCTGCGAGTTCAGCGCAAAGGCAAGAGGTATCGAGGGATAACGCAAAGAAAGCCCATCCGCACGGAAAAGTGTGCGGATGGGCTTTTTGTTTATTCCTCCGGCAGCTTTGCCACCAGAATGGCAAAGACCACCAGCCCCACGCAGGGCACGATGTTGGATGCCATACCGGCGGCAAGGCCGGCGCGCTCGGCCACCATGCCGATGATCCACGGCATCAGGATGGCGCCGCTGGAAGCCACCGGCAGCATGATACCCATGCTGGTCACGCTGGTCATGCGGCCCGCACTGGCCACGGCAGTGGGGTTCAAGCCGGACATCGAGATGGCAAAGGCGAACAGCAGCGCGATGGCTGCGCCCTGCGTGTGCGCCATCACCAGCAGCACATAGAACACAGTGCACAGCACGCTCATACCCACCATGGCCTTGCGGGGCTTTTTAAAGGGGAATACAAAGGCGATGAGCAGCCGTCCCACCAGCGTAGCGCCCCACATCACGGTGACGGTGTAGGCAGCCAGCGTACCCGCAATGATGCCGCTGCCCTTGAAGTAGGTCACCATCCAGCCGTTGACGCTCTGCTCGGCGGCATTCTGGAAGAACAGCAGACCGGTCAGCAGCCAGAAGCGGGCAGACCGCAGAAAGCTCCAGTCGATGGCTTCCTTCTCTGTGCTGCTTTTGCTCTTACCGCCGTGCAGCGGGGTAAAAACGTATACCAGCCAGAGCACAAGACCCATGGCTGCCAGCAGAAACACGGCCAGCTTGGTACTTACCCGGGCTGCTGCCGCGATAAGGAAGGGGCACAGCAGCGCACCGCAGGCGTAGCAGCTGTGCATCAGATTCATGCCCCGGGTGCGGTCGGCGGAGTTGTCGCTGACCAGAATGGTGCAGGTATTGATCACGCTGCCCTTGGCGATGCCCACCACAAAAAAGGCCACCGCCAGCAGCGCCACTGCGCCGGTCAGCCCCATGATGGCGTAGCCCACCGCGTAGCCGATGGTCAGCAGCAGCACGCTGCGCTTCATGCCCAGCGCACTGGGCAGCATCCCCATCAGCAGACCTGCCAGCAGGTTGCCCACGCTCATCAGGGAGAGCAGCGTACCGGTCATGCTGTAGGCAAAGCCGTAGCGCTCCTGCAGCAGACTGACCACCACACCTGCGCTGATAGCGCAGATGCCGCTGAAGAAAAAGGTTGCAAAGCCCGCATTGCGCAGGCGTGTGTTCTGTTGTTCCATGTTGTTCCTCTCTTTGCGGAAATATCCTTTTTCTATTTAACCATATTTTCGCGGCTTTGCAACCGGATTTTCTTACAAAAAGTTGCAAAAAGCCCGCCGGGTTCGGACGATTTAAAATGCCCTCCGCTTGCGCTCTGGGCATCTTCAGCGGAAAAATCATTTTTAATTTCGCGTTTGTCGCGCTCTGCGGAGCGCTCCAAACGCTTTTTTCACGAGAGGGGCTGTGACGGAAAAATGCATTTTGTCTCTGCGACCCTTCTTGTGAAAATGGCAGAACGGAACGCCCGCAGGCGTTCCGTTCTGCCGAAATCTAAAATATTCTTTCCTTAAATTTTGCCCAAAGCAACGCGGAGGGCATTCCCAATCATTTTCTATACAAAAAAGCCCGCCGGGCATTGCGCACGGCGGGCTTTGGTTTACAGTTTACTCTGCCTTGGTCTCGGGCTTTGTCTCAGCCTTGGCAGCAGCAGGAGCGGCGGGCTTCACCACGGGCTTCGGGGGATTGGGGTCGTCCTTCAGCGGGAACAGGATGATGTGCTTGGGGCACTTCTGGGCACACATACCGCAGCCCTTGCACTTGTCGTAATCAACGCGTGCCACGCCGTCCACAACATGGATGGCGTCAAACTTACAGGTGCGCTCGCACATACCGCAGGCGATGCAGGAGGTGGTGCACAGCTTGTTGGCCACAGCACCCTTGTCCTTGTTGGAGCACATGACCACCGGCTTGCGGGGGCCGGCAGCGTCGATCATGATCACCTGCTTGGGGCAGATGTTGGCGCAGGCACCGCAGCCGGTGCACTTGTCCTTGTCCACCTTGGCCACACCGTCTACGATGTGGATGGCGTCGAACTTACACACCTTGGTGCAGTCGCCCAGACCGATGCAGGCGAAGGAGCAGGTCTTGGGGCCGCCGTACAGAGCTGCCGCAGCAGCGCAGGTCTGGATGCCCTTGTAGTCGTAGGCAGGCTTGCAGTGCTCGGAGCTGCCCTGACACTGCACAACAGCCTTCTTCTCTACGGCGCTTGCTTCGCCGCCCATGATCTTGGCAATGGCAGCAGCAGCCTTGGGGCCGCCGGGTGCGCACTTGTCGCAGGGCACGCCGTCCAGAACAACCGCCTTGGCGTAGTCGGCACAGCCGGCGTAGCCGCAGCCGCCGCAGTTTGCGCCGGCCAGACAGGCAGAAACTTCCTCAATGCGGGGGTCTTCCTCCACCGCCATGAACTTTGCGGCAGCCACCAGAACGATAGCACCCACAGCGCCCACGATGGTGCACAGGATAACAGCAGATACAATATTCATAGTCCTGTTCCTCCCTTACAGCGTAACATTGAACAGGTTTTCGACGATGCCGCCGAAGCCCATGAAGGACAGGCTGGTGATTGCTGCTGCGATCAGGGTGATGGGCAGGCCCTTGAAGGGTGCCGGGGGATCGCAGGCTTCCACGCGCTTGCGCACGCCGCTGAACATGACCATGGCCAGCATGAAGCCGCAGCCTGCGCCGATGGCACAGACCAGAGCCTCAATGTAAGCAACACCGAAGCCCATAGCAGCCACATCTGCGCCGTAGTCGCCCACGACCAGAATGGTGACAGCCAGAACACAGCAGTTGGTGGTGATCAGGGGCAGGTAAACGCCCAGAGAGTTATACAGTGCAACCACGTACTTCTTGAGGAAGATCTCGATGAACTGCACCAGAACAGCAATGACCAGAATGAACACGATGGTCTGCAGGTAGCTCAGACCAGCCGGGTCCAGAATGAAGATCTGGATGGGGAAGGTAACGGCCGTTGCCATGAACATGACGAAGATAACAGCGCCGGACATACCAACCGCAGAATCCAGCTTTTTGGAAACGCCCAGGAACGGGCAGATACCGTAGAACTTCACCAGCACATAGTTGTTGACAAGGATCATGCTGAAGAAGATCGCAGCGAGTTTGACGAGCATCTTATTCCGCCTCCTTCTTCAGATTGTCAAGATCACAGCAGCTCTTGCGCTCGATACGCGCGTCCAGCTTGCCTTCCAGCCAGATGCAGCCTGCCATCAGGATGCCGTAGCAGAAGAAAGCGCCGGGAGCCTGCGTCATGATGGACACCTTGGCAACGCTTTCCGGAATGATCTGGAAGCCCAGCCAGGTGCCGCTGCCCAGGATCTCACGGATGGAGGCCATCAGGGTAGCGGTGAGGGTGTAGCCAACGCCCATGCCCACGCCGTCCAGTGCGGAGTCCACGATGCTGTTCTTGCAGGCGAACATCTCGGCACGGCCCAGAATGATACAGTTGACAACGATCAGGGGCAGGAACACGCCCAGAGCGTTGTACAGGCTTTCCATGTAGGCCTGCATGAACATCTGCACGATGGTCACAAAGCCTGCAATGATAACGATGTAGCAGGGCAGATGCACCTTGCCGGGGATGACTTTCCGCAGCAGGGAGATCATGATATTGGAGCACACCAGCACGAAGGTGAAGGCGGCGCCCATGCCCAGTGCGCTGGAAACTGCCGTGGTAACGGCCAGAATGGAGCAGGTGCCCAGAACCAGACGCAGAACAGGGTTTTCTTTAATGATGCCGTTGGTAAGGATGCTTACCTTGGACTTATTTTCTTGTGCCATTTCTTACCAACCTCCTTTTATGCCAGCTCGTTGAAGCAGTTGATACAATCATTGATGGCAGCAAACAGAGCGGTGGACGAAATGGTTGCGCCACTGTACGCATCGAAATCCTGATTCATCACAATGTTCTTGGTGCCGTCCATACCGTTGAACTGTGCCAGGAAGTCATCGGTGGACACATTGGAGCCGATGCCCTTGGTCTGGGTAGAAGCGTCTACCCAGATGCCGGTCTCGGCGCCGTTGGCGTCGAAGCCCATGATCACGGTCAGGATGCCGCCGTCAAAGCCCTTTTCCTCGGCCTTGATGGCAATGCCGCCATCGGGAGCCTTTACCACGCCGGTAACGTTGGCGGTGGTGTAATCGGTAACTTCCTCCAGCGTAGCTGCGTCCGAAACAGAGGGCATCACGCTGACATAAGCAGCCAGCGTGGTGCGGCGGGTGTTCTCCTTGATAACGGGAGCGGTCATGCCGTTCACCAGAGCCAGCAGCAGGCTGACGATCAGAGAGATGACGGTCAGCACAACAATGGGCTTACCGGTGGTTTCCCAGCTGGAATTTGCAGTCTTACTCATTTGCCAGCACCCTCCTTCGCTTTCTTTGCAGGCTTCACATAGCCATACGGGGTCTGACGGGTCAGATCATTGATGTACGGAACCCACAGGTTCATGAACAGCAGTGCGAAGGACACGCCCTCGGTGTAGCTGCCCCAGTAGCGGATGGCAAAGGTAACGATGCCAAGGCACACGCCGTACACCAGCTTACCCTTCAGGGTAAAGGGGCTGGTAACGTAGTCGGTAGCCATGAACACAGCGCCGAACAGCAGGCCGCCGCTCAGCACGGCAACCAGTGCGCTGTGCAGATCCTTGGTAGCGATCAGGTAGAACACGAACACGCTGCCAACGTAGGAAGCCGGAATGGCGATGCTGATGGTCTTGGTAGCCACCAGATAGATCAGACCCAGCACGATAGCCAGTGCGCAGGTCTCACCCAGCACACCGCCGTGGATGCCCATGAACAGATCCAGCAGGCTCAGCTTGGAGGGATCTGCCACGGCCAGCGGGGTAGCCTTGGACAGCTGATCCACCGCTGCATCCGGGAACACCCACTGATTCATGGAGCCGGCAAAGCTGATGAACAGCACGATACGGCCCACCAGAGCGGGGTTTGCAAAGTTCATGCCAATGCCGCCAAACAGCTGCTTGACAACGATGATAGCCACCAGATCGCCGATGATCAGCTGACCGATGGGCATTCCCACGGGCACGTTCATGGCAAGAATGATGCCGGTGACCACAGCGGACAGGTCGCTGATGGGGTTTGCACGCTTCAGCAGCTTGCAGTACAGCCACTCAAAGGCCACACAGGCCACCACGGAAACGGCGGTGACCAGCAGGGCGCGCACGCCGAAAATGATCGCAGAGGCAACCACGCAGGGGCACAGTGCAACGATCACGTTAGCCATCAGGCTCTGGGTGGTCTCGTCACTGCGGACGTGCGGGGAAGCCGAAACAATAAGCTTCGTATCCATTACTTATTGCCTCCTTTTTTGATTTCGCCAAGATAGAAGGCCTTGGCCAGACTCATCATCTGGGTGACCGGGCGCTTTGCCGGGCAGACGAAGGAGCAGCTGCCGCAGTTGAAGCAGTAGTCAGCGTGCAGCTTGCCCAGCTCCTGCACATCGCGGGCGGCGTAGGCCTGATTGACCTCCACGGGCTCCAGACCCATGGGGCAATACTCCACGCAGCGGCCGCAGCGGATGCAGGGGTTGACCTGTGCGGGCTGTGCAGCTGCCTTGCTGAGCAGGATCAGACCGGAAGTGGTCTTGGTGGTGGGGTAGGAAAGGTTCTCCACAGCGGGGCCCATCATGGCACCGCCGGCAACCACCTTGCCCAGCTCGCCCTTCACGCCCACATAGTCCAGAATGTCCTGATAGGCGGTGCCCACGGGCACAACAACGTTCTGGGGCTTTGCGCAGGCATCGCCGTCCACGGTGATGGTACGCTGGACCACCGGCATACCGGTAGCCAGATACTTGCCCAGCGTGGAAACACTGGTCACGTTCATCACGATGGCGCCTGCATCGGCGGGCAGACCGCCGTGGGGCACCTCGCGGCCGAGGCACTTCTCAATGAGGATCAGCTCTGCGCCGGTGCCGTAAACACTGGGCAGGGGCTTTACCTCAATAGCGCTGTCGTCCTTGGTCTTTTTGCACAGCAGGTCGATGCACTCGGGCTTGTTGTTCTCAATGCCGATGATACACTTCGGGATGCCGGTATACTGCAGCACAGCCTTGATGCCGCAGATGATATCATCGCTGCACTCCAGCATCTCCTGCGTATCGCTGGTCAGCCACACCTCGCACTCGGAGGCGTTGATCAGTAAAGTATCCACCTTCTGCTTGGGCTGCAGTTTCACATCGGTGGGGAAGCCTGCGCCGCCCAAACCGACCAGACCGCACTCGCGCACGGCGGCAAGGAAGCTGGCCTTATCGGTGACTTCCGGTGCCTTGACAGCCGGGTCTACGGTCTGCTTGCCATCGGTCTTGATGACAACAGAATCGCACATACGGCCATTGGACAGACGGAAAGCTTCCACTGCAGCTACCGTACCGGAAACGCTGGAGTGGATGTTTGCGGAGACAAAGCCGCCCGCCTCACCGATCTTGGTGCCGACGAACACTTCATCGCCTTTTTTCACCAGTGCCTTGGCGGGTGCGCCAATGTGCTGGCTCATAAGGATGCGTACCTGCGCGGGCAGAGGCATCGGGACAGGTTTGCTTGCAGCAGTTGCCTTGTCATGCGGCGTATGCGCGCCAAGCGCCGCACGTTTCAGCTTGTTCAACATGGAATTCAAATCCCCCATTCTGCTTGAATTGCCGCCCCCACGCCCATGCAGGCGCACTGGTACAGGGACAGCAGCTGCTTAACACACTTATTGTATCATTTTGGCGCGGGAAGTCAACGACATCACGCCCCAAATGATGAAATTTCCTGAACTTTCTTATTCGTTTTCGCCAATTAGTTTTAACTAACCACCGTATTTTTCTTTTTGTTCTCCCCTCTCTGCCGTTTGCCTTTACTGCGGGAATATGCTATACTATACCTAACATGACAGGCGGAACGTCCCCCGCTCCGCTCCTGAACTTCACAAGGAGGCACCAAACCATGAAAGTTCTCAAAGCTCTGCTCGCCGTCCTCACCACTCTGGCTGTCGCCCTGACCGCTATTCTGCTGTTCTGGCAGGATAAAAGCGCTCCGCGCTATATCAAGATCTACGAAAACGAGCAGTAATATTTTTCTTGCAAAAATAACACCCCGGCCAAGCGGTAAAACCGCCCGGCTGGGGTGTTTTTGCGTTGTCCGGCAGACCACACAAAAACGCCGCCGACTTTTCGTCAGCGGCGTTTGCCAAATATGCTTAGTAATCGGTTTCGCAGCCAAGCAGGAATTTGATGTAGGCAAAGGTGCGCTCCCGCCCCAGGTCCCGCACCATGCGCAGCAGCTTTTCCAGCAGCGCCCGGGTCTCCGGGTGCATCAGGTAGTGATCCTTGCTGCGCTGATAGTACTCCCAAGCGGAAGCATCGGTGTACTTATCGCCCAGATAGATCTGGCTTGCCGCTACCCGGTCGCACACCATCTCGCAGACGTACCGCAGGGGGATCTTCATGCCGGTCAGGCCGGTCTTGGTGGTGCTGTAATCGATCCAGTATTCCAGATGATGCTTGTTGCGCCCCTTGTGGTGCAGCCACGCCGAGGTGTAGCCCTTGGCTGCGCGCTCGGCCTCGTTGGGGCTGTGGTCACCCTGATAGTAGATGCACCCGGGGATGAACTCGGTGGGGCTGTATTTGCTCAGGTCGTGGGCAAGCCCCTGTTCATACAGCCCGCATTCAAAGCAGTATTTCATCACCAGCAGCTTGTGCCGGGTGATGGTCTCGAAATGACCCTTGATGTTCATGCTGTTATTCCCTCCACTGCACCGTGATGCGTCCCTCTTTCAGCCCGCGCAGATCATCGCTTTCGGAAAAATCCTCCCGGTCCATGGTCAGATTGGGGTTGTAGTAGGGGTCATGCAGGATGTTCGCCTTGCCGTGCACATCGTACAGGCGCTGCTGCTCGGCGGCAAAGCGCCGTGCCTTTACCGGGTCTTTTTCGTCCCCGCCGCGGCTCTTGCTCTCGTAGTGGGTCAGCTGGGCGTAGGGCGTCCACGCAATGCGATAGCCCGCATCCCGCACCCGCAGACAGAAGTCCACATCGTTGAAGGCCACCGCAAAGGCTTCGTCCAGCCCCTTTACCTCGTCCCACACGCTGGTCTTTACCAGCAGGCAGGCACCAGTAACGGCAGAAAAGTCCTGCACCGTGGCGGTGCGGAACAGATAGCCGCTGCCGCCGGCCTTTTTGTACTTGTGGCTGTGTCCCGCGTAGCCCCCCAGCCCGGTAATGACGCCCGCGTGCTGGATGGTCTCGTCCGGGTAAAAGAGCATGGCACCGCACACTGCCGCCCCGCCGGGATGGGCGCATTGGCGCAGAAGTTCAGTGAGCCATTCGCCGCTGCGCACCTCCACATCGTTGTTCAGCAGCAGCAGATACTCGCCGGTGGCGTACTTGCGGCCAAAGTTGTTGATGCCGGAAAAGTTGAAGCCCTTTTTCGGGTAGGTGACCACCCGCAGGCCGTCGTAGCGCTGCTGCGCCTTTTTATAGTAGGCAAAGGTGGCGGGGTCGGTGGAGTTGTTCTCCACCACGATGACCTCAAAGTGCTCCCACCCGGTCTTTGTCCAGATGCTGTGCAGGCACTTTTCCAGATCCTCGGTGTGGTCCTTATTGGGGATGAGGATGCTTACCTTCGGTTCGCCCACGATGTCCCACTTCACCCGGTAGGTGCTGGGGAACAGACCGTCCTCCACCGTGCCGGTGCGCCCGGTGCGGGTCAGGTGGTCTGCCAGCGCCTTTTTGGCTGCTGCCGCCACATAGGGCTTGGCATCGGCACCACCGGAGGTAGACCCCGCGTGCACTCGCCAGTAGTAGAGCACCTGCGGCACATGGGCGGCACCGCCGGTCTTTTCCAGCAGCCGCAGGAACAGGTCATGATCCTGACTGCCGTCGCATTCTGGTCGTTCGCCGCCCAGCTGCTCCCACAGCTCTTTTTTGAACACCGCCAGATGGCAGATGTAGTTGCAGCACAGCAGGTAGTCCGGGGCGTAGTCCGGCTTGAAGTGCGCCACCATGGGGCGGCGGATGCTCTTGGCGAACAGCGCTTCGTCGCTGTACAGAAAACCGTCCGGTTCTCCGCACTGCCGCAGCTGCAGGATAGCCTTGCCCATGGTATACAGAGCATGGGGTGCCAGAATGTCGTCGTGGTCTGCCAGCGCCAGATATTCCCCTGTTGCCAGCTGTGCGGCAGCGTTGGTGTTGGCGGCAATGCCCTTATTTTCGATCTTTTTGTATACGATCCGTTGATTTTTTTGCTGATATTCCTTTACGATGCGCTCTACGTCCCCGTGGGCGGCGTCCGAAGCATCGGCAAGGCAGAGCTGCCCGTTGGGCGCGGTCTGCCCCGCAAAGGAATCCAGAAACTCCCGCAGGTATTTTTCAGGGGTATTATACAGCGGGGTCAGCACCGAGATGGTGGGCAGACCGCAGTCTGCCGCCGTTTTGCCTGCCATCTCTGCACGCTGCGCTTCCAGCACCTTTTTGGCGGGCAGGTAGCGTGCGCGTTTGCCAAAGCAGCGGCGCTTGACAAAGCCCGCACCGCGCATGACCATGGTGGACAGACCCTCGTCCTTTGTCAGCTGCACGGCATAGCCGACAAGCTCCTTGGCGCGTTTCAACCGTACGTTCATATCAGACCTCGCCGCGCTGAGTCGCCTTGTAGGCGGCGCAGACTGTTGCGGTGTCCCCGTTCATTTTCAGGTGGCCGTGGCTCAGCCATGCCACCTTGGTGCACATCCGCTCGATCTGCTCGATGGAGTGGGACACCAGAATGACCGTGGTGCCGCCCGCCATCAGCTCCTGCATCCGCTTTTCGCACTTCTGCTGGAACAAAAAGTCGCCCACCGACAGCACCTCGTCCGCAATGAGGATATCGGGCTTGGTGATGGTGGCAATGGCAAAACCAATGCGCGCCACCATGCCGGAGGAGTAGTTTTTCAGCGGCACGTCCAGAAAATTTTCCAGCTCGCTGAATTCCACGATCTCGTCAAATTTTTCGTCCAGATACTTGGGCGAGAAGCCCAGCACCGTGCCGTTGAGGTAGATATTCTCGCGGGCGGTCAGGTCCATATCAAAGCCCGCACCCAGCTCAATGAGCGGGGCGATGGTGCCGTTTACGGTCACCTTGCCCTTGCTGGGCTTGTACACCCCGGCAATGGTCTTGAGTAGGGTGGATTTGCCCGAGCCGTTCAAGCCCACAAGGCCGTAAAAATCGCCGGGCATAATGTCCAGACTGACGTCCTTTAAAGCGTAGAACTCGTCGTACTGCAGCCGTCCCTGCACCATGGCCAGAAAGTACTCCTTCAGGCTCTCATGCTTTTCCTTGGAAAGGTTGAAGCACATGGAAACATTGTCCACTTTGATGATCGGTTCCATTGTTCACCCTCCTTAAATGTGCAGCACAAAGCGGTCCTGCGTTTTGCGGAACATCCACAGCCCCGCCACCATGGACACTACGGCGCAAATGCCGCAGACAAGGAACATATTCCCGTCCAGCGGGATGCCCCACATCACCGTGCGGCGGAAGCCCGTGATATACCAGTACATGGGGTTCAGCTTGATGATCTGCTGCATATTGAAGCCGCCGATGGAAAAGGTCATCTGGGTGGGGTCGTAGAAGATGGCGGAGAAATACAGCAGCGCGGTGACGAACACGCTCCAGATATGCATGATATCCCGGAAGAACACGGTAGCCGCCGCTAAGAACATACTGACCCCGAGACTGAAGAAGAACAAGGTCACCAGCGGGTACAGCGCTTCAAAAATAGTCAGATGGAAGGGCGCACCGGTAAAGATCATGACCAGCAGCAGCGCCACAAAGCTGAACACGCAGTTCACCATGGCAAAACAGCATTTTTCCAGCGGGAAGATATACTTGGGGATATACACCTTTTTCAGCAGCGGGGCGGCGCTGAGCACGCTGCTCATGCTGGTGGAGGTAGCTTCGTTGAAGAAGTTGAACAGCAGCTGACCGCACATCAGAAAGACGGCAAAGTTGTCGATGCCGCTGCCCCGCATATCCATCAGGCTGCTGAACACCGCCCAGTACACAAGGCACATCAGCAGCGGGTTCAAAACGCTCCACACCACGCCCAGCACGCTGCGACGGTATTTCAGCTTGAAATCACGGCTTACAAGGTTCCACAGCAGATAGCGGTAGCGCCAGAAGCCGTTCCACATCCCTTTGAGTTTTGCCACGGGCGATCACCACTTTTCAAAATACTCGAACTTCTGGGCGGCAAAGGGCTCGTGCAGCTTGTCCTTTGCGCTGGTCTTGTGCTCGCAGCCGCAGTCCGGCCACTGCACGTTGACGGTGGGGTCGTCGTAGGGGATGCCGCCCTCGCTGGTGGGGTCGTAGACATCGGTGCACTTGTAGCAGAACTCTGCCACATCGCTCAGCACCAGAAAACCATGGGCAAAGCCCTCCGGGATATAGAACATCTTCTTGTTGTCCTCGGAGAGGGTGACGCCCACCCACTTGCCAAAGGTAGCGCTGTGGGGACGGCAGTCCACGGCTACGTCATACACCTCACCCTTGGTCACGCGCACCAGTTTGCCCTGGGTATGGTTCTTCTGGAAGTGCAGCCCGCGCAGCACGCCCCGGGTGGAGCGGCTCTGGTTGTCCTGCACGAATTCCTTGTCGATGCCGGCCTCTGCGAACTGGTCCTTCTGGTAGGTCTCCATAAAATAGCCGCGGTCGTCGCCGAACACCTGCGGCTCAATGACCACCACGCCGGGGATCTCGGTCTGCGTAAAAATAAACTTGCCCATGATATTGTACCTCTCTTTTTTTCTGAAAGTTTTTTCTTTATCTGGAAAAGTCTGGTTTTGAACAGGCTTTTACGCTTTGTTATGGTGCTTTGCCGTTTTGCGGCGCTTTTTCAGGCGGGCGTGCAGCCGCAGCACCAGCACCGTGACCACGGCTGCGCCTATGGTACACCCCACCGAGATGCCCGCCAGCAGCCATGCGCTGCTGCCCGGCTCCACGTCCTTGGCAGTATCCAGCTTTTTGCCGGCGCTCTGCTCCAGCAGCTCGGCAAGACCGGTGATCTCGGCCTTCACCCGCACGCTGGTACTCTCCTGCTTTGCGCCGCCGTTCAGGGTATACACCGCATACACGGCGGGTTCTGCGCCCAGCAGATACTGCTCCGGCAGTTCCAAATCCACGGTCACATCCTGCGCGGATAAGCCCTCGGCCAGCAGCAGCTTCACCCCGGGGTCGGCCACGGTGACCGTACCAAGGCTCTGCCCGCCGCCCGCCACTGCCAGCTGTGCGGTGACGCTGCCGCCGGGCAGCTGGGTGTAGTTTTTGTAGGTGGCAAAGGCGTAGTCCAGCAGGGTGCGCACATCATTATATTTGTCGGTGCTCAGCTGGCTTTGCATCGTCACACAGATCAGCCGCACCCCGTCCTGCTCCGCCAGACAGACATAGCTGTACCGGGCGGTGTTGGTGTAGCCCAGCTTGGAGCCCAGCACGCTGTCGATGTGGTAGCGACTGGAGCCGATGCGGATCTTATCCTGCTGGGAGAAGTAACGGATCACCGGCTGGATGTTGGTGGACTGCATGGTGTACATCTGGTTGCGGGTGAACACATCCTCAAACCCCGGCTGCTGCAGCGCCCAGCGCAAAATCTGCGCCATATCGTAGCAGCTGGTGTAGTGATCCTCATCGCTGATGCCGTGGGGGTTTGAAAAGTGGGTGTGGGCAAGACCAAGCTCCTCCACCTGTGCATTCATGGCCGCCACGCCGTCCGCGATGGTGCCGCCGCCGAAATACTCTGCCAGCAGGTTGGCACCATCGTTGGCGCTGGCCATCTGGGTAGCGTACAGCGCATCCACCAAGGGGACTTCCTCCCCTTCCCGCAGGGCGATATGGCTGGAATCCGTGCCCGCCAGCGAATAGACATCCTCGTGGCTCACGGTCAGCTTTACGTCATCCCAGTCCCCCTGTGCCTTTTCGCAGGCAAGACCAAGGGTCATCACCTTGGTAATGGAGGCCGGGTGCAGCTCTTCGTCCATATTCTGCTGCGCCAGCACAAGGCCGGTGTCTGCGTCCATAATGCAGTATGCCCGGGTATTGGCCAGCGCCGGGCCGGCTGCTGCCGCGCCGGGCACCAGCACAGTGCCTATCAAAAGCAGCACAGTGCACAGTGCTGCGGTAAATTTTTTCATCTGGTATACTCCGCTTGTCAGTTTTATGCCAGTAAGGCATCATTTGGAGTATACCACATTTTTTCCCCGCTGAAAAGGGATTTACGCATTCCTTTGTCCCAGCAGCACCGGCTGCAGCTGCTCACCCCGCAAAGCAGCGTCCACGGCGGCGGGCAGCAGGGCAAGATCTGCCTTCAGGCTCTGGGGCTTGGCAAAGGGGTCATCCTGCCCGTAGGGCACAAAATAATAGTGCTTGCGCTGGCACAGCCGCGCCATGTTTTCGCCGGAAGCGCCAAGGCCGTCGTTGGTGGAGACTGCCAGCACCACCGGGCTGCCCACCCGCAGCAGGCTTTTGGCAGCAAGGGTCACCGGCGTATCCG
>OAVJ01000928.1_pt1 | contig 13998 bp, 13 predicted proteins | sample 1516901 | NCBI WGS metagenome assembly OAVJ01 (sample SAMEA2580073, study PRJEB22360) | human gut metagenome | biome: human gut; feature: human-associated habitat; material: faeces | place: Denmark | collected 2008/2010 | reverse complement strand
TTCGGCTGTTTTTCAATTTTGATTATAATATGCACATGGTCAGGCATGATACAAGACATCTCTACAAAAACGTCGGGATAGTGCTCAGATATCTCTGTGAGTTTTCTCTTTACAAGTTTTCCTGTATCAGAAAGTTTTGGGTGCAGAATTTCATTTGCAGTCAGCGGGCGAACACTGTTCGCCCCTACATTCTCCCACAGGACTTGGTATTTTTCAGTAACACATATCGTCACAAAATACAAGCCGTTCGCAGAATAATCATAACCCTCAAGACGTATTTTCTTTCGTCTTGGCAAATCTTCACTTGTCATATTTTATTTTCCTCAAAATATCTGACCGCCTGCTCTTTGTTTTTTGCTATCTCCTCACGGAGGCTGTCAAAGCTGTCAAACATTTTTTCGGGGCGAAGAAATTCATGCAGTTCAAGTTTTAGCTTTCTGCCGTAAAGATCCCCATGATAATCCATGATGAAGGTTTCTGCAAGGGGAGCTGTTTCAACATGGACGGTAGGCTTTACGCCTATATTTGTCACGCCTGCATACTTATTTTCGTCTATTTCAACAGCGGAGCAATAAACGCCGAATTTCGGCATTACCCTGCCCTTTGGTATCTGCTGATTTATCGTGGGGAAATCCCACGTTCTGCCACGCTGAAAGCCGTGTTCCACTTCAAGGCAGAATCCAAAATGATAACCCAGCATTTCATTTGCTTTGGCTATCTCGCCCTCACGGACGCATCGTCTTATCTCAGTGGAACTTATGACCTCGCCGCCCATGAGCAGTGGACTTACTATTTCCACATCTATATCATATTTTTCACCGAGCCTTTTAAGGTCAACAGCCTTGCCCTGTGCGCCTTTGCCGAATGTAAAATCGTTTCCGCACACTGCACCGCTGCAATTGAGCCTTTCTTTCAGCACCTTTTTCACAAAATCCTCCGGTGACATTCCTTTGAACTCTGCAAAATCAGGTGAGAAAAGCACTTCGACCCCAAGCTCTGCCATTTTTTTATGCTTTTCCTCGTCGCTCATAAGCATTTCTATCCTGCCGTCATGACCTTTTGAGGTCACTGTGTCGGTCTTGAAACAGAAAACTGCCGAATGTCCGTCAAGGCTCTGAGCCTTTTTCACAGCCGTTGTTATTATGAGCTGATGTCCTCTGTGGACTCCGTCAAAAAGTCCAAGAGCGCAAACTGTCCTTTTTTTGGGGATAAACCCGCTGTTTGTTATATCCGTCAAAATATCCCTCCGAATAAAACAAATTATCAGAAATTTTTGAAGCTTCTGAAGCTGCCCTCATGAAAAGCGCCGATACCGAGGAAGCTGTTATCACTGCCGTAGACACGGTAGAGCTTGTCCTCTGACAGATCTTTTATCCCTGTCTGCTCAGGTCTGAGCTTTACTCCGTTTCTATAAAGCTTTGTTTCCCACTGTCCAAGGGTAGTTTTTTCGTAGCTTTCAAAGGCTCTGTCAAGTGGGATAAGCATTTGTGGCAGCTTATCCTGCTCACAAATTTCGGCTATCTCCTCTATGGTATAGCAATCCTTTATATCGACGCCACCTGAATAGGAACGCTCAAGAGAAGTCATCATTCCGCCGCAGCCAAGCTTTTCACCTATGTCGCTGATAACGGAGCGTATATAAGTACCTTTTTCGCAATCAACTTTCATTACGCCCCTGCGTGAAGCTTCGTCATATTCTATTATATCAATGCTGTCGATATGGACAGCTCTCGGCTCACGCTCTATTTCTTTGCCTGCTCTTGCAAGCTCATAGAGCTTTTTGCCGTTCACTTTTATTGCAGAATACATAGGCGGCACCTGCATGATATCGCCTACAAAACTGCTTTTTGCACATTCAAGGTCGGCTCTGGTAACTGCCTTGTCGCTTGTTTTTAACGTCTTTCCTGTGCTGTCTAAGGTATCGGTGCTTACCCCAAGCTGAAAGCCTGCGGTATAGACCTTTCGTCTGTCGGGGATAATATCGCAGGCTTTTGTGGCTCTGCCCACGAAAACAGGCAGAACGCCTGTTGCCATAGGGTCAAGGGTCCCTGAATGACCCAATCTTTTTATCCTTAGAACGCCTCTGAGCTTTGCGATAACGTCAAAAGAAGTCCAGCCTTCGGGCTTTTTTACAGGCAAAATGCCGCAGATATTATCCTTGCTGTTATCCAAGCTCATCAGCCCAAGACCTTTTCCGCTTGCTTGAGAAGCTTAGCCTTTACTTCTTCAAGGCTTCCTGTTATCTCACAGCCTGCGGCTCTTATGTGTCCTCCGCCGCCAAACTCACGGCAGAATGCAGAAGCGTCTATCTCATCGTCGCTTCTTACTGATATTTTAAAGACGTTCTCGTGTCTTTGCTTAACTGTTATGCCTATTTTCACGCCCTCAACGGACAATGGTATAGAAGCAAGTCCCTCGAACTCGGCAGCGTCAACGCCGCTTTTCTCCATTAGCTCTTTTGTAAGCACTATCATAGAGCATTTGCCACCGCAGTAATACTCCATATTCGCTGTAACGGACTGCTCCACCATAAGTCTGCCCTTGCTTTTTACATCAAACATTTTTCTGTTGATATAAGCAAAATCTATGCCATATGACATAAGCTCTGCACAGGCGATATGAGCCTGCGGAGTTGTGTTTTCATACTTAAAGCAGCCTGTATCCGTTGCAATGCCTGTATAAAGGCATCTCGCTATCTGACGTGATATCTTTCTGCCTGAAGCTTTGAATATCTTATACATTATAAGTGCTGCGGCAGAAGCGTCTGCTTCTACATATGACTGCTTTGCAAAATACTTGTTTGAGATGTGGTGGTCGATGCAAAGGTCGATCGCACCCTCCTCGGCATACTTTGAAAGGTTGCTGCCAAGAAGATTTGTGTCTGCGATATCCACTGCGATAACGTACTTCACATCAAATTCCTGAGGGTAATAGCTCTCATAGATAAGATCATATCTTTCGGGAAAGCTGTCGGAATTTACAACGTTAGCCTTTTTCCCCATATCTCTCAGAAAAGCACACAGGGCAAAGCCTGAACCAAGCGTATCGCCGTCGGGGCTTTTATGAGTTAAAATAAGAAAATTGTCATTTTCTTCAAATATTTTAAGAATATCCTGAAATGTCATAATATCCTTTCTCCTCTATTACTCTTCGCCGTCTTTCTCTTCTTTTTCTTCTTCGGGCAGAACTTCTTTAAGAAGCTTGTTTATCTTTGCTGAATGCTCGATAGAATTATCTGCGATAAATTTAAGCTCAGGGCATTTTTTCAGCTTCAGCACGTTTGATATCTCTCTTTTGAGAAATCCTGTTGCCGACTCAAAGCCCTTAACGGCTTCCTTTGCCTTTTCATAGCCCTCAAAGCTTGAAACATACACTTTACAGAATGAGCCGTCGCCTGCCACGTCGCAGCGGACGATAGTGAGCATATCTCCTCCGTGTATCCTTGGGTCTTTAAGGTCTCTCATTTTGCCCGATATTATTCTTCTTATATCTTCGGACATACGTCCTGCTCTGTAACCTGCCATAATATCTTTATCTCCTGCTTAAATATGCTCTTACGGGGCGGCTGTCCGTCCCGTAAGCATCATTATCAATCTCTGTATTCTTCCATATAGAACGCCTCGAAAATGTCACCCTCCTTGATATCGGTGAACTTTTCAAGAGTGATACCGCACTCAAAGCCTGCGGCAACTTCCTTGGCGTCGTCCTTAAATCTCTTAAGGCTTGACATCTTATCCTCGGCGATAACGATACCGTCTCTTACGACTCTTATCTCGTTATTTCTGCCCACCTTACCATCAAGAACGTAAGAACCTGCTACAGTACCAACATTGGATATCTTGTAGACCTGTCTTACCTCGATACGGGCTGTTTCCACCTCTCTGTACTTAGGAGCGAGCATACCCTTCATAGCGTCTGTTATTTCTTCTATTGCATCATAGATTATTCTGTAAAGTCTGATATCAACGCCACTCTGCTCTGCATTCTGCTTTGCAACAGGGTCAGGACGAACGTTAAATCCAACGATGATAGCGTTTGAAGCGTTTGCGAGCATAACGTCGCTTTCAGATACAGCGCCTACGCCGCCGTGGATGACCTTAACTCTGACCTCGTCATTTGAAAGCTTTTCAAGTGACTGTTTAACGGCTTCAACTGAGCCTTGAACGTCAGCCTTGACGATGATAGGAAGCTCTTTCATTTCTCCCTCAGCTATCTGGCTGAACAGATTGTCGAGAGTTACCTTCTGATGCTGCTGGAACTGTTCTTCCTTAGCTTCATGCTTTCTCTGCTCAACAAGCTCTCTTGCAAGCTTTTCGTCTGCAACTGCGTTGAAAACGTCACCTGCACTTGGAACTTCGCCCAGACCTGTTATCTCAACAGGTGTTGATGGGCCGGCTTCCTTAATGCTTCTGCCCTTATCGTTTGTCATCGTTCTGATACGTCCGACAGAAGTGCCTGCGATTATAACGTCGCCTGACTTCAAAGTACCATTCTGAACGAGGAGTGTAGCAACAGGGCCTTTACCCTTATCAAGTCTGGCCTCGACAACAGTACCTCTTGCAAGTCTGTCAGGGTTAGCTTTAAGCTCCTTGACCTCTGCAACGAGGAGAATGTTTTCAAGAAGCTCGTCGATACCCATACCGGTCTTTGCGGAAACAGGAACTGCGATAACATCGCCGCCCCATTCCTCGACAACGAGGGACTGCTCTGTGAGCTGCTGCTTAACTCTGTCAGGGTCTGCGCCTTCTTTATCCATTTTATTGATAGCAACGATTATTGAAACGCCCGCTGCCTTTGCGTGGTTGATAGACTCGATAGTCTGCGGCATGATACCGTCATCAGCGGCAACAACGAGGATAGCGATATCTGTAACGTTCGCACCTCTTGCTCTCATGGCTGTGAAAGCTTCATGACCCGGAGTATCCAGGAACGTTATCTTCTTGCCCTGATACTCTACCTGATAAGCACCGATATGCTGTGTGATACCGCCTGCCTCAGTGTCAGTAACGTGAGCGTTTCTTATTCTGTCGAGGATAGATGTCTTACCATGGTCAACGTGACCCATAACGACAACGACAGGGCATCTTTCCTGCAGGCTCTCCTCTGGATCTTCGTCAGTTTCGATAAGTCTTTCTTCTATTGTAACGTGTACTTCCTTTTCAACCTTTGCGCCAAGCTCTTCTGCAACAAGTGCGGCGGTATCAAAGTCGACCACCTCATTGATAGAAGCCATTACGCCAAGACCCATAAGCTTTTTGATGACCTCGGTAGCTGTTACTTTAAGTCTGCTTGCAAGCTCTGAAACAACGATCTCGTCAGGTATCATGACCTTGAGCTGCTGCTTTCTTGCTCTTTCAAGCTCCAGTCTGCGGAGCTTTTCGCTCTCAGTTTCCTTCTTATGTGAGAACTGCTGTTTCTTTCTCTGCTGAGATTTCTGAGTGAGCTTCTGCTTCTTTGTGAAGTTATCCTTGCTCTTGTTCTGCTTTGAGTTTGCAAGGTTATCATACTTCTCGTTATACTTATCAAGCTCTATATAGCTTCCTCTTGTGTCGATAGTTCTCTGTGTACCGAATGAATCGTTATCCTCAGAGATAGTATATCCGCCTGAAGCTTCTTTCTTATCAGAAAAACCGCCAAGCTGCTGACGAACGCCATGCTCTTTCTTCTTTGCAGGCTTCTGTGGAGCTGGCTGCTTTTTCTTCTGTTCAGGTGCAGGCTGTTTTGTTTCGGCCTTGACCTCCGGCTTCTTTTCCACCTTTGGCTCTGCCTTAGGCTCAGGCTTTGCTTCCGCCTTTGGAGCCGGCTTAGGCTCAGGCTTCTTTTCAGCCTTTTTCTCCTTTTTCTCAGCCTTTACAGGCTTCTTATCTGCCTTCTTTTCTTCCTTGACAGGCTTTACGTTATTTGCATAGAAAGCATCAAAGCTGTCCACCTGATTGTTCTGTGTATAATACTCCAGAACATAAGAGATCTCCTCAGGGGTAAGCACTGACTGTGTTTTCTTTGGCTCTCCGCCGAGCTTGCCAAGACACTCGATAAGGTCGTTATTTGTAACTTTCAGATCCTTAGCCATATCGCTAAGCTTATATTTAGTTGTTTTCATACTCATAGGCTGTAAAATACCTCCTCAATAAATGCTAAATGCTATAAAACTCATTTTCGTCTATAGGGATCTCCTCAAGCCCTTTGGCGCAAGCCTTTGCGAAGCCTCCCTCGCAAATAGCGATAACGCCTGTTCTTTTGCCAAGGCCAAAATGGATATCGTCCATTGTCATGCCAAGACTGTAAAGCTTTATCCCGTTTTTGTAGCAGTTGAACTTTATCTCTTTAAGAGATTTAGGTGAAAAATCCGTTGCCGCAAACACTGCGCAGGCTTTGCCTGTATTGCAGGCGTCCTTCACCATATCCATACCCATTACAAGCTTTCCTGCTTTTCTGCACATTGTAACAAGCCCTATTTTATTATTCATTTTCCCTAAGCTCGCCCTCCATGCTGTTATATATATCTTCGCTTATCATGCAGGAAAAGCTTCTTTCAAACTTTCTTGCTTTTCTTGCTTTTTCAAAGCATTCGACACTTTTGCATATATAAGCGCCTCTGCCTGATTTTTTGCCTGTGAGGTCAAGGGAGATATCCCCCTCTTTTGACTTCACCACTCTGATAAGCTCTCTCTTGGGTTTCATTTCGCCGCACCCAAGACACATTCTCATTGGTATCTTCTTAGTTTTCATCATCGGCAGCCTCAGCCTTTGCAGAGCTTTCGGATACGATATCTATTTTATAGCCTGTCAGACCTGCGGCAAGCTTTGCGTTCTGACCCTTATTACCGATAGCAAGTGAGAGCTGGTTATCTGGAACAGTAACACGGCACTCTCTTACGCCCTCCTCTTCGCTGAGAACAACGTTTATTACCTCAGCCGGAGCAAGAGCCTTTGCGATAAACTGTGCAGGGTCTTCGCACCAATTGATAACGTCTATCTTCTCGCCTTTAAGCTCGTTCACAACAGAAGTTATTCTTGACTTTCTAGGACCGATACAAGCTCCTACGGCGTCAACATTAGGGTCCTTTGAATAAACCGCTATCTTGCTTCTTGCGCCTGCAACTCTTGAAATAGCCTTTACTTCAACAGTGCCGTCTGCTATCTCAGGAACTTCAAGCTCAAAAAGTCTTTTAACAAGTTCTCTGTGAGTTCTTGATATCTTGATAGAAGGCTTTCTGTCAGGATTTGCGATACCCACAACATATACCTTGATGATATCTCCTGCCTTGAGTGTTTCGCCTGGTATCTGCTCGTTTCTTACAAGATAAACTTCGTTCTTGTCGATAGTAAGTATAGCGTTCTGAGTAGCAGGCTCGACCTTCTGGACTGTGGCAGAAACGCACTCATGCTCCTTATCGTGATACTGCTCGATAAGTCTTGCTCTTTCAAAATCCTTGATATCGTGCTTGATAGACTGCTTTGCATTCTGAGCGGCAACTCTGCCGAACTTTGCAGGGTCGAGAGGTATCTCCACCATATCGCCCACCTTGATGTTAGGGTCATAGACCTTTGCTTCGTCAAGGAAGATCTCGTTGTCAGGGTCGTCAACATACATAACGTCCATGACTTCCTTGAGTATCCTTATATCGAGCTTTCCTGTAACAGGGTCGATATCCACTCTGATGTTCTCGCAGTAAGGATAATCCTTCTTGATAGCCTTTTCGATACCTGATTTTATTTTCTCAATAAGTATATCGCTGCCAATATTATTTTCCTTTTCCAAATCCGTCAGAGCTTCAAAAAATTTGCTGGTCATTTCCTTATTCATTTTCTGATCAATCCTTTCACACTTGATTCGGGCTTTGCCCATATTTATTAAATTTCTTCATTCAGAACAGGTCTGCGTCGTCATTGAGCTTTACATAAGCACAATCTGCAAGCTTGAACTCTACATTCTCCACGCCGTTCATATCCTCGTCCAGCTTCTGACAAAGTATCTTATCCTTGTCATATCCCACAAGACCTACAACGAATTCTTTTTCACCGTTTTCGTCAGGTCTTATGAGCCTTACTCTTACAACGTCGCCAATGCAGACTTCAAAATGCTCGGGTCTTCTAAGTTCTCTGCCAAGTCCGGGACTTCCGCACTCCAGCACATAGCTCTGAGATATAGGGTCTGCCTCGTCAAGCGCCTTGTTCATCGGTCTTGTGAAGGCTTCGCAATCGTCCATATCTATGCCGCCGTCCTTGTCGATAAGCACCCTGAGGTACCACGTTGCTCCCTCCTTTTCAAACCTTACGTCCCAAAGGAAAAAGCCAAGCTCGTCTGCGATAGGCTGTGCAAGCTCTCTTACCTTTTCTACCGTAGTTTTCTTTACTTCCATACAGCACCTCCGTTAATGCTTTTCATAACAACGCCTGACGGCTTTGCCCTAAAAAAAGCCCCATACAAAACCAAAAGACCGGAAGTCAAGTTCCAGTCTTTCATTAAAAGCCTATTGTAATTATTATACCACACAAAACAGTTTTTTGCAAGGACATTCAAAAGTTTTTAATGAAAAGAATTAAATATTATGTTAATAGTCTGTAAACATTCCGTCAACTGGCGTTCTTTTCATTTTCTTCAGGAGTATCCTTTGGTTTTTCTTTTGTTTTATCAAGGGGTTTCTTCACTGTTCCCTCTACAAAATCGAGGGGAACGGTGAACATTATGCCCGTATTAGGCTGAGATAAATCGCCCACTGTATTATAAACTATTTTTCGTGCGGTATCGAGCTGATCGTTCTTTATTACCGACAGGATAGTTCTGTTATCCTCGTCACCGCTGAAAAGGCCTCGGATAGAGGAGCTGAGAAAGCTGCTGTCAAGTCTTGAAAGGGTCATTGCCATACCTGACGACTCGATTATAGTCGCACCCTTTATGCCTGCTGCTGAAAGTCCCTCCAGCAGATAGTCAAGCACGTCTGTTTTATTAAGGATTATGACCAGAAGTTTCACGTTATATCGCCCCCTGTTAAAATTTCAGCCTTTACGTTTTTACTTCTCCGCTGCTGACGGTGCGGTATCTTTGAGCATTGTCTGAACGCTCTCCTTGAACTTATCAGACACCTTAAAGTGAGAATCGTCCGTCCACTCGCCCTCTGGCACAAGAGCTTCTGCAGGAGTAAGGTTCTGATCCAGCATATCCTTGAGATATGACTTTTCTTCCTTATACTGTGCACTTGTCCAATCGGTATCGCTGTTTGCGGTGAATATATTATAGAAGTTATCAAGATTATCCTTAGTGATATTCGTCTGCTGGAAAGCGTTGTTTATAAGCATTGTCACCGCAGTTCCAAGGAACTTCATATTACCGTTCCTGCCCTCTTTGAAAACAGGATACTGACAGATAAGTCTTATCTGATGACCGCTGAGGTTAGTCAGATCGCCGCTTGGGATAGCAATATCGTTCTCGTCATTATCCTGAGAGAGATAGTAAAGCTCCTCATCAGGAGTATATGTAATTCCGCCCACAATATCCGCCGCATTCTCGAATGCGTCATTTGTGAGAGAAACGTAATTGTCTATAGTGATACCGAAAGTGTCTGCAACGGCTGCTTCAAGCTTCACCATGCCGCCCTCTTCGTGTATCTCACGCATTGTCTGGCTTCCGCTCACTGTGAACGCTGAAACAGGCATTATGATTATCTTTTTTGCGTCCGGTGCAACTCTTATGACTGTTGCGTCTGCAAGAACGCCCTTGCTGTTCACTCTTGCAAAAAGGGTATTATAAACCGGGCTTTTTATGCCTGCGTCGCTGTCGCTGTCATCATTGCCGATAACACCAAACTCTCTGAGGGCATACAGTGCAAGCATGCCGATAACAAAGAGAAATATTATCATCGTTATGAAGTAGACCAGAGCGATCGGAGCCTGAGATCTTCTTTTTTTCTTGTGAGCTTTCGTCTGAGCCATGTTATTGATCTCCTTACTTTCAAATATATACAGGCAGGCATACTGTCCGCCATATTTTCATATATAAACTTTTTCGGAAAAATTCTCGAAAACTATTGAACAATTTGCAATTTAGGTGTAAACTAAATAGGACGGCTGTCTGAGTCTGAGTCGATATAAAAAACAGGATTATCGTCAAGGCATATGATGTTCAGCGTAAGGCCTGCACGCTTTGCCATGTTTATGGTCTGCAAAGTGCCTGAGCCTTTGGCTTTCTCTTTTATGACCCCGATCAGACGAGAGGAATGTTCAACCATAAAGCTGTTTCGCTTTTTATAACAGCCGTTTTCATACTTGGGGCTTGTTATCACGACCGCACTGCAAGAGTTCAGAATAAGCGAATATGTATAGCTGTCCAAGGGTGTTTTCATCTCTGTACGCTGACCTGCATAGGGCAGAACGCACACGAGCTTCATATCCTTATATTCGGGCTGAGCCGAAAGGCTGTGGACTATCTCAGCACAGCGCAGGTCGATACCTTTTGACATACCTGATATAAAAGTACGGCAGCCTTCGCTATATGCTTCCTTTATCATAAGGACGAGCATACTCAGGAGATTTTTCATACCCTGCTTATGGACATCGCCGCCGAAAGGCAGATCCCTGTCCCTATGACCTGTAAAGCAGCAAGAGGTATCTCGGTTGCAGAAAAATTCTTCTGCGGGGACGATATTATTCACATCAAAGCCTCCTGAAAGATTTGGCGACACAATGCCCATGATAAGAACATTATAACACATTGATTTATCTTTTTCAATAGAAAATGACAAATATTTTGTGCAAAGGCACAATTATAAAACCGAAAGGGAAGAAAAATAAAATGGATTTTTTGAAGAGAGCATGGGCTGAGGTAGATCTTGACAGCATTGAATACAATCTGAAAGAATACCGCAGGCTCATAGGGGAAAAAACAGAGATAATGTGCGTTGTAAAGGCGAGCTGCTACGGACATTTTGACAACGGGGTAGTTCCGTTTCTTGAAAACGAGATGGACATTCACTGGTTTGCGGTATCGAACATACACGAAGCCCACAGGCTCAGGGATATGGGCATAAAGGGCGAGATACTCATTTTGGGCTACACACCTCCTGAGAATGCCAAGTGGCTCACAAGGCTTGACATCATTCAGGCTTGCACAGAGCTTTCATATGCTAAAGCACTTTCAGAAAACGCTGACGGCAAGGTACGCATACATGCCGCTATCGACACGGGCATGACGAGGATAGGTCTTCACGGGGAAACCGACAAGATATACGGTGAGCTTAAAGAAATATCAAAGCTTGAAAACATTGCGCTGGAGGGCATTTTCACCCACTATGCGGTGGCTGACAGCCTGAGAGAGCAGGACGAGGAATACACAAAGGCACAGACGGAGAAGATACTTGCCGTTGCTGACAAATGCGAAGCAGAGGGGCTTCACCTTGAAAAAGTGCATTTTCTCAACTCAGCCGGCGGAGTATACTATTATAATGAGAGAAGCTCTCTTGCAAGGCTTGGAATAATACTTTACGGACTTTATCCTGACCCTGCAAAGGCTCTGCCTTTTGAGCCAAAGCCTGCTATGGAATTTAAGGCGGCTGTTGCGCAGGTAAAATACATAGACAAGGGAACTGATGTAAGCTACGGCAGGACTTACACTGCAAATGGCAAAGTAAAGCTCGCAACTGTTACGGCAGGCTATGCAGACGGCTATCCAAGGGCGCTTTCAAACAAGGGATATGTGCTTATCAACGGAAAGAAATGCCCTATCACAGGCAGGATATGTATGGATCAGTTCATGTGTGATGTAACTGAGGTAGAGGACGTAAAGGCAGGGGACGAGGCTGTCCTCATAGGCGCACAGGGAAATGAAAAGATAACCGCCGACGATATCGGCAGAATGACAGGAACGATAGGCTACGAGATAGTTTGCGGAATATCTGCAAGAGTGCCGAGAGTTATCTCACGCCATGGAGAGCAGACGGCTGTTCTTGAAATAGAGTAAGGGAGGATAAAGAGCCATGATAAGATTTTTCGGCGGCAGGGTAATGACCCTTGCCAACGGCATAGAAACGCAGGATATAGAGGTCTGGACGGAAGGCTCAAAGATAGTTTTCGTTGGCAAGCCTAAGGCTGAGGAGCTTGACGGAAAGGTTTTTGAACGTGAATATGACCTCAAGGGAAATCTCCTTATGCCGTCATTCAAAAATGCGCACACTCACTCGGCAATGACTTTTCTGCGTTCATATGCTGACGATATGCCTTTGCAGGACTGGCTTTTCAAGCAGATCTTTCCAATGGAAGCAAAGCTTGACGGAGAGAAAGTTTACTGGCTCACGAAGCTTGCTATACTTGAATATCTCACAACAGGTTGCACGGCGGCATTTGATATGTACTTTGAGCTTGACGATTATGTAAAAGCCTGCACGGAAAGCGGCTTCCGCTCTGTGCTTTGCGGTGCGGTAAGCGGTGACAAGTCTAATCTTGAAAGGCTTGAAAACAACTATCTGAAATACAACAATGTTGACCCTCTTATAAGCTTTATGCTTGGCTTCCATGCAGAATACACCTGCGAAAAGGAGCTTATGGAGGGCGTTGGCAAGCTTGCGGCAAAATACAAAGCGCCTGTTGCAATGCACAACTCGGAAACTGCAAAAGAAGTCAGAGAGTGCATAGAGAAATACGGCATGACGCCAACTGAGCTTTTTGACAGCTTTGGAATTTTCGACTTTGGCGGTGCAGGTTTCCACTGCGTTCACATGAGCGACAAGGATCTTGAGATATTCAAAAACAAGGGCGTATGGGCTGTTCACTGTGCAGGCTCTAACGTAAAGCTTGCGAGCGGCATTGCGCCTATCGTAAAAATGCAGGATATGGGCATAAACATTGCTATAGGTACTGACGGTCCTGCAAGCAACAACTGTCTTGATATGTTCAGAGAAATGTTCCTTATGACAGGATTGCAGAAGATAGCTTGTGATGATGCTTCTGCCTGCCCTGCTGACTCGGTGCTGAAAGCGGCAACGGTAGGCTCTGCAAGGGCAATGGGGCTTTCTGACTGCGACATTATCGCAGAGGGCAAACAGGCTGACCTTATCGTTATCGACCTTTTTCAGCCTAATATGCAGCCTCTTAACAACATAGGCAAAAACCTTGTTTACAGCGGCTCAAAGCAGAACGTAAAGCTCACGATGTGCGCTGGTAAAGTGCTTTACGAGGACGGCGAGTTCAGGATAGGCGAAGAGCCTGCTGTCATTTACAAGAAAGCTAACGAGATAATCGAGAGCATGAAAGACTAAAAGTAGGGGCGACCTTGGGTCGCCTTTATCTTTTACGCAAACACTGTGTTGATACACAAAAAAGGGACGCTTTGAAACGTCCCTTTTTACATTATATTCTATTCTTCAAAGAAAAATGCTTCGTTTGCAGGATAGTCAGTTTCGTCCGTGAGAGTTACCACCGCACAGTCATTTGAGCTTTCGTCCTTTTTGCCGAATATCTGATCTCTGAAAAGCCAGAAAACGTCAACGCAGATAACAGCAAGTATAAGAATGATAAGTATTATCGGCACAAGTGCGCCTGCACCCTTTCCAGGTGTAACGCCGTTCATTTGATTCATCTGATTTGGCTGGATAGGCTGTCCACCCTGATTCATCTGTGGCATTGCATTGTTTACAGGCTGAGCAGTCTGCTGATAGCCCTCTGGTGTAAGAACTCTTTCAGGCTGTGGCTGTGGTGCAACGTTTGGAGTTTCCGCAACTGTAGGCGTCTGAGGTATTTCCACAGTTCTTGAAGCCATTGCAACTTCCTCGGCTGTCGGCTGTGCAGGCTGAACAGGCTTTGCAGGCTCTTGTCCTGGCAGATAAACGCTGTCCATAGTCGGCATATCAGGAGTCGTTGGCGGAATAGTTTGATTTTGCACGGGAGTATCGTCAAAATGCAGCTCAGGCACTTCGATAGACTCCATTTCAGGATTTCTCTCGTCCACTACAGGCTCGTCGGCAGGCGTTTCGTCCTGCGGCACAGCTGTTCCGCAGACGTTGCAGA
>OAVJ01000918.1_pt1 | contig 14128 bp, 12 predicted proteins | sample 1516901 | NCBI WGS metagenome assembly OAVJ01 (sample SAMEA2580073, study PRJEB22360) | human gut metagenome | biome: human gut; feature: human-associated habitat; material: faeces | place: Denmark | collected 2008/2010 | reverse complement strand
GACTGGGATGTGCTGGGGCAGACAGAGGTGACGGCCCACAGGGGAAGCTCCCGGATGGCTCCGGAGAATACCATGGCAGCCATTGAGGCGGCCATGGAAGAAATGGCGGATTACAGTGAGATTGATGTACAGACAACTGCGGACGGAATTGTGGTGGTGTGCCACGACCTGAACCTTAAGCGGGTGGCAGGGGTGGACCGCAGGCTGGGTACCATGACCTATGACCAGGTAAGCCGGCTGGATGTGGGAAGCCATTTCAGCTCCAGGTTTGCCGGGGAGCGGATACCCACCCTGGAAGAAGTACTGGAAGCCTGCAAAGGCCGTATGAAGCTGAACATTGAGCTTAAGAATATAGGAAATAGTTCCAGTCTGCCGGAGCAGGTGGCTGCCCTGGTACGGGAATACGGTATGGAGGACCAGTGTGTCATCACGTCGGTTAAGCTGGGATATCTGGAGCGGGTAAAGGAGATGGCTCCTGAGCTGAGGACAGGATACATTCTGGCGGCTGCCTACGGAACGTATTATGACAATGAGTATATTGATTTTATCAGCATCCGTTCCAGCTTTGTGGGAAGGAAGCTGGTGGAAGCAGCCCATGAAAAGGGCAAGGCGGTCCATGTGTGGACCGTGAACAGCAAAACTGAGATAGAACAAATGAAACTGTTAGGCGTGGACAATATCATCACAGATTATCCGGTGCGGGCCAGGGAGATACTCTACAGGGAGGAAACCACCGAGACGCTTATGGAATATCTGAAAATGATGCTGAGATAAAAGGAGATAATAGCATATGAGAGCAGTGGTACAGCGGGTGACGCAGGCCAGCGTCACTGTGGATGGAGAATTATTGGGAAGAATTGGTAAGGGGTTTCTGATACTATTGGGAGTGGCGGACGGAGACACCCGGCAGATGGCTGAGAAGATGGCGGATAAGATTTGCCGTCTGCGGATATTTGAGGACGAAAATGGAAAAACTAACCTATCACTGGAGGATGTGGAGGGTGAACTTCTGGTGGTCAGCCAGTTTACCCTGTACGCGGACTGCCGCAAGGGAAACAGGCCCAGCTTTATAAAGGCAGGCGCTCCCCAGATGGCGGAGTCCCTGTACAAACATTTTATGGAGAGGTGCAGGACCCATGTGGATGTGGTGGAGAAGGGACGGTTTGGAGCAGACATGAAGGTGGAGCTTCTCAATGACGGACCCTTTACCCTGATGCTTGACAGCCAGGAGCTGTTTGGAGAGTAGGAAACGGAAGAACCGGCGGCGGGAAAGCGGCGCGCAACATGGTGCGGTAAGGGGCTGTAAACAGGCCCTGTTGAAAGGAGATGGCAGGACATGGCTAAGATGATGGAGACTGTACTGTACTATAATCCGGGCAGACCGGAGACAATGAAGCATGTGGCTATGATGAAAAGCGTGCTGGTCCGCATGGGCGTGCGCATAAGGAACATAGGACCGGAACAAGTCCTGGAGAAGGTTGGATATCTTGCCGGAATGGAAGGCTATGAGGCTGCGGGAGGCAGCGCCGGGGCAGACGGAGCTGATGGGGAGAGAACCGGAGCCGGACCGGGTGAGCTTCCGGTTATACCGGAGGAAGTCATGGTATTAAAACAGTTTTCAAGCCAGAGACTGGACATGCTGCTGGCAGGACTGCGCAGGGCCGGTGTGCCCAGGATTGCCCTGAAGGCAGTTCTGACAGAACATAACAGTGACTGGACCTTCTACCATCTGTACCAGGAATTAAAGGAAGAACATGAGACCATGACGGCAGGGCAGCAGCCATGACAGACCCTACCAGGAAAAGGCAGCTGGAGGAACTGGACCAGGTGACATTGTGCGCCAGGATTCTCTTACAGGCCAGAAGTGAGCTGTATGTGAACATGAAGTTTCTGGATGTGTCTCTCAGCAGTCTGGGCTTTGAGGCTGACTGGGCAAGAGAGGGACTGGGGACGGACGGGCATCTGATTTACTATGGGCCGGATTATCTGCTGGGCCTTTATAAAAGAGGCAGGACGCTGGTAAACCGCGGGTATCTCCATATGCTGTTCCACTGCCTGTTCTGCCATATGTATACACGAAAGGACAGGGACAAGGGGTATTGGGACCTGTCCTGCGACATAGCCATGGAGTACGTCATTGACGGATTATACCAAAAATGTGTCCATGTGCCGAGGAGTGCCCTTAGGAGAGAAATATATCTCAGACTTGAGAAGGCTCTGTCGGAAAAAGGTCCTGTCCTGACGGCTGAGCGGGTTTACAGGGCCCTTTTGGAGATGGAGCTTCCGGACCGCCGCCTGGACATGCTGAAGGCGGAATTCTTTGTGGACAGCCATGATCTGTGGGAGCAGGAGGACAGTCCTAAAATCGCCCGGTCCAGGCAGAACAAGTGGAATGATAACCGGGAGAAGATGCAGACGGAGCTGGAAACCGGTTCAAAGGATGCGTCTGAGGATAACCGGAGCCTGCTGGAGGAGGTTCAGGTGGAAAACCGGGAGAGGTACGATTACAGCCGGTTCCTTCAAAAGTTTGCGGTTCTGAAGGAAGAAATGCAGGTGGATCCGGATTCATTTGACTATGCGTTTTATACCTACGGACTGTCCCTGTACGGCAATATGCCCCTCATTGAGCCGCTGGAGTCCAGAGAGGTTTACCGGGTAGAGGATTTTGCCATTGTCATCGACACGTCCATGTCCTGCTCCGGGGAGCTGGTGAGGCGGTTCCTGGAAGAGACTTACGACGTGCTGTCTGAGACTGAGAGTTATTTTAAGAAGGTCCATTTACACATTATACAGTGTGATGACGCGGTGCAGTCAGACGTGCTGGTCACAAGCCAGGAGGAACTGAAGGCTTATATGGATGATTTCCAGATTAGAGGAAGCGGGGGAACGGATTTCAGACCGGCATTTGAATATGTGAACGGGCTTAAGAAAAGCCGTCAGGCAGCCTCTCTCAAGGGGCTTATTTATTTCACGGACGGCAAGGGAATCTATCCGGTTCAGGCCCCTTCCTACGACACGGCCTTTGTGTTCATTGAGAATATGTTTTCCGATGAATCCGTGCCTCCCTGGGCTATGAAAGTGGTGCTGGAGGAGGAACAGCTCATGGAGTACAGGCCGGGCAGCAGGAACAGAGATACGGAGGCGGACCAGAACCGCAGGAACGGGGAAATGCCGGCAGACCAGGACAGCAGGAACAGACATGGACAATAGAAACAGGGATGGATTGCCTATCCCACAGAGCAGGAGAACAGGACATGAATATTAAGCGGGCTAAGGAAGAAATAAAGGATACCATTGAAGCATACCTTTTAAAGGATGAGAATGGGGAGTATGTCATACCATCCATCCGGCAGAGGCCGGTGCTGCTTATCGGTCCCCCTGGAGTGGGAAAGACCCAGATAATGGAGCAGATATCCAGGGAATGCAGGGTCGGGCTGATATCCTATACCATCACCCATCACACCAGACAGAGCGCGGTGGGCCTTCCCTTCATCGAGAAAAAAATGTATGGGGACAGTGAGTATGCGGTGACGGAGTATACCATGAGCGAGATTGTGGCCTCCATCTATAACCGGATGGAGGAAACAGGACTTAAGGAAGGAATTCTCTTTATAGATGAAATCAACTGCGTATCCGAAACCCTGGCTCCGACTATGCTGCAATTTCTCCAGTGCAAGACCTTTGGAAGCCATAAGATACCTGAGGGATGGATTATAGCAGCTGCCGGCAATCCGCCGGAGTATAACAAGTCGGTAAGGGAATTCGATGTGGTCACCCTGGACCGGATTAAGCGGATTGACGTGGAACCGGATTTGGCAGTGTGGAAGGAATATGCATATGCTGAGAATATCCATCCGGCCATTATATCCTATCTCAGCATCAAGGGACAGAATTTCTGCCGGATAGAGACAACCGTGGACGGAAAGCTGTTCGCCACCCCAAGGGGATGGGAAGATTTATCCCAACTGATCCTGGTCTATGAGAGTCTGGAAAAAAGAGCTGACAGGGATGTGATCAGCCAGTATATCCAGCACCCCAGAATTGCAAAGGATTTTGCCAATTATCTGGAGCTGTATTATAAATATCAGAATGAGTATCAGGTGGATGAGATTTTGCAGGGCACCATACGTGAGGCGCTGTGCGACCGGGTAGCCAGGGCGCCCTTTGATGAGCGTCTCAGCGTTACAGGTCTGATTTTGTCCAGGCTGACTGAAGGATTTAAGAAACTGTGGGATAAAAATGCTTCCATGGAACTTCTGATGGAGCAGCTTAAGAGATACCGCCAGGAGATGGACGGCAGGGCCAAGACCTCTGCAAACAGCGCGGCGGCGCAATCCCAATCGCCTGCCATGGCTTTGTCCTGCCTGGCTCAGGAGCTGGAGAAGGAGCGCCTTCACAGGAAGAAAAGCGGACTGTCAGGAAGGCGGGAGGACCGCCTGTGGCTGCGTGTGGGAATCATGCTGGAGGAATATGCCCAGCAGATGAGAAAGGAAGCTGTTGAGGACAGTGAGCAGGCCTGGGAATGGGTGCGCAGAAAATTCATGGAGCACAGCGACTGCTATGAGGCCATGAAGGAGGATTGCGGCAGCCGCCTGGAACATGCCTTTGACTTCATGGAAGCTGCCTTTGGAACCGGCCAGGAAATGGTCATATTTGTCACGGAGCTGAATACCAGCGAGGCGTGTGTGCGGTTCCTGGATGAATATGAGTGTGAACGCTATTACCAGTACAATAAGGACCTGCTTTTTGATGAACAGGAGCAGGCCATAAGGCAGAAGCTGTGATGAAATAGACAGAAGCTTTGATGAAATGTGCAGTGAAATACAAAAGAGCGCGTCTGCGGCTCATTCTTTCCATGGTTGGTTTAACCGTGGGAGGATTGAGCGTCAGACACGCTCCTGTTTTTTATTTTAACTGCTGACAATCTTTAACTGAAAATCAATATTTTACTACCTTCGTCTCATTATACACGTCCCGGTCCAGGTCGCCCAGCTTGCTGGATACAAGCATGCCTACCATGACATCAACGTCAACGTTCATAAGTGTTCTGAACATTCCTGAGAACCAGTCAATACCAATAAGAATAGCAATACTTTCCAACGGCAGCCCCAGTGAGGAGGCAAGGAAGGTATACACGATTACGGAACCGCCCGGCACAACGATAGTTCCCATGCACATCAGACATGAAAGCAGGATGGCCATTCCCATTTGATAGGTGGTCAGCTGGATTCCGGTGGACTGTGCCATAAAGAAGATTGCAGCCACATAACACAGGGCTGCGCCGCAGCTGTTCATGGACATGGTAATGGGTCCGGTAAAATCTGCAACCTTACGGCTTACGCCGAACTTTACAACCGCATCTTCCATCTTGGTTGGAAGGCAGATTGCGCCTGAGGTGGTGGTAACGGCCATCATGGACATTTTAGCAAATTTCTTAGGCATCTTTGCAGGGTTTACTTTACAGAGAGCAGCTGTCAGCGGACCATAAATAAGGAACTGGATTGCATCTCCCAGCAGCAATACTCCCAGGAATTTAATCATAGGAATAATAACCTTGAAACCGGTGGAGCCTGCAACGTTTGCCAACAGACAGAAAATTCCGATTGGTGCAACATGCATGACAGCCTTTATGATGTTGGTAATAATGGTGTTAAAACCGGTTACCCATTCAACCATGTTCCTGTTGCCGCTCTGGCGTGTATATGTACCCATGGCTGTGCCAAAAAACAATGCGAAAACAATACATGGAACCATAGCGCTGTCAGCCATGGAGCCGATGATATTTGTGGATACAAAGCCTAACAGCGTGTCCTGAAGCGATGCTGTTTCAGCGGAGGCATTGGCAATGGCCTCTGCGTTGGCGATTTCGATACCGATGCCGGGCTGTATGAGCATGGACAGAACAACCCCCAGTCCTGCTGATATTAAAGTGAAAAAGATAATCCACTTAAATGTGTGGAACCCCATCTTTCCTACATCCTGGCCGTCTCCGCTTCTATGGTTCCCGGCCCGTCCCCCCTCCCCCCCCCCCCTGCCACTGCAGTCATTACCAGCAGTACAACCGACATCTGGATTAACCGGATAAAAATATCACCGATAAATTTTAAATTTGAGGCCCATGGCCCAATCAGAGATCCAAAGACAATACCGCCTGCTGTAGCGATTAGAATTTGTGTTGTCAGAGACAACCCTTTTTTCTTTCCCTCCATTGTTTCCCCCTTTTCTTTTCCCTTCTTTTTCTTTCTTGTGCTGATTCCTGTACTAACATTTCGTTTCACGTTCCCATGTCCTGTATGCTTATATTTTAAGGCACAAAGCTGTTTGAAACAATGACGGCAACTTGGAAAGATTTTTTAATTTTTTTATCTAAAGTGTATAATGGGACGCAAAAACACAGTTGATTTTGTTGTGCTATAAACCAATAAATATAATAGACTGGCAAAAAGTGACTGTCAAAATGACAAAGGCTTCAGCCGCTGTTTTTTAGCCGAAGCTCCATAGTTAATATGAGAATGTAATATAAGCCGGTAAAGAAGGGAATGATAAACCGGATATAGAATATGGCCGCAGAAAGAATTTGGCCGGACATAGAATACACATGATGGGAGGAATTGTTTTGGCAAATGATGGGCAGAAAAAAAGCATGGTCCTAAAAGCCTTGGATACCGTGGAGCGGGTGGGGAACAGGCTGCCTGACCCGGCAGTGATTTTCCTGATTCTGACGGGAATTGTCATCCTTGTGTCCGCCCTGTGCGGATTCCTGGGATTGTCTGTCACATATGATTTTCTGGACCGCACAAGCGGTGAGATTACTAAAATGACAGTGGAGGCCGTAAGCCTTCTGGCGCCGGACAGCATCCGGTATATGGTCACCGCGGTGGTGCCTAATTTCACGGGATTTTTTGCGCTGGGAACTGTTTTTACCATTATGATAGGCGTAGGGGTGGCGGACGGTACGGGCTTCATGTCTGCCCTGCTGCGCAGGGTGGCTTCCTCCACGCCAAAGTCATTAGCCACCGCCGTGGTGGTGTTTCTTGGAATCATGTCCAACATTGCCTCATCCACAGGCTATGTGGTCCTGGTCCCGCTGGGCGCGGTCCTGTTCACGGCCTTTGGACGTCACCCGGCGGCCGGGCTGGCGGCAGCCTTTGCAGGTGTATCCGGAGGCTGGAGCGCCAATCTTTTAATCGGCACCAATGACCCCATGTTCGCAGGCATGTCCACCCAGGCAGCCCGCATGATTGACCCGGAATATACAGTGCTTCCCGTCTGCAACTGGTATTTCATGGTGGCATCCACGGTGCTTATCACAGTCATAGGCACCCTTGTCACGGACAGGCTGGTGGAGCCCCGCCTGGGGCCTTGGGGGCCTGTGGAGACAGGGACCATTGAGGATATCGGGGAAAATGAAAGGAGAGGAATGGGCTGGGCCGGCATCACGGTGTTGGTATATGCGGCGGTTATGGCTCTTTTGACGGTTCTGCCCGGAGGACTGCTGCGGGATCCCCAAACCCATTCACTCCTCAATTCCCCATTTATGGACGGCATCATCTTCTTTATGATGCTCCTGTTCCTGCTCCCCGGTCTGGCCTACGGTATCGGAGCGGGCACCCTGAAGAACAGCAGGGACGCGGTGGCTCTTGTGAATAAGTCCATAAGCGGCCTGGCAGGCTTTATGGTGCTGATTTTCTTTGCGGCCCAGTTCACAGCCTGTTTTAACTATTCCAACCTGGGCACCATTATTTCCGTCAAAGGGGCGGATTTCCTCCAATCCGTGGGGCTTACGGGACTTCCTTTAATCGTCTGCTTTATCCTTCTGACAGCCGGTATCAATATCTTCATAGCGGTGGATTCCGCTAAATGGGCCATCATGGCGCCGATTTTTGTCCCCATGTTCATGCGTCTGGGTCTTTCACCGGAGCTGACCCAGGCAGCGTACAGGATTGGGGATTCCAGTACCAATATCATTGCTCCCCTGATGCCCTTTTTCGTATTGACGGTGGCGTTTTTCCAGAAATACGATAAGGACGCCGGAATCGGGAGCGTAATCTCCACCATGCTTCCGTATTCAGGGGCTTTTTTGCTGGGATGGATTGTGATGTTCACTGTCTGGTATCTGACAGGTCTGCCGCTGGGGCCGGGATCGCCCCTGTTTTACGGGCTGTAGTTTCAGGAAGCCTGGGGATTTGTGGAAAGCGGCAGGGGAGACTGTTTGATTGTCTGATATTTTTGGGTAAATTACGGATTGACGGGGAATGGCGGGGGGAGTAGGCTTTTTTAAGAAAACATCCCCCATCGTGCCGTATGAAGGTGAGCGGGATACAAAGGATGGTATATGTAAGATGGAACAAAATGGAGCCGGAGTCCGTATGTTTACCAACCAGGATTTGAAGCGCCTTATACTGCCCCTTATTGTGGAGCAGATACTGGCTGTGTCCGTGGGAATGGTGGATACCATGATGGTATCAAACGCAGGGGAGGCAGCTACCTCCGGGGTTTCCCTGGTGGATATGGTCAACACCCTGTTCATCAATATTTTTGCGGCGGTGGCAACCGGAGGCGCGGTGGTGTCCTCCCAGTATCTGGGACAGAGGAGAAGGGACAGGGCCTGCCAGTCAGCCAACCAGCTGATTTTGATAACTGCATGTATTTCACTTATTATAATGGTGCTCTGCATCCTGTTTCGCCGGGGGGTGTTGCATCTGCTCTACGGCGGCGTGGCCGGGGATGTGATGGCCAATGCCCTGGTTTACCTGACCATATCCGCACTGTCCTACCCCTTCCTGGCCGTGTATAATTCCTGCGCCGCCCTGTTCCGCTCCATGGGAAATTCCAAGATATCCATGCAGGCGTCCATCATCATGAACATTATCAATGTTATAGGGGACTCCCTGTTCATCTTTGTATTCCATTGGGGTGTGGCGGGTGCTGCTGCGGCTTCCCTGATTTCACGTATGACTGCCTGTTTTATCCTTCTCTTCCGGCTGAAAAATAAGAATCTGGACATCTTTATTGGGAGAAAATGGAATCTTAATTTCAGAATGGTGAAGCAGATACTGGGCATAGGCATTCCCAATGGGATTGAGAACAGCATCTTCCAGCTGGGCCGGGTTCTGGTGGTGGGGATCATAGCCATGTTCGGCACGACCCAGATAGCTGCCAACGCCATTGCCAATAATCTGGACGGGATGGGCGTACTGCCCGGGCAGGCCATGAACCTGGCTATGATTACCGTGGTAGGGCGCTGCGTGGGGGCAGGCGATTTTGACCAGGCCGGATATTATGCAAAAAAAATGATGAAAATTACATACTTAGTCAACGGGCTTTGCTGTATAGCCGTTATATTGACTATGCCGCTTTCTCTCAGTCTATATGGACTGTCAAAAGAAGCATTGGAACTGGGAGCCGTACTGGTGCTGATTCATGATGGGTGCGCAGTGTTTTTATGGCCGTCCTCCTTCTGTCTGGCCAATGTGCTGAGGGCTGCCAGCGATGTGAAGTTCCCCATGTGCGTATCCATCCTGTCCATGCTCCTGTTCCGCATAGGTTTCAGCTATGTGCTGGCAGTGGGACTGGGCATGGGAGCCGTGGGCGTGTGGTGGGCCATGATTGCGGACTGGAGTGTCCGATCCGCCTTCTTTGGATGGCGGTTTGCCAGCGGGAAATGGAAAACCTTTTATCATGCCCTGTAATTTTGGGAAAAATAAGAATGTATTGTCTTTTGGGCAGCGCCGGACCGGTTTGGTGAAACCGGAGGGCGCCGCCTGTTTCTGTATATAAATGGAAAACGGGATAAAATAACTATACGGGAATTGAGGTTTATGTTACTATTAGACATATAAGAACGGATGGGAGATGACCGATATGAAGATAACGTATATCCATCACAGCAGTTTTATGGCGGAGCTTGACCATGCCGTACTTCTGTTTGACTATTTTGAAGGAAACATTCCGGAAACAGACAGGGCGAAGCCTTTGTTTGTGTTTGCCAGCCACCGCCATGGAGACCATTTTTCCCGTTCCATATTTGATTTGGAGGAAAGCCGCGGGAATGTGACCTATGTGCTGTCCGACGATATCTGGACAAGGCAGGTGCCGGAGGACCTTCTGGGCAGAACCATATTCCTGGGACCAGGGGAGGAAGTGAGCCTGAAGGACGGAGCCGGGAATCCGGTGGACATCCGGGCATTTAAGTCCACAGACCAGGGTGTGGCCTTTTTGGCCAGCCTGGAGGGCAGGACCATTTACCATGCAGGGGATTTAAACAATTGGGTATGGGAAGGGGAGCCGGAGGCCGACAACCGCAGGATGAGTGAGAATTTCCACCGGGAAATGGACAAGCTGGCCGGACGCCATATTGATGTGGCCTTTATGCTCATTGACCCCAGGCAGGAGAAGGATTTTTACCTGGGAATGGATGACTTTATGAGAATGGTGGGGGCGGACGTGGTGTTTCCCATGCATTTCTGGGAGGACTTTCAGGCGGCTGCCAGATTTAAGGCCCTGGCCTGCGCCGACGGGTACAAGGACAGGATACAGGAGATACACAGACGGGGAGAGGAATTCCTGGTGTGACAGGCGGACGGCGGGAGCCGGGCTTTTCGGTCTGCACCGGACATGGATTTGTGAAACAGATGGGATTAAAGAAAGGAACAGATTATGATTTTGATTCGCGCAGGACGGGTACTGGGACCCGCAGAAGGGCTGGATATAAAGGCGGATGTGGTTTTGGACGGAGACAGGATTGCCGGGATATTTCCGGCGGACCAGGGGGGAGCAGAGGGAGCACCCGGCTTTAGCACCCGGGAGAGGCAGTATGAGCAGATAATCGAGGCAGAGGGACTGGTGGATGTCCATGTGCATTTTCGCGATCCGGGGCCCACGTACAAGGAGGACATCCATACAGGGGCAAGGGCTGCAGCAAAGGGCGGCTTCACCACGGTCGTGTGCATGGCCAATACCAACCCCATTGTGGATAACGAGGAGACCCTGCGCTATGTGCTGGAGGAGGGAAAAAAGACAGGCATCCATGTGTTAAGCTGCGCCGCTGTGTCAAAGGGATTTGCAGGCAGGGAGCTGACCGACATGGAGGGACTTCTGGCAGCCGGGGCAGCCGGATTTACAGATGACGGGATTCCGCTGATGGAGGGGACGTTTGTCAGGGAGGCCATGGAGGAAGCGGCCAGATTGGATACGGTTCTCAGCTTCCATGAGGAGGACAAGCAGTTTATCAGGGAAAATGGAATCAACCACGGCAGGATTTCCGATGAACTGGGAATCTACGGCTCACCGGCCCTGGCAGAGGATTCCCTGGTGGCCAGGGACTGCATGATAGCCCTGGATACAGGGGCAACCGTGGACATCCAGCATATCAGTTCAGGGCACTCCGTGGAGATGGTGCGCCTGGCCAAGGAGTTGGGGGCAAAGGTATGGGCCGAGGTGACGCCCCACCATTTTACCCTGACAGAGGAAGCCGTGTTAAAGCACGGAACCCTGGCTAAGATGAACCCGCCGTTAAGGACAGAGAAGGACAGGCAGATGCTGATTGAGGGGCTTAAGGATGGGACCATTGACATGATTGCCACAGACCATGCCCCCCACAGCCGGGAGGAAAAGGATCGGCCCCTGACCCAGGCGCCCAGCGGCATACTGGGACTGGAGACTGCCCTGGCCCTGGGAATCACCAATCTGGTGAAGCCGGGACATCTCACGCTTTTGGAGCTTATGGAAAAGATGAGCTATAATCCGGCCAGGCTCTATAAGCTGGACTGCGGACGCATGGAAGCAGGAGCGCCTGCGGATCTGGTGCTTTTCGATGCGGACAGGCAGTGGACGGTGGAAGGCTTTGAATCCAAGTCATCCAACAGCCCCTTCCTGGGCGCCACATTGACGGGCAAGGTAATGTATACGGTTTGCAAAGGAAGGATTGTCTATGGAGATCAGGGAACGGAAGTTTGATGTGATTCTTCTGGATGTGGACGGAACGCTTTTGGATTTTGGCATGTCTGAGAAGCAGGGCATGAAGGTGGTCCTTGAGCAGTATGGATTTGAGCCCACAGAGGAACGGCTTTTGCTGTACCATGAAATCAATGAGGGATTCTGGTCCGCCTTTGAGCGGGGAGAAGTGACCAAGGAAGACTTGGTACGGCAGAGGTTTGAGACGTTTTTTGGCCGTCTGGGCAGGGCGGTGGACGGCCGTGAGGCGGAGGAACTGTACCGCAGGCAGCTGGACGCATCCGCATTTTTGATTGACGGGGCCCTGGAGCTGTGCGCCTATCTGAAGGACAGGTATGATTTATATGTGGTTACCAACGGGACATCGTCCACCCAGTACAAGCGGCTGGCTGCCTCCGGCCTGGACGGCTTTATGAAGGATATTTTTGTGTCCGAGGACGCGGGGAGCCAGAAACCGCAGAAGGAATATTTTGATTACTGCTTTTCCAGGATACCGGATGCCAATCCGCGGCGTATGCTGCTCATTGGTGATTCACCTGCGTCCGATATCAAAGGCGGAATGGCCGCAGGCACGTATACGTGCTGGTATAACCCCGGCGGACAGACGCTGCCTGAGGGCATACGGGCGGATTATGAAGTGGGGAGCCTTAAGGAGCTTATGAATCTTTTGCAGGCACCTGTTCTGCCCTGAATTTTGGGGAGGGGGACAGCGGCGCGGATCTTTGTCAGTTTTGCCATATAAAATGTCCTTTACACAAACGCTTTAGTGTGCTAATATGATAGCGTGTCAAAAGACCGTGAGGAGCCGCTGGACTTGAAACAGCGGAATAAGAGGAGGACGTTTATTATGAAAAAGAGACTTTTTAGCCTGGCCCTTGCATCTGTGATGGCATTATCCCTGGCAGGATGCGGCGGTTCAAAGGAAGCAGCCACAAAGGCAGAAACAGAGCAGACAGCAGCAGACACTTCTGCCAAGGCTGAGGATACCACCGCGCAGGAGGAGACAAAAGCAGAGAGCGAAGCCGCGTCAGAGGCTGTTTCAGAAAGCGCCGGAGGAACATTGATAGTAGGATTTGACCAGGATTTCCCGCCCATGGGATTCATGGGGGACAACGGTGAATATACAGGATTTGACCTGGAGCTGGCTAAGGAAGTGGCAGAGCGTCTGGGACTGGAATATACGGCACAGCCCATTGCCTGGGATTCCAAGGACATGGAGCTGGAGGCAGGCAATATCGACTGTATCTGGAACGGATTTACCATGACAGGGCGTGAGGACGTCTATACATGGTCAGAGCCGTACATGGCCAACACCCAGGTATTTGTTGTGGCTAAGGATTCCGGTATAGCCAGCCAGGCAGACCTGGCAGGCAAGATTGTGGAGTGCCAGGTGGATTCCTCTGCAGAGGCAGCGTTAAAGGAGGTCCCGGACCTGACGGCTACCTTCAAGCAGCTGCTTACCACGGCTGATTATAACTCGGCTTTCATGGATTTGGAGCAGGGCGCGGTGGACGCCATTGCCATGGACGTAATCGTGGCCGGATATCAGATTCAGCAGAGAAACGCTGACTTCATTATCCTGGAGGACAGCCTGTCCGCAGAGGAGTACGGAGTTGGATTCAAGAAGGGCAACACGGAACTTCGCGACAAGGTACAGGCCACCCTGGAAGAGATGGCTGCGGACGGCACGCTTAAGTCCGTATCCGAGAAGTGGTTTGGCGAGGACGTAACTACGATTGGCAAGTAATAAAGGCCGCTGTCTGGACCTGCTGTCCTGCCGGATAATCCGGCGGCAGCTTGTTTAACAGCGGCTTTATACGGCATAAATGTTAAAGGCAGGTAAGAAGTTATGGGTAAAATGACAATCCAGCAGATGTTGATTCAGTTGGCAGGAGGTATGGGAACCAGTATCCAGATATTCCTGGTGACGCTTATCTTTTCCCTCCCTCTGGGCCTTTTGGTGGCCTTTGGTCGTATGTCCAAAAACCGGCTGCTCCAGGCCGTTGTCAAGGTATACATATCCATCATGAGAGGCACGCCCCTGATGCTGCAGCTTATGGTGGTGTATTTCGGACCCTATTACCTGTTCCGCATCAAGGTGGGCAGCGGCTACCGGCTGTGGGCCACCTTCATTGGATTTGTGATCAACTATGCTGCCTATTTTGCTGAAATC
>OAVJ01000898.1_pt1 | contig 14544 bp, 10 predicted proteins | sample 1516901 | NCBI WGS metagenome assembly OAVJ01 (sample SAMEA2580073, study PRJEB22360) | human gut metagenome | biome: human gut; feature: human-associated habitat; material: faeces | place: Denmark | collected 2008/2010 | reverse complement strand
ACACTATTAATGGCACTTTATCAGATACAATTTCTGATATCACGGATTTAATTTTGAGTTTTTCTGCTTAAACAAATGGTTCTATAAAGGATATACACCACAGAATTGGGAGAATGGAGATGATTGAAATGCACCGTATTCCACTTAAAATTGTGACAAGATTATCCGTTATATTTACGGTCATAGGTTTACTTCTTGTTATCATAGGTATTTGCACAGGAACTATGATGGGATTGATAATATTAGGAGCCGGGTTAGTAGAACTTGTTGGAACGATAATTTTTATTGCTGTGTTCAGAAGATGTCCTCATTGTGGTAGTTTTCTTAAAACAGGTTGTAATCGATATTGTCCACATTGTGGTAAATATGTGGACGAGAATGATTATATTTACTTCTAAGCAATGATCCTTTTTTAAGTTGTACTTGAAAAGACTGCGCCAGCATCTCAACCAACGATATCAGGGTTTTAACCGAAATCTAACTGAAGATATGGGACAACCTTTTCAGATTATAATATAAAACAACAATCTCAAATTACAGTAGGGGGGAATTTTATTTGATAAAGATGTGGCAACATCCATTACTTCTATTGGGGCATGGTAAATTTCATTATAAATCTTCCATATTAATGTTCCTATTATGTATATTCGTTTGTTTTCTTTCCTCATGTGGTAACGTGAAAGGAGATAGAGAATCCCAAGTTTCGGAAGCAAAAAAATTTAAAAATCATGCATCTGATATTTGGAGCGCATCCGGCAACAAAATCACTTTTGGCAATAAAATTATTTACTCAATACCGGATTTAGATAAAAATTCGAATGAAACACCTGATTTATATACAGTTACCAAAGATCTGGTATACGTTGCATACTTTTCCACTGACAATAAAATTTCCGTAATTTGTTGCACAAACAGTGGAAAAGTAGAAAAACTTTCTTCATTATCTTATGAATCCTATGGCGGACCAAATGCTGTATACATAAGTTTTACGGATGCCAGACATGGATATCTCCTGTATTGTTCTGATCCAGGTGCCGGAATAATGGGTAAAATGTTATGGAAAACAAAAGATAGCGGTCACACTTACACCCCTGTAAAAGACCTGTCAACTGATATACAGAATTATCCAACAGATATGGCTTTTAGAAATAAATCAAACGGAATGATTCTCACAAGTTACCACGGTGAGGATACTTATGCGTATATTACAAATGATGCCGGTAAAACATGGACTCCCTATGAAATCGATAATTTGAAAGGCAACAACTATGTGAATGGTGTATCTATCCAAAAGGATGATAAAAGAAACATCTGGGTTCTCACACTACAAATAGCAACAAATCATGAATTGAAAACAGTAATTTATACATCCAATGATCTATGGAAAAGTTGGAGCAAAGTGCAAAATTCTGTACAGAAAGCGACATAATTTTTATCATTTTTTCATAATAATTGCATGTTAGGCTATGTGACCCGTCTTTCGATGGTGCAATGTATGAGTGTAGCAAATATGGTACTCTTTGTTCTCGGGTGTTTTGTTTTTACACTAAATTGCATGAATTATTTCTAAAATTATACATTATTTAACACGATTCCCCGTATTACGATCAAATAATTAAAAAAGAAACCGGGCATCCACGTTGTAAACATGAACTCCCGGTTCCACTTTTTTAGTTAAAATTTAAATACTGCTACTCCGTAAGGCGGCAGCTTATATCCGATCGAATAATCCCGTCCATCACAAGGCTTCTTTTCTGCCTTGTAAGACAGCGGACGCTTCGTATCTTCTGTGTCGGTTCCACCAAACTGCGGATCTGCACTGTTTAATACCAGCTTATAGGTATGTCTGCCCGGCACACCTACCCGATAATCGTCACGCTCTACTGGTGTGAAACTGATCACGAAGAGCAGGTTATTCTTTCCATCCTTACTCTTTCGCACAAAGCTGAAAATACTGCGTTCATAGTCGTTGGCATTCATCCACTCAAATCCTGCCCAGGTCGTATCCTGCTCGTACAGGCATGGATTCTTACGGTACAAATGAAGCAATGCCTTTACCCAATCCTGCATATGTTTGTGTTTCGGATCATCCAGCAGGAACCAGTCCAGTTCGCGCTTCTCGCTCCACTCACGCTCCTGCGCGAATTCCTGTCCCATAAACAGAAGTTTTTTGCCGGAATGTCCCATCATGAATGCATAGCCAGCCATAAGGTTTTTAAACTTATCCCCTTCGAGTCCGGGCATCTTGTTGAGCATGGAACATTTCAGATGTACGACCTCATCATGGGATAATACCAGAATGTACTTCTCACTCTCATTGTAACTCATGGCAAAGGTCATCTTATTGTGATTGTCCTTTCGGAAATATGGGTCAAGCTTCATATAGTCAAGGAAATCATGCATCCAGCCCATGTTCCACTTGTAGCTGAAATTAAGTCCGTCATCCTCTACCGTACCCGTCACTTTCGGCCATGCCGTTGATTCCTCTGCAATCATCACAGAACCCGGATTTCTTCCGAGAATCAGCGTATTGATGTGCTTGAAAAACTCAATGGCTTCCAGATTTTTATTTCCACCATAAATATTCGGAACCCACTGTCCATCTTCCTTCCCGTAATCCAGATACAGCATGGATGCAACTGCATCCACACGAAGTCCGTCTACGTGATAATTCTCAATCCACATCAGCGCACTTCCGATCAGGAAGTTCTTGACCTCATTCTTTCCGTAATCAAAGATTTTGGTTCCCCAGTCCGGATGCTCTCCTTTGCGCGGGTCTGCATATTCATAAGTTGCAGTACCATCAAACTCTGCCAATCCATGTGCATCTTTTGGGAAATGTGCCGGCACCCAGTCAAGGATCACGCCAATCTTGTTCTTATGGCATTCGTTGACCAGATGTGCAAAATCCTCCGGTGTTCCATAACGGGAAGTCGGTGCATAATATCCCGTTACCTGATATCCCCAGGAACCATCATACGGATACTCGGAAATCCCCATCAGCTCAATGTGGGTATACCCCATCTCCTTGACATAAGGAATCAATGTCTTTGCCAGATCGCGGTAGGAATAAAATCCATCATCGTCCCGCCCCGGATGGCGCATCCAGGAACCCGGATGTACCTCATAAATCGCCATCGGCTGCTCATATACTTCCTCTTTGGAAAGTTTTTTTCTGGCATTCATCCATTCCGTATCGGACCAGAGAAAATTGGAAATATCTGTGACAATGGAAGCGGTCTCCGGACGCAGCTGTGCATAGTTTGCATAAGGATCTGCTTTGTACAGCTTTCTTCCGTCCTGTGCGATAATCAGGAACTTATACATACAGCCAATCTGGACACCCGGTACGAACAGTTCGTATACCCCCATCGTCTCCGGTGTCACACGTTTCATCTCATGGGACGTTTCATTCCAGCCGTTAAATTCCCCAATCACGTATACACGGTCCGCATGCGGTGCCCAGACATCGAAGCATACTCCCTCTTCTCCTTCAATTGTCATTTTGTGAGCACCCATCTTGCGATAAATATCATAATGTGTTGCCTGTCCAAACAGGTAACAATCCATCTCTGTAAAATTACTCATAAATACCCTCCCTGTCTTCTCTTATCTATCTTACTCGAAATCCTTTTCCGTTAGTACAATTCTGTCATCATCCGTATAACGGCTAGCAGTCAGAATACTGATAGCTTTCTTTAACCCTCCATGTGCCTCCCGATGAATTGCTTCATCCACAATGTCTTTCACCTCTGTCAGGGTTGTCGCCTGATCCAGTCTCTGAATATTGCTGATCCGGTTATACAATGCCAGAACCGCCATATCATCAATTTTGTATCCAAGTTCTCTGGAATAAGAGCGTGCAAACGTAACCAGCTCATCATTTGTAAAAATCGGAACTGAGATCTGTTCACTGAATTTTTTGGCAAATGTTTCATTCTGCGCAAATAATCTCTTGATGCCCTTGGATGTGTCTTCGAGTATAACGAAAAGACCACTCTCATCTGCGTCCAGCAATCCGGATAACTCCGACACGGTCTTTTTCTCCATATCTCCTGCCTGTTCAATAATCAGGCATCCTCCTGCCACCTTATCCAGCAGCCCGCCGACATTTTTCTGGTTCAATGCTTCCGCATGGATCTTTCCAATCTTTCCATCCAAAACCCCGGTCTCCTGCTGCAGGACTTTGATCATGCTGGTGGCAAGTGTTGTTTTTCCACTTCCCTGTCCGCCTTTAATCACGAGATTCCCCCTCGATGCAGTTTCCTTATTTTTCAGATGGGACGAAGCAACTGTCAACGCTTTGCAGAGCTGATCCTCCATGCCCTTCACCGGCATAAAATAAGAAAAAATCGCTTTCTGTTCATCGGTCAGTTCTACAAGCGGAAGATTCTGTTTTTCCTCTTTTCCCAGATCCACCGGTGTGTCTACCTGTGGAATATGTACTGTTTTTCCTTTCCAGGAAGAGCGATCTGTTTTTCTTCTTACAAAAGCAAACTCTTCTTCCCTCTCCTGTGCAAGTGTTGGTTTCTGTGGCAGATCCTCGATCGGAACCTCCTCAAAATCCTTTTTCTTTGTTGTATCTGATTCTGTCTTTGTTTCCATTTCTTCTACACCACGATTCTCATTTAAGTTTTTGTCATCTTCTGTCACATCGGATGTCTCTTCTGCCGGTTTCTGTGCGGCAGCTTCAGTCTTCTTTTTCTGCTGGGAACGTACCATTTCTTCTAAAGATACTCCCTCTGGCCAAAGTTCTTCGGCATCTGTATCCCTGGCAGGCTGTTCCTCTTTTTTGTTCTCTTCCTCTTCTTCCTTTCGTTCCTCCGGCTCATTCGTTGCCAGCGGTGTTTCCCTTTCCGGCGTCTGTGGCGGTGTTTCCGTCGTTTCCTCCACAATATCCGCCTTCTCTGCCAGTACCGCATCCAGTTTTGGCAATACTCCTGTCAGGCGGTCCATAATATCGCCTGCCTCCTGCAGTGCACGCGCTTTGGCGGATTCGAGTTTCCGCTTTCTGGCATCTTCTAATGCAGCTTCCGCAGCCTTGCGCATTTTCTCCCACTCACTCAGCACTTCCTCAATTGTCATCTGGCCTGTGATCTGATGCTCAATCATGTTTTTCTCATTTGTCATCATGCTCATCTGACCATCGGAGTCTTCTCCCAACAACTCTTTGAAATTTGTCTTGAGTGAACCATCAATCTCCTCATCTGTCTCAATGTGCCGTGTATTCTGTTCCGGCTGTGCCTCAGGCTTTTCTTCCTCCATCTGCATTTTCAGATAAGGAACATCTTCCACCATACGGTTGATATTGTCCAGCGTATCCGTGACGGTTTCTTTTTCGGTTGCATCCATGATCTGCTGCATACCCTTTGCAATTTCCGCCTGAAGATTGACGGTATTAAACCGTTCTGTGTTTACTTCTACTTTTGGAATTGCGACCGGATCATGCACGGTCTCCCCGGCACGCGCCATCTCCTCCACATCAATGTGTGTCAAACCTGCTCTGTCATCTTTTGCCTGACAAAACGACCGATACTTTTCTTCCTGTGTTTTCGTCAATGGCTGATACAGCATTTTCAGTTCCAATGCACGCTCTACATATGGCCCGTCTCCAAACCAGAGAACCAGCTCATCACATGCATCAATACACTTCTCACTCATCCCTGCTTTGTGATACAGATAAGCAAGCTCATATGCCCACTCTTCCGTATATTCCTGCTCCTTGAGTTCTTCAAGAATCGGTATCAGTTCTTCATAAGAAGCCCCCTGTGCCTTCTGTATATCATAGCGAAGTACATATTTAAGGGTGTCATGAGGCGCAATCTCCACAAACTCATCATAATAATCCTGTGCCGCCTGAAAATCTTTCATCTTGACCGCCACTTCCGCAAGACGGTAAATAATCATTCTTCCGATCGGCGAGCGGTCATATGCCATCAGCAAAACTTCCCGGCTCTCCTCATAACGCTGTACTTTTTCGTACACTTCCCCAGCTTTTACCAGACCATTTACATTTTTAACCTTATTCCAATTGATAGTATCTGCAATATCTGCTGCCTCATCGTATTTCTCTTCCGCATAACGGGATTTCATCTGATCAAGCTTCAGATTATATTCGTATTTGTCCAATTGTTATCTCCTTAAAATATCCCCAAACAGGTCTATCTGTCTATTTTCAAGTATACCATAGGCGGCAATTAGTGTCAAAAAATAATCCGAAAAAAAGAGCTGCACACAAACGCGTACAGCCCTTGAAATTACTGGTTTTTCTTTGTTTCGTCTTTCTTTCCGGAATCTTTTAAAGTTCTCTTTTTCTTTTGTTTTTCCCCGTAATATATGATCGCACCGGTTGCCTCATCTACACCGGCTGCCTCCACATATGCCTCCGTTACGGTTGTAAGGTTTTTCTTCCGTATGCTGTGGTTTACCAGTCTGCGGATAATATAGTAAATCATCGCAAACACCGGAACCCCAAGCAGCATTCCCAGAAATCCAAACAGTCCGCCTCCGATCAGAATCGAAAACATTACCCAGAACGCGGATAATCCGGTGGAATCACCTAAAATCTTCGGTCCGATAATATTTCCATCCACCTGCTGCAGAATAATGATAAATATCAGCAGATACAACGCATGCAGCGGACTCTGGATCACCACCAAAAGAAGTGTCGGAATCGCACCGATAAACGGTCCAAACACCGGAATGACATTCGTCACACCAATGATAACCGCAACCAGTATCGTATCTGGGATATGCAGAATCAGACATCCAAAATAACAGATCACACCGATGATGGCAGAATCTATAATCTTTCCAATGATGAAACCACCAAATACTTCATCTGCCTTGTGGAAAACTTCGATAATAATGTTTCCATGTTTCGGTTTAAAGATCGCATACACAATCTTTTTGCTCTGTCCCACCAGGCTTTCTTTAATGGATAAGACATAAACAACGACAATGATCCCAATGATGAAGTTTAATATGGATTTGACCATCGTGATTACGCCGGAAGTAATCTGCAGCAGATATTGCTGCATCTGTGGAAGCAGATCCTTCGTTGCCCAGTTTTCCACCTGATCTGTCAGCATATCACTGATGGTATCTGTCACTCCATAGGCTCCGAGTTTTCCACTTTTCACCATATGGATCAGGCTCTCCACATTACCAGGCAGTGCTTCCACCAGCCCGGTAACACTTGATACCACCGAAGGAACAATTGCCGCAATCAAAAGTACCAGAATCACCAGAAGAAACAGGATTGCCCCGGCAATGGACAATCCACGTGCCACTTTAGCCGCTGATTTTTCTGATTTCATTTTCTTTTTCAGAAACGGCAGCCAGTGCCGCTCCTGAAATTTCATAACCGGGTTAAGCAGATAAGCAAGTCCCAGTCCGATAATAATCGGCTGCAATGCACCTGTAATCAGATGCCAGGTATCTGCAACCCCCTTGTACCGGAGCACCAGGAAGAAAAATACGGTACAACAGGCAAAGGTGAGAAATACCATCAATCCGATTTTAATCAGAAGAACCGTCTGACGCATGCCATCCTCACTCTGTTTGATCTGTTCCATCTGTTTTTGTTTTTCCACGTCTGTCATACAAGATCTCCTATCCGCGGTAATAATTGATCAGGCAGCCTTTGAGAATAATATCTTTCTCATCCGGTGTCAGTTCTCCCATACGCAGGGTAAATGGCTTTAAAGCACCATCCTTTACCACATATGCCTCAAATTCTGTTTTTCCGTCTGCGATCGCCTCACGGATCTTTGGAACAAACAGGTAATCCAGATTGTGGAACGGAAGCTCTCCCTGATCAATAACAAACGGGATCATACCCCAGTTAATCAGGTTGGAACGGTATCTCTTGGTCGCATATTCATTTGCAATGTTTGCCCATCCGCCAAGTACCTTCTGGCAGGAAGCCGCCTGCTCACGCGCAGAACCGTCTCCCGGTTTTACTGCAAAAATCGTACTTCCAAAACCAACGTTTGAGCGGTTGACATCGGAGAACGTTGCACGGATGGTATCCATAACCGGATGAATCTCCGGAAGTGCATCCCCCGGACAGGTATCTGCCTCGACAGCCTTCTGTGCCTTCTGTACTTCCTTGGCACGTCCAACATATTCCGGATCCTTTCTGGAAAGTGCAAACTCTGCCAGTCCCAGTGGGTTGGAACGGAAAGAGGATGTCTCTCCGGAAGGAATCAGCTCGTCCGTTGTGGTCACCGGATCGTGAATCTCGGAAACAACTTTCAGCACAAGATTCTCCGGAAGTGGGCTCATAGCCGGCCAGTCCTTGATATTTGGTCCAAACTGGATCTCTACGTCCGGATCTGCCACACCCTTGCTGTCAAATACACGGTTTTCATAAATGGTCTTATCAAAGAAGTATTTCGGCTTGCTGTAGTTTACATCAATATCGGTAGCTGCGGTAAGGAATCCCTTATTTGCAGCGGTTGCAGCGATAGAACGCGCATCCATCAGTGCTACGGAAGCAACCTGTCCGTTCTGTACCTTAGAGCCCTCTCGATTCGGGAAGTTACGTGTAGAATGACGGATAGAAAATGCATTATTTGCAGGTGTATCTCCGGCACCAAAGCACGGTCCGCAGAATGCAGTCTTGACAATGGCACCTGTCTCCAACAGATTGGCAACGGCACCGTTCTTAACAAGTTCCATATAAATCGGAGTGGAAGCCGGGTAAACACTCAGCGTAAACTCGTCCGCTCCAATGGAAGTGCCCTTTAAGATGTCTGCTGCATCGCAGATATTTTCAAATCCACCACCAGCACATCCGGCAATGATACCCTGATCTACATACAGTCTTCCGTTCTTTACTTTGCTCTTTAAGTCAAGTTCTACTTTTCCATCGAAACTTACCTGTGCACGCTTCTCGCAGTCATCAAGAATATCCATCAGGTTTGCATTTAATTCCTCGATCGTGTATGTATTGCTTGGATGGAACGGCATGGCGATCATTGGCTTAATCTCGCTTAAATCAAGTTCGATAAAGCTGTCATAGTATGCAGTTTCTCCCGGATTCAGTTCCTCGAAATCTCCGGTTCTTCCGTGAATCTCATAGAATTCCTTCACCTGGTCATCGGTTCTCCAGATAGAGGACAGACAGGTGGTTTCTGTTGTCATAACATCAACACCAATACGGTAATCAACACTCAGATTGGATACGCCCGGTCCGACAAACTCCATCACTTTATTTTTTACAAATCCGTTGGCAAATACTTCACCGATAATGGCAAGCGCGATATCCTGCGGTCCGACACCCTTCTGCGGGGTACCTGTCAGGTAAATGCCGACAACTCCCGGCATATCAATATCGTAGGTTTTATTCAAAAGCTGCTTTACAAGCTCCGGACCACCTTCTCCAATTGCCATGGTTCCCAGTGCCCCGTAACGGGTATGGGAGTCTGATCCAAGGATCATCTTTCCGCCGCCTGCAAGCATTTCCCTTGCGAACTGGTGAATAACGGCCTGATGAGGAGGAACATAGATTCCACCATATTTCTTTGCACATGTCAGTCCAAACATATGGTCATCTTCGTTGATGGTTCCACCGACTGCACACAGACTGTTGTGACAGTTGGTGAGTACATAAGGAATCGGGAACTTCTCAAGACCTGATGCCCTGGCGGTCTGGATGATGCCGACAAATGTAATATCATGGGAAGTCAGCTTATCAAATTTGATCTGCAGTTTTTCCATGTTGCCGGATGTATTGTGACTCTTTAAAATTCCATATGCAATGGTTTGTTTCTTTGCATCTTCCGGTGTAACAGTCTTTCCTGTCTTTGCATTGACAGCAGCTGCCGCTTCCGGTGAATTAATGACAACATCCCTGCCGTTGACCAGGTATGCGCCGTTCTCATATAACTTCATAGTTTCCTCCTTGTTTTCGAAATCATGGTTAATGGTAATTATATAATAAAATGTATTTTTATGCAACGACTGCAAACGTAATGGATGCCGCAAACAGATCGCCATCTACCAGGATTGCAAACTCACCGCCCATCAGCTGTGTAAGATTCTTTGCAATGGACAGTCCAAGACCGCTTCCCTCTGTCGTGCGGGATTCCTCTCCCCTCACAAAACGCTCCGTCAGGTCTTTCCTCGCCGCTCCCTGTTCCGGCAGCGGATTTTTCGAAATATTTTTGATACGGAAAACCGCATGGTTCTCCTCTACTTCCAGATCTACATAAACCCGGGTATTTTCGAGTGCATATTTTGCCGCATTGGTATACAGATTTTCAATTGCACGGTAGAGCTGCCGTCCGTCTGCCCGGATCATCACCGAATTGTGCGGCAGTTTCGTCACAATGGTCAGCCCCCGTGCCTCAAAACGTTCATTGAACTCACCACCCGTCTGGTACAGCAGTTCTACCAGATCGATGGTCTGCATATCCAGCTGGATATTTCCGGAACTGATCTTTGATGCTTCGACCAGATCCTCCGTCAGCTGTTTCAGCCGCTGGGATTTTTCATCCAGAACCCGGATATAATTACGTGCATTTTCGTTTTCCAGGTTTTCACGTTTGAGCAGATCCACATAATTGACAATGGAAGTAAGCGGTGTTTTGATATCATGGGAAACATTCGTGATCAGGTCTGCCTTCATCCGTTCATTCCGGATCCGCTCCTGAATGGCTTCGCTCAGCCCTGCACGGATATTATTCACAGAAGCTGCAATGCCTCTTTCCTGTCCGTGAAACTGTTCCACATCCAGTGTCGTATCCAGTGCCCCTGCCGCAATTTTTTCAATTGCATGCTGGATCTCATATCTTTCGCGCGCCTTATGCGTACACAGTCTGGGATTCTGTCCGGAGATAAACACCCGTCTCAGGAAGCTTCCTGCCTGATAGATCAGACTGTATGTCAGAAGGGTATTGTTTTTGACCCGCCGGACAATGCTCAAATAAAACAGCAGGAATACAACATCGACCAGATACCCGACTGTTCCGACCGCTACCATCAGTCCGGACAGTTCAAACTGGATGTCATGGAGATTTCTCCCCAAAAAGAGCACAAGATAAATGAATGCCACAAAAAGCACCATCTGGATATCCGTATAAATTTTATCAATCCAGGTCAGGTAAATGGTTGCATCCTCCTCTGACCGGCGCCCTGCAACACCTGTCAGATAAGCAAGGAATACAAAGCTTCCGACCATGCCGATCACCATAAACAGGCTGAGAATACCCAGCCCTCCGATATGTCTGCGCAGATTGTATCCGATCCCATAGATTCCGCAAAGCATCATAATCAGAAACATCTGATGCATGACAATGGCTGCGCCCTTTTTTCCGCTGGAGAATTCTTTCATAGACAGCTACGCCCCCGCTTCGATTTTATAGCCGACACCCCAGACCACTTTCAGATACCGCGGTTCTTTCGGATTGATTTCGATTTTTTCCCGGATATGCCGGATGTGGACAGCAACTGTATTGTCAGCGCCAATTGCTTCTTCATTCCAGATTTCCTCATAAATCTGACTGATGGAAAATACTTTTCCTTTATTTTTCATGAGAAGCAGAAGAATGTTGTATTCGATCGGAGTCAGTTTGACCTCTTCCCCATCTACCGTAACTTTTTTTAATTCATCGTTAATAACCAGGCCGCCGGCTTCATAAACGGCATCCCCGGAAGGGGTGCTCGAAAGTGTGGTATAACGCCGCAGCTGTGACTTCACACGGGCAACCAGTTCCAGCGGATTAAACGGCTTGGTCACATAATCGTCCGCCCCCACGTTCAGCCCCAGGATCTTATCCGCATCTTCTGTCTTGGCAGACAGGATAATAATTGGAATGCTGCTTGTTTTACGTGCCTGGAATGTCGCACGGATCCCATCCAGTTTCGGCATCATCACGTCGATCACCATCAGATCAATTTTCTTTGTACGAAGCATCTCCAGAGCCTGTTCCCCGTCATATGCTTTTACTACCTGGTATCCTTCCTGAATCAGGTAAATCTCAATTGCGTCTACAATTTCCTTGTCATCATCACACACCAGAATCGTCATGTGGATGTCCTCCTATCAGGTTCTTGATCTTGTTCTGAAAGCCGGCGGATTTTTCTTTTTCTTCTGCCGCTTCCTGTTCTTCCTGTTCATCTTTCCACTTAAAATAATCAGCATCCAGATTCACACGCAGTTGTTCTTCCAGCTGCTTTAACTCTTCATCGTCATCTTCTACTGTAACCGGTGCCGGAATCTCCGGCTTCGGTGACAGCTTCTTTGGTTTTTCCACCGGCTTTTCCACTGGCTTTTCTACCGGTTCTTCCGCAAGGTCTTCTACCGGTTCTTCCGGTACGGAAAGTCCCAGCTTATCCAGATATTCCTGGTTAATCTTAATATCGGTCTGCCGGTTTGCGTAAATTGCTTTTTCTTCCCGCTTCTCCTGCTCGTACTCCGGTCTTCCTTCCATCTTTTCCTTCTCAATCTCGCGGTTCCGTTCCTCGATGATCTTTAAGTACTTTTCGGTATCAACCAGATCCTGCAGCTGTCCTTTGAGTTCGGATTTGTTGGTTCTTAATTCCTGTTCTTCTTTTTCCATCTGTTCTTTAATTTCCTGATAGATGGCACCGACCTTTTTGTCCGCCTCCTGCATGATATCCTGCATACGGTTTAACGTTTCATCCATATACATGACAGATGCCGCATAAATGTCCTCTGCCTTACGGCTTGCATCCCAGATGATCTGATCTCCCTTTTTATGGAAATCGCGCTCTGCCTTGTCACGGCTTCGAATGGTCAGCTCGTATTCATCCATAATCTGATAAATACAGGTATTTAATTCTGCCAGCAGATCAATCACCTGCTGCTTATCTATGATAACTTTACTCGGCTCTTTCGGATACGGCTCACTCTTCGACAGCAAAACGTGAAGACTGCGCAGTACCTTTTCCGTATTGTCCTGTGCTCCCATGTGTCCTGATTCCTTCCATAATAGATAATTCCGTACTTTCTATTATAATCAATCCCCCTATAATACGCAATATTTTAGATTCTTAGGTTTTTCTAAAATTTTAGTACACAAAACTTTATTTTTTGCAGACACAAGGTTATAATATTTTTTTGAAAATGAACCTGTTTAATAAAGGATATATACTATGAATATCGTCAAAACTTACGGAAATTATATTAAAAAATATGCCGGCACCCACCCGGCAGTTTCCCGCAAAATGATTGACATCGGATTACATCTCGAACAGTTCCGGACTGAACATTTTGCAGAAAAAACAATGCCGAAAGCATATCAGAAGCTGAATACGCTCGGCGTAAAAAATACGCTTCATGCGCTGGAATACCCGGAATCCACGGTCTGGTGCAATCTGTTTGCACCCGTGGAAATTTTCCAGTGCTTCGGACTCAGTGCGCTTTCCATGGAATGTCTTTCCTCGTTTCTCTCAGGATTTACGTGTGAAGACTATTTTATCGACCGCGCAGAAAGCCGTGGAATTGCCTCCACGCTCTGTTCCTATCACAAAGATTTTATCGGTGCCGTAGACTCCGGAATTATTTCACCTGCCAGACTCGGTGTGACAACTTCCATGATTTGTGACGGCAATATTAACACATTCCGCTATGTCAGCCGGCACACGGATCTTGACACTTATGTGATCGATGTGCCGGACAGCTGTTCTCCGGAAGCCGTGGAATATGTGACCATGCAGCTGAAAGAACTGATTCAGAAACTGGAAGCACTGACCGGAAAACGTCTGTCCATGGATGACCTGTCGGAAACACTTGCCCGCGAAAACCAGTCGAAAGCTTATTACAAAGAGTTTTTAAAACTGCAGGCAGAGCGCTATTATCCATCGACACTGACTCTGCAGATGTACATGCTTTTTGCCACCCACTTAAACATCGGAACACCGGAAACCCTTGACCTGTTCCGCAGTTTTGCCGAGGATATCAAACAATATCCGAAATATGACGGCACCCGGATTGTGTGGGTACATCTGCTTCCTTTTTATCAGGAAACACTCAAACACTATTTTAACCTGAACAGAGATTACCAGATCCAGTGTACCGAAATGAACCTGGATTACATGGACGAACTGGATACCACCCACCCACTGGAAGCACTTGCCACTAAAATGCTAAACAATCTCTATAACGGTCCATACGAAAAAAAAGCAAACATGGTCGTAAAACTGGCAAAAGAAATGCATGCCGATGGCGTAATTAACTTCTGCCACTGGGGCTGTAAGCAATCTGCCGGCGGAGTATTCCAGCTTCGCGAAGCGCTCAAGGCGGCGGATATTCCACTGCTCGTTCTGGATGGCGATGCCATGGACCGCCGGAACAGCCATGACGGACAAATCAAAACCCGTCTGGAAGCTTTTCTGGAAATTCTGGATAAAGAGAGGAATTCATCATGTTAGGTTATGTATGTAAATATACCCCCATGGAATTATTTGAAGCCATGGACACGGAAATCACACGTCTGGAACCATCCGTTACGGATTTTAACCACGCGGACACCCTGATGCACGCCAACATCTGTTCCTATACCAAGGCCGTGC
>OAVJ01000892.1_pt1 | contig 14660 bp, 19 predicted proteins | sample 1516901 | NCBI WGS metagenome assembly OAVJ01 (sample SAMEA2580073, study PRJEB22360) | human gut metagenome | biome: human gut; feature: human-associated habitat; material: faeces | place: Denmark | collected 2008/2010 | reverse complement strand
CTTCATATCCTCACTTCCTTTGCTTTTTGCAGATAGTATAACAGGCAAATGTCCGAGAATTGTTACAAGGACAAATATATTTATCATTTTACAGCTTTTTTCTGTGTACTGCAATTTTATAAAAGAAAGGACAGCAGTATCATCAAATTGCTGTCCTTGCGGTTTATTATAGCTGGTAGTGTATAAGCGTGGGTTCATCATATTTGGTGTGGTATCTTTAACTATGGGAAACTCCGTGATCCTGATCGAGGACGACGGGCTGGCCGAGGCGCTTCTGGGACTGTCCCAGGAGGACCGGGAAATCTTTATGATGCACTGGTTCCTGCGGATGACCGACGCACAGATCGCCAGGTACATAAACATGCCCCGCCGGACGGTCAATACCCGCAGGCATAAAGCCTATCGGCTGCTGAAGGAGCTGATGGGAGGTGAAGCGGATGACTAAATCTGCGTGCACGCGGGCATCGCTGATCCCTTACCCGGTGATTGCCGCCGCTGTCGGAGGAGACCCCGAAGCGGTGAGCCGGGTAGTCCGGCATTACTCCGGCTACATCGCCGCGCTGTCTACACGGACGAGCTATGGCCCTGATGGCTATCCCCGTCCCCAGGTGGACGAAGATCTGCGCGGTCGGCTGGAAGCAAAGCTGATTATTTCCATCCTGGATTTTGACCTGAGCTGATCCAGGGCCGGGCGCTGCGTGTCCCCCTTTCCACGCTGCGTCCCGTTATAGCTCCTTGACAAAGAAAGCCCGTTGGGAGACCAGCGCCGCAGTATAAGGCAAACGGATACATCAAGGAATTTACTGAGATTAAGCAGATGGAATACAACGCCATTACGCATCACGCAGATCCTGTGTACGCCTCCAACAAAAAACATTTTAAGGCTGAGGAGGATCCGCTTCCGGATTATCTGCTCCCGTATTTTAAGAGAGTCATTCGCATTACACGATTAAGAGAAGTGAGAGTGCTGCTTGGCTTCACCCGTGTAGATGCTCCGGATCCAGATGCCGATGAGCAGACAAATATCGTTTATCTAAATAAGGGTAAGACTGAAAAATGGCTTCCTGCTGCAGAAGTGCACGGTGAAGGTGTCTTTATTGAATTTAATAGGGATAGTATTGATGCGTGGTTAAGAGATCCAGAACTGGGAGCACTTTCTCAGAAATATGCGCAGTGTTATAAGGAATTCTGTGAATCTAAAGAATGGACTGTTACCACATCACGAGATGCAAGGTATGTCCTGATGCATACATTCGCACATTTGTTGATTAAGCAGATGTCAATGTCCTCGGGGTACTCTTCATCCGCTATTCGTGAGCGTATTTATTTTGGGGATGATATGTCTGGTGTGTTGCTCTATACCGGAAGTGCCGATAAAGAAGGCTCACTTGGTGGACTTGTAGAATTGGGAAATATTGATCAGCTTATTGTTTTAATGAAAGACGCTTTCCAGGAAGCACTGGTTTGCACAAATGATCCGGAATGCCTTAACAATGTGCCTGCTGGTAATAATTCAAATGGCGCGGCGTGCCATTCCTGCTGTATGATCTCAGAAACAGCTTGCGAGAATGGAAATCGCATGTTGGATCGCGGACTAATTGTGCCTATTGACGGAAGAGAAAATCAGTCTTATTTTAAAACTTTGGTGGAAGAACTATGTCAACTGGAAGTATAAGCTTAGATATTTTGTTAAACAAAATTCTCACAGATGCTATATCTGGTGGAAATGAGTCTATTAGAGCCATTCAAAAGAGATATCCATCTCTTTCTGAAAAAGAAGCTCATGAAATTCTTGCTATGGTTTCAGCGACTGCCCAAAGTAACGATGATAGCGCTGAATTAGTTGTTACAGCGCCACCTTCTTTTGCGTTGAAAACAAAACCGACAAAGGTTACCGTAAGAGAAATGCTTATGGGAGCTAGGAAGAGCATTCTAATTACCGGGTACTCCCTCTCGGATTATTTTGCCGAGTTAGTCGATTGTGTAATTCAAAAGAGCCAAGAAGGCGTTCTCGTGAAATTTTTTGTGAATGACATTGAGAGTCAGAAGGCCTTTGACCGTTTATGCTGCTATAAGGGAAAATTTCTGCGAATTTATAACTATCCGAAACAGGAAGATAAAATGTCTGCTCTTCATGCAAAGGTAATTTCTGTTGATCAAACGGATACGCTGATTACATCCGCAAACCTTTCATATCATGGACAGGAAGGAAATATCGAGCTGGGGGCACGAATCCATTCGAAAGAATTGGCTAAACAAGTAGAGGATATATTTACTTCACTGGTATTCAAAAGGATATTTGTTGAACTGTAAGCTTTATGGAGGTGCGTCAATGAATTTAAGCTTGAAACATAAGCTAATGCTGCAATCATTGAGTCCATTGGCTTTTTTGACTATTGTACGCAATTTCAAATTTACCCCCGTCAGCGAACTTGCTGAAAATCAGTCATATTGGGGAGAGTTTGTTCGCCTTAATAATGTGCTGATTGTTGTGTTTTTGTTATGTGCTACATGGATTTTAGCAGCAATCATATCTTTTATTTCTTTTACAGCCTTTAGATGGACTGATAAGAAACAAGGGTATCAGCTTTCTTCCTCCGTAGAAAAAGAGGACGCAAGTTTGAATTTTTTTATGACAATGATTATACCGCTTTTGATTGATGATGTAGGAACGATTCAGGGCGCGGTAACATTTCTTATCATTGTGGTTATGATGTGTGCGCTGTTAAGCAAAACACATTTGTACTATGCGAACCCTGTGTTAGCAATCTTAGGATACCGAGTCTATAAGGTTACCTTTAAAAGTAACCCTGACTTTAATAATGAAGTTTGCTTGGCTGTAGTAAAAGGCAGGTTTCTAAAAAATCCGGGCACAGTAGAATATAAAGTGATTAATGATACAGTCCTCTACATGAAGGAGATGAACAAATGACCAAGGAAGAAATTCAGGCATCGATTAAGTCGATAATGTTTTCTGGTGCAGTCTGCGGGATTGAAATTTATGCCAGTCTACGCAATGAAAATGGGTATCATACCAAAAAAATGAGGGCAACAGACAAGTTGCTTTCTAGCACAAAAGATAAGGTGGCAGGTTTTATCAATTGTACCTATCTTGCAGATGATGCAGAATTTGACACATCAGAAAATATTGCAGACAATAAGAAAGAATTTTATGAGATTAGTCTGACAGAGAGCTATAGCCCCTTTGCTTTCCTTGATGATGCTGAAAAGCGTACAGAGTACTACTCGGAAAGTGATAGAAATAAACTGTCTGGATTTCTTTTTAAAATCAATTTGAATGACCAGTACTTTTGGGTTTATCAACATATATACTCTGTATCAAGAATTGATCGAAGTAAAAATGTGATAGCCCTATTTATTGGAGATACATACGATGAAGTCGATAGCGATATTGTGCAGATAGATTCACGAGCAGATGTAATAATCTTTTCTTCAAGTGCTGTTACGGCGAAAATGGATCTTATGCAGAGATTCTTTGGATTTGAGCAATACATTCGAGCGGGGGCACAGAAGACGATTGAGATTATTCGCAATCTGGATATTGTAGATAGCCTTGAAAAGTTTGTTGCGTTTGAAAATAAAAGTAAGTTGACAAATGCAAAGAAGTTATTAAAGGCAAAGAATTCGCCTGTTTTGCAGATGAAAAAGAACGATTTGTTAGAGAATCTGAAAAAGCATTCTCGCTACAAAACGATGTTCAAGTTTGAAGAAGATCATATTGTGATTTCTTCACAAAAAGAAGCAGCGGCATTTATTAAAATGTTGAATGATGATATTGTTCGGTCTGAACTTACAGGAAAAGAATATGACAGCTCCAGCAAAATGCTTTTGGCTCCAATGGGATCAAGTCAATGACTGACCAATGATAGGAAAATATAGAGGAGTGATAGAAGAAAAAAGGCTTCTATGTCACAGGTTCTGACAGATATAAAGCCCTATATTATCAACATGATCGCGATGATGACGAAGCGATTTGTGGAGAATGTTCTCAAAAAAGGACAGAAAAATTGAACGGCCGTTTATTGATTTAGGTATGATTAAGCTTAAAATGTAAAAAGGAGGGCCATCATGGAGCTATCAAAAGCAACCAGTGTTAACAGCCGTGCGGAAGAACTGTTTGTTCAGTTGTTCTGTGAGGCGTTTGGCCCGGAAAAGACGGAAAATCTACAAGTGCAATATCCTTGTGTGGATATTTACGGTCGGCACCGTTATATCGATTTTGCGCTGGAATCTCCTGAATCCAAAATTGCGATTGAGATAGACGGCGAAACCTACCATAACCCAAGCAAGGTGTCTGAGAACAAGTATGCGGATGACCTCCTGAAGCAGAATAGCTTGATTTACGACAACTGGAAAGTATACCGATGGATTTATAGCCAGCTTGAAAAGCAACCGGAAAAGGTTAAGGATGAGCTGATTACCTTTTTGGGCAGCAGTCCCATGTTCAAGGCTTTTGAAGCAGACCTGCCGGTTCAGATGGGACAGACCATCGAGCTTCGGGATTATCAGCAGGAGGCTATCGACAACCTCAAGAAGATGCGTGAGGACGGCAAAACCATTGCGCTGCTGTACCATGCAACCGGCGTGGGCAAAACTATCACGGCTGCAACGAACGCCACCGCCGACGGCCTGACGGCAAACGCTATCCACAAGGGGCAGGAAGTGCTCATCGTGATCGGGGAGGGGCTGGAGAAAGAACGGATTGAGGTGAGATTAAAGGGGCAAGGCGGATCCCCCGTATATCGTTGTATCTTTCCATAAATAGTTTGTCTCCCGCCCAAAGTAGGCGTATAATAGGGGAAAAGAAACGCTAAAGGAGAATCCCCTATGAACGGCACCGCATTGCGCAAACCGACTGCCCGGCGGGTGGTGGGCATGGTGGCGGGCATCGTCATCATCGCCCTTGGCATTGCGCTTTTCAAGCAGTCCCACCTCGGCAACGACTCCATCAGCGCCCTGAACATGCGGCTGGCGGAGCTGCTCGGCATCTCGCTGGGCACCCAGAACCTGTGCACGAACATCCTGTTTTTCCTGCTGGAATTCTGGTTCGGGCGCAAGTACATCGGCCTTGGCACCTTCGTCAACGGCATCTGCATCGGGTATATCGTCACGGCGTTCTATGACCCCATTCACGCCCACTTCGGCGACGCGCCGTCGCTGGCGGTGCAGTTGGCGTGGGTCATCGCGGCGGTGCTGGTCACGGCGCTGGGCGCTTCGCTCTACCAGACCGCCGACCTCGGCATTGCGCCCTACGATTACCTTTCCCTCGGTCTGCGGGACTACACACCCTGCCCGTACTTCGGGTGCCGCATCTTCACCGATGCGCTCAGCGCCCTGCTGTGCTGGCTGCTGGGTGGCCTTGTGGGCCTTGGCACCTTGATCTGTGCGTTCTGCCTTGGGCCCTTCATCCAGTTCTTCGATCGGACGTTCTCCCAGAAGGTGCTGCAATACAAACCGAACAATTGAGAAACCCCGCGGCGTCAAATCATACGCTGCGGGGGTCTTTTTTATTGCTGCCGTTAAGCAGAAAATGAAAATGAAGGAGATTTATCTTTCAAAACCGCCTGTGGACTGCTGCGGCGATGGGGAGCCATAACAAACCCATCAGACAGGCTTTGGAAGAAGTAAATTTTTCGAATCTGCTTGTAGAAAACGGCGGTCTATGGTAGCATGAAATCAAAGAAAAACAGGAGGGCTTACACATGGTTTTACTGGTTGTGGATACACAGAAAGGTATCGTGGATGAACGCCTGTATGCGTTTGAAAAGTTTGTCAGCAACATCAGGGAATTGATCCGGACTGCCCGCGAACAGGGAATCGAGGTCGTCTATGTCCAGCATGACGATGGGCCCGGTACAGGCTTTTCCATCGGAGACGATGAATTTGAGGTCTATTCCGGGTTTGCACCGCTGCTGACTGAAAAACGGTTCGTCAAAACCGTATGCAGTGCGTTCAAAAAAGAGAGCGGCCTGCTGGAATATCTGACGGAAAAGGGCGAAAAAGATGTGATGGTCTGCGGCATCATGACGGACTTCTGCATCAATGCAACGGTGGAGGCGGGCTTTGAGCATGGTCTGCACATGATCGTTCCTGCCTATGCAAATTCCACGCAGGACAACGAGTACATGACGGGGGAGCAGAGCTACCGCTATTATAATGAGTTCCTCTGGCCGGATCGCTATGCCGATTGTGTGCCCATGGACAAGGCGCTGGAGTTGCTCAAAAAGTGAGGTGTTTACAATGATTTCTGAAAAAGTAAAAAATCAGATTCAAGTGGTGCAGGGTGATATTACCAAACTGGACTGTGACGGCATCGTGAATGCGGCCAATCGGAGTCTGCTGGGTGGCGGCGGTGTGGATGGTGCCATCCACCGGGCAGCAGGGCCGGAACTGTTGGCGGAGTGCCGCACGCTGCACGGCTGCCGCACCGGAGAAGCAAAAATCACTAAGGGCTACCGGCTGAAAGCAAAGTATATCATTCATACGGTAGGCCCGATATATTCCGGCACAGCAGAGGATGCCGCGCAGCTGGCGGACTGCTACCGCAATTCGCTGAACCTTGCCAAAGAGCATGATGTCCATAGCATTGCGTTCCCGGCGATTTCGACCGGCGTGTATGGCTACCCGCTGGAAGATGCCACGGAGATTGCAGTCAAAACAGTGGCACAGTGGCTGGAAGATCACGCGGATTACGCCATGCAGGTGATTTTCTGCTGCTTCGATGCCCGGACGGAGCGGGTGTATCAGGCAAGAACTCTGCAACAGTGAAAGCGGCAGGATGGTCGTGGAACTGTATCTTGGTAAACAGGATGGGCATGGCTCCCGAATCCTGTACTGAAAATGGAGTAAAGATTGAAATACAGAGAAATCGCAGACGGCATTTTTGTTGACCGTCCCAACCGCTTTATTGCCCATGTGGGAGTGAATGGAGCAGTGGAAACCGTCCATGTCAAGAACACCGGGCGGTGCAAAGAGCTATTGCTGCCCGGTACTGCGGTGCGGCTGGAAGTGTCGGACAACCCGGAACGCAAAACAAAATACGACCTTGTGGCGGTACACAAGCAGGGCCTCGGCTGGGTCAATATGGACAGTCAGGCACCCAATAAGGTGGTAGGGGAGTGGCTTGCAAAACAGGGCTACGACTATATCAAGCCGGAATTCACCTATGGGAAGTCCCGCATCGACTTTTATATGGAAAAGGGCGAGCAAAAGTATCTGATGGAAGTCAAGGGCTGCACACTGGAAGTGGACGGTATCGGCTACTTCCCGGATGCACCTACCGAGCGCGGCGTGAAGCACCTGCACGAGCTGGCGCAGGCACAGCAGGCAGGGTATCGGTGCGCAGTGGCTTTCGTGATTCAGATGGAAGGCATCACCGAGGTGCGGCCAAATGTCAGCACACAGCCGGAGTTTGGTACGGCACTGGCCGAAGCAAAGGCCGCAGGTGTGCAGGTGCTGTTTTTGCTCTGCCGTGTGGGGCGTGACAGCTTGGAAATCGTGGAGCAGAGGGAAGGCTGAAAAATTTTTCAGAAAACCTCTTGACCCTGACGCAGCGTCATAGCGTATACTGTGGCTGTCGCAAGGGAGGACAGCAAGATGATGACAGTGAACGAAGTGAGCAAGCGGACCGGAGTGAGCATCCGGACCCTGCAATATTACGATAAAATCGGTCTGCTGCGCGCGGCGGGCCGTACCGAAGCAGGCTATCGGCTGTATGACGATGCCGCGCTGGAACGTTTGCAGCAGATCTTATTGTTCCGGGAACTGGAATTTCCGCTGAAGGACATCCAGAAAATCGTGGAGAATCCTGCTTTTGACCGGCAGAAAGCACTGGAACAGCAGATCACACTTCTGACATTGAAAAAGCAGCATCTTGAAGATCTGATCGGCCTTGCGCAGAAAATTCGATCCACAGGAGGAATGGTTATGGACTTTACCGCATTTGATACGCAGAAGATCAAGAAGTATACCGAGCAGGCCAAAAAGGAATGGGGCGAAACGCCGGAATACAAAGAGTTTGAGGAAAAAACTGCCCATAAGACCGAGAAAGAGGTCAAGGACATGAGCAGTCAACTGATGGACATCGTGGCGGCATTCGGCGGGATGCAGAGCAAAGACCCGGCGGACCCTGAAGTGCAGGCACAGGTGAAGAAGCTGCAGGAGTTTATCACAGAGCACTACTACAACTGTTCCAAGGTGATCCTGAATCAGCTGGGGCAGATGTATGGGGCAGGCGGAGCATTTACGGAAAACATCAATGCTGCCGGCGGTGCCGGTGCCGCAGAATTTGCGCAGAAAGCCATTGAGATTTATTGCAAGTGAGCCCAAAAACGCTTTGCGTGATTCAGTTACAGAAATCATAAATAGGAAATGTTATCATATAGATACAAGAAACACACCGATAACATTCCAATGGAGGATTTCGATATGAAGGCAAAGTTTTACATCTGCAATCACTGTGGCAACCTCGTCACTACCATTCATAACGCAGGCGTTCCGCTGGTCTGCTGCGGGGAGAAAATGAAAGAGCTGGTTCCCAATACGGTGGAAGCCAGCGGCGAGAAGCATCTGCCGGTGGCAGAGCTTTCCGGCAGTCGTCTCACGGTCACAGTGGGCGCGGTGGAGCACCCCATGGCGGATGTTCACTATATTCAGTGGATTTTTGTGGAGACTGAGAACGGCGGGCAGATCCGCTATCTGAATCCGGGGCAGGCTCCCAACGCGGTGTTTGAACTGGGAAGTGAAAAGCCGGTGGCCGTTTACGCATACTGCAATCTGCATGGGCTCTGGATGACGAAACTCTGATACAATCAATGCAAACGGGGAGTGATTTGATGTCACTCCCTGTTTTTTGATGAGAACTTTATTTTCAAGCTGAAAACAGGCCGGGACTCGGAAAAGGAGTCTCGGCCTGTTTGTGTTTTCGGCGCAAAGGAAAGGATTGAACAATGCGATTTGATGCAAAAGAATTCGGCGGACGTATCCGCGATTTGCGGAAAAAGAAGGGGATTACACAGGAACAGTTGAGTATAATGCTGAACGTTAGTGCGAACCATCTTGCAAAAGTTGAAACGGGAAGCCGCTGCTGCTCGATTGAGTTGCTGCAGGATCTTTCGTCCTGCCTGAATGTCAGAACGGACTATCTGCTGAACGGAGATGCACCGCATAACAACCATCTGAGGGAAAGACTGACGTTTCTTGCACAGGAATTAGAAAAGATTACGGCGGACCTCCCGGTATGGGGATAGGAAAAAGCAGAATCCTCTTTTTCAATGCCCAAAAGCGTGGTAGAATAGGGAAAAGATTCAGTATCTGAAAAACGGAGCGCGCAACAATGAAGATTCTGGTCAGCGCCTGCCTGCTGGGCGAAAACTGCAAATACAGCGGCGGAAACAATTACAATCAGGCGGTCTGTGATTTTGCGCGGGGGCACAGATGGTGTACCTCCCGGCGGACGATTATGAGAACTACCGCGAGGATTTTTATCTCAGCGCGCTGACGGGCACTGACGGCCTGACCGCCGTGAACCTCCGCCCTGAGACGGTGTATGTCGCCGACGGCGTTACGCTCATCCCGGTCAGTGCCGGGCGCACCGCTGTGAGCTTCACCAACGCCCTCGGATACAGTCTCCGGCGGCTGAGCATACGTGTCACGGACACGGCGGTGCACTCCATTCCCGAGTGCGGCATTGCGGGGCACTGCACAGCGGACGATGCGGCGCGCAGCAAGTGCCGCAGCTGTCAGAAGCCGCTGTGCAATGGTGAAGCGCACGGCGTGGGAGTATGTGAGTACGAGCATCTGTGGGTGCAGAAGAGCTACACCGCCGCCACCGCCACCACGGTCGGGCACTCCGTCGCGGAGTGCATGACCTGCGGCATAGTGAACGAGCGGGTATTCCCTGCAACCGGTGGATGAGAAGGGATTTATCAAGATGAGTAAGGGCAAATTCGACATAAAATCCATATTGGACATTCCCCGCTGGGAGGCGGTACAGGATCAGCTCGCAAAGGCGACAGGCACCGCTATAATCACGATAGACTACAAGGGGACGCCCATCACGAAGCACAGCATGCGCACGGATTTCTGCAGTATCATCCGCGAAAACCCCATATCCTGCAAACGCTGCCAGAAGTGCGATTCGCTCGCCGGGCTGGAGGCGGTACGCCTCAATCAGCCGTTCATCTATCTGTGCCACTGCGGCATTGTGGATGTCGCCGTACCGATAACCGTTGGCGATCAATACCTCGGCGCAGTGATGTTCGGGCAGGTGCGCATCTCGAACGGCTCCGACGCGGGAGTGGAGCGCCTTGTCAACGAGATAAGCGCAGTCCATACCGACGACGCGGTGAGCGCCTTGCAGCCCGATCTGCGCGAGCTGTACCAGCGTCTGCCCGAGATGGAGTATGAGCGCATACGCGGTATCGCGGACATGATAAATGCCATTGTGCAGTATATCGTCGCCTGCGCCGTTGACAATCGCGCGCGGATGATGAGCTATGAATGGCGGCTGAGAAGTCTTCCGGGAGATGTTCACGCTGCCGGTGCAGACGTCCCTGTAGAGATACACGCGCTCACCGGCAAGGAGGAGTGCATTGGCGCGGAAGAGACCGTTCAGAAAAGCAGCATGGTATACCCCGCCGTCGTATACATAGAAGAGCACCTGCACGAGATAATACCCATGCACGAAATGGCATCGCTCTGCCACCTGAGCCGCAGCTATTTCTCGCGCCTTTTCCAGCATGACATAGGCGAGAATTATACCGACTACGTCAACCGCCGCAAGGTGGAGCGCGCAAAGGAGCTGCTGCGCAGCACGCCCGACAGCGTTAGCGCCATCGCCTCCGCGCTCGGCTTTTTGGACGTGAGCTATTTTGTCAAGCTCTTCAAGCGTTTCGAGGGCGTGACCCCGCTGACATACCGAAAGCTGAAGAGGAGCAGCAGCGCTGCCCCCTCCCTAGGAAAAATTTAGCATTTATTGCATCGTCGATACACGATATAAAAAACAGCAGCGTCCGGCTTGACAGAATCGAAGCCGGACGCTAAAATATTAAGTGAAAAGGGTGCTGTAGCAAGCGGTTAGCCCGGATAAATGGTGTTTACATGAGAAAGCTCAAGAAACCGTCACTTGCCAGAGTGACGGTTTCTTCTTTTAATGATAAACTGGAACATCAGCTTACGCAGTGTTGTAGTTATCGTCAAACGCATATGCTTCACCTCCTTTGCGGAGATGTAGCTAACCGCCGTTACGCGGCATAAGCTTGCGTTGCCGCGCGCTCATGCCTGCCGTTGTGCAGCACTGTGGTACATATATGTACCACAGTCAGAATAATACGCACGGCGGCAAAATACAGCATTTTTTTGCAAATCCGCTCTTTATCCCAAAAAAAGCAGCACAGAATGTCAGGAACTTTCCGTGCTGCTTTTTTGCTGTTGTCCACTCGTTCGGACGTATGCCGCGGTTAGCACGCTTTTGTAGTGTTTGTACAAATTAAATAAAATATTTTTGTAAATGATGATATTTTTTCAAATTATATGCGCATATTTGCCATATTTCGCACAACAGCACCACAAAATTGTTTTAAAATGTACAGATTGTGAATAATGACAATCAGCAAATTGACGGATAGAATGAAACCAACGTTTGAGAGATAAGTGATAGTACTAACATCTCTCCACAAAAAAAGAATGAAAGGAAGTAAAGAAATGAGTAAATCAGCAAAAAGAGTGTTTTGTATCGCACTGGTCCTGATACTGGTGAGCTGCATTTTTGCCTCTCTGATTCAAACCGATTTTGGCAAGGTTCAGATTACCACCGTCAACATTGTCACAGATAGTGGTTCAACACTATGCGGTCATCTTTATAGACCTAAGGACGCGACCGCAGAGAATCCATTACCCGGCATCGTTACCTGCCACGGCAATTACAACAACAAGGAAATGCAGGACGTTAACGCGATCGAACTATCTCGGCGCGGTTATGTTGTCCTTAATGTCGATGAATACCGTCATGGACATTCAAGCCCGGCAGACTTTGAGACGTGGCACATGACCTCCGTTGATGCTGTTGACTATCTCTATGAGCTTGATTTCGTTGATCAGTCTCTTATAGCTGTCACCGGTCATTCAAGAGGCGCAAAAATGGCAAATGAAGCCATGAAAGAGAATCTCATCCGCGCTGCTGCCGGTCAGCCCATGAAGCTGAAAGCGGTTCTCCTTGTAGGTTCTGAACCTTGGTTTGACAGCTTCAAGCTTGAAGATGCTACTGTAGGCGGAAGTTCTTCCACTACTCAGAGTTTTACCCTTACGAGTGAGCTTGAAGCACTCATGGAAGAAATAAACGCACCTGTTGATCTTGCAGTAAACTATGGTGTCATATACGCTTCCTGTGACGAAGGGAACACGATGTGCGACAGCGTTGGAGGAGATGTACGTCGCTTCCTTGAGAGCGATAAGGCAATTGACTTTGTCGATCAGATTGGCGCCGGTCTTGAGCACGGTCAGAAAGTAGAAGACGGCAAATTCTATTACGGCGAGATTGATGGAGAGACTTACAGCCGTGTGATTTTCGTTAACAAGGAAATACACCCCCTCAATCATTTTTCCAAGGCATCCGCCGCTGACCTCATTACCTATTTTTATACCGTACTCGGTGTTCCCGCCGGACATGAAGAAATCGCCAATACCAACCAAGTATGGCTCCTCAAAGAGATAATGAATCTCATCGGTCTCATTGGTCTGTTCATGCTTATTTATCCTCTTGCCTGTGCTTTTATGAAGCTCCCGTTCTTCTCTGAACTCGCTGCCGCTGAAACGCCGCGCAAGCTCCCCGGATTCACGGGCAGCAAGGACAAGCTTATATACTGGCTTCAGTGGATTTTGTATGCAGCAATACCTCCGTTGCTTCTCTTCCCTGTTGAATACAAGTGGATCGGCGCAGGCAGCGTCGCTCCCAGTACATACAACGACTTCTTTGGACAGCCCAACACAAACGAGCTGGTTGTATGGTCTCTCTGCATTACCGCCCTCTCCCTCATCGTCTATATCTTGATGTTCAAATTCTACTACGCAAAGAGAGGCAGAACGCTTGATGATATTGGTGTCAGAATCTCCGCAAAGAGATTCTTCAAAAGTCTGCTGCTCTCAGCCCTCGTTGTAGCAATCCTTTACTACATAGTGTTCCTTGCAGACTTTCTCTTCAAGGTTGACTTCAGAATATGGGTCATTGCTGTAAAGACATTCGAGCCCATGCATCTTGTTCTTGCACTGACCTATGTTATCGGATTTGCGGTATTCTACATCGGCAACTCTCTGTTCACTAACAGCAACCGTATTGAGGGATGGGCAGAATGGAAAGTCCTTCTCGTAAGCTGCATTGGCAATATATTGGGTATATCCATAATCATTGCGTTCCAGTATATAACGTTTGCCTCAACAGGGCATCTCCCACTCAACGCAATACGTGTTATAAATCTCTTCCCGCTTGTTGTTCTTATCCCCATTGCCACAATCATAGGACGAAAGTTCTACGATAAAACCGGTAATATTTATCTCGGTGGTATTGTAATGGGTATATTCTACACATTCGTTACGGTCGCAAACACCAGAACAGACGGTTTCTGGCTCATGTAAGCTTGCAATTTATTCTCACTCCTTATGCGCTGAAAAGGGGAACGTCGTTCGCGGCGTTCCCCTTTTCAGCGCGATTTTTCGGAGTTATCCTGTATTGGTTCTTGAAAAATTCATACAAACACGCTGATGGACTTTGCGCGTTACAGCGCTTACAAGCTCGGTATCCCGTTCATCGCCGTGCCGACAATCGTCTCCTCCGACGCTTCACGGCGGACATCTGCTCCATCATCATCGACGGGCAGAAGAAGTCCATTCCCATGCAGGCGGCAGACGCAGTAATCTGCAACATGGACATCGTCTCCGGTGCGCCGATACCATCGGCGGGTTCAATGCTATGCTGACCCGGCAGAAGGAGCAGGAGGGCGAGGCCAATGTGACCACGATCCTGTTCGACCATGAGGTGCAGCTGCTGCACGACCGTTTCCCACTGAAGGCTGTTGCACCGCTGACCGAAAAGGACTATTACGTCCGGGGCTGTACGGCGCTACTGGACGCCATTGGCTACGGCGTGGAGAAGATGGCGAACATTCAGCGCCATCTGCCGGAGAGTGAGCGCGCCGAAAAGGTCATCTTTGTCATCACCACCGACGGACTGGAAAACGCCAGCAAACGGTTTAGCTATGAGAAGATCCGCCGGATGATCGAGCGGGAAAAAGAGCAGTACGGCTGGGAGTTTCTGTTCCTTGGTGCCAACATGGACGCTGTGCAGGAAGCCGCCCGCTTCGGCATCGGGGCAGACCGGGCGGTGCAGTTCGAGAATGACGCACAGGGCGTGGCGGTCAACTACCACGTTGTCAGCGAGACGGTTTCCCGGATGCGGGAGGCACCCTGCTGCGCGTCTATCGGTGCGGAGTGGAAAGAGCAGATCGAAGCTGATTTCCAGAAGCGGCATCATAGGTAAGGGAGGAAACAGCCATGTTAGGAGCAATCTTGGGTGACATCGTGGGCAGTCCCTATGAATTTGACCACAACAATTACAAGCACAAGGATTTTCCGCTGCTGAGCGAGAA
>OAVJ01000887.1_pt1 | contig 14711 bp, 9 predicted proteins | sample 1516901 | NCBI WGS metagenome assembly OAVJ01 (sample SAMEA2580073, study PRJEB22360) | human gut metagenome | biome: human gut; feature: human-associated habitat; material: faeces | place: Denmark | collected 2008/2010 | reverse complement strand
AGCCTTTTCGACTTCTGAGAAGTCCTCATAATCGTCTTTGTTGAGAGCCTTTGCGGCTTTCTCTGCCTTGTCAAGCTCTGTGTAGTCTGCTGACTTGTATGCAAGTTCAAAAGCCTGTGTATGTGTTGCGATATCTGCTGAAATAGTTATTTCCTTGCTGAGAGGCTCGCAATCGTCAGCAGTTACCTCTACTGTGTAAGTGCCTGCTGTAAGCATTGCAGTATTGCTTGTTATCTCTTTTCCGTCTACCTTTATTACAACATTTTTCAGGTCAGCAGGTGTTACTTCAAAATCAACTGCATATTCCTTAGTTGGCAGGACAGGCGTTTTTCCCTCAACATACTGATACTTTGCACCGTCGGCTGTCAGCTCGTCATAAAATTCTTTTGTTGTCATATAGTCATATGCTTTAGCCTTGCCTGCTTCTTTATTTGAACCGCAAGCTTCAACATTTTCTGTTTCTGTGAAATAGTTGTTTTTAAAGTCAGTTGTAGACGAGGAATCCTTCCCCACTATTCCGCCGAAACGTGTATATGGCTTTTTGGCTGAGTACTGTGAAAGGTCAATTTCTCCTGCAAAATAGCAATCACTTACAGAACCGCCGGCTACTGAACCAACAATACCGCCTACATCTGTGGTTCCGTTGCCAACCGGCGTGAGTTTTCCTGTAACATAGCTGTTTATAACCTTGGAATCGCCATACAAACGTCCTACGATACCGCCGGCGTCTGGTGCAGCATATACCATATCGCCTGTGCTTGAACAATAGCGGACTTCCGTTCCAATCTGCGCATATCCAACTATACCGCCGACATAAACACTTTCGTTGTCGCCTGAGATAGTTATGTCTGCTGTGTTCTCACAATATTCAAAAGTTGTGCCGTATGCCTGACCTACCATGCCTATGAAGCCATAAACATATTTGCCGTTATTGTTGAACGATACGTTTGACACACAATCAGAAATAGTACAATCACCTGCAAATCCTGCAATAGTGCCATAAACAGTATATTCGTTATCAGTATTTGTCACATCCAGATTTCCCTCTATAGTCAGACCTGATACCTCTGCTTCCTCGATATCGCCAAAGAAACCGACCAACAAATCTTTACCATAAATAGACGTAAAATCAATGTTTGAAATAGTATGACCGTTTCCGTAGAATTTGCCGCTGAAACAATGTTCAATATAGCCGTTTTCATCGAAAACGTTTCCGATAGGCGTCCATACAACACCTGTCAAGTCAAGGTCATTTTCAAGAACAACAACTGCGTCCTTATTCTTGTCATAATCTCCGTTGTTTACCGCTTTTGAAAACGCCAACAGGTCGTCAACAGTTTTTATTACCGTCTTATTATCGTCTGCAAATGCCGTTGTCGGCACAAACAAAAGACAGCCCGTCACCAAAAGACTTAAAATTTTCTTTTTCATTCTAATTCCTCCATAATATTTTTTGTTGCTGATATTTCTTTTTTACTAAGAACATAATTTTACACGATTATTTTAACACAGACTACACACTTTGTCAATAAATTTAGCACAAACGGTCAAAAATCTGCACAAGCGGTAACAAAATCAATGAATAAAGCTTGAATTTTGCTTTGATGTGTGTTATTATATATTAAGAAATCATGTATAAGAAAGGATTTTTACAGTATGAGAGTGGCATTGGTAGACGATAATAAAAACGACCTTGCACTTCTTCATGAATATATTTCCGAACAAACCGCTCACAGCTGTCAGATAGATACGTTTTCAAGCGGAGAAAGCTTTTTGTCATGTTGGCAGATGGGAGCTTATGATCTGGTGGTGCTTGATATATTCATGGGGAAAATGACAGGGATAAAGGTCGCAGAAAAGCTTCGTGAAACAGACAAAAACGTGCATATCGCATTCGGCACTTCAAGCAACGAGTTTGCAAGCGAAAGCTACGACCTCAACGCCTGCTACTATCTTTGCAAGCCCTTTCAGGCTGACAAAGTAAAAGCCATGCTTGACCGGATCGGTTCTGATGAAATTGATCGTATGCGTTCCGTTAAGCTTCCCGACGGTCAGAATGTGATACTCAGAAATGTTATCTACATAGACTGTGCGTCACATATCGTGACAATCCATTGCACAGACGGTGAAAGCATAGTTTCAAGGAATTCTTTCGCTGAGATCGAGAGCATTTTTTGCAGTCATTCATACTTTTACACCTCCACCAAAGGCGTCATCGTGAATTTCTATGAGATAGCCCAGCAAAAAAGCGACCTTTTCATAATGAGCGACGGCACACATATCCCCATAAGTCGCCGAAAATCCAGAGAAACATTAGACGCCTTCGCTCAGTTTCGTTTCAGTGATCTGCGAAAAGGCGGTGAGCAGTAATGCCTCCTTTATACCGCCTTGTGGAAGTGGGCATATATTCCCTTCTGAATTTTCTGCCACTTATGGTGCTTGCCCTTTATCCCTTCCGGCATAGGCTTCGCTTTTCCAAAACAGCTACTGTGGGACTTGTTGTGGCTCTTTCACTGGTGCAGATCTTCTTAGGCTGGCAGGCGGCATTTTTCAGCACAAATGCAGGTCTGTTAAGTGCAGTCAGCACCCTGCTCTATGCGGCTTTTTACTTTTTCGCTGTGAAGGTCAAGGTCGGCAAAACAGGCTTCACACTGCTTTTGCTTTCAAATAACGCAAGCTTTATCGTCATTACCTCAAAGTGTCTGGAGGGCATTCTGTTCCCGTCACTTGCCTATGAATCATACCGCTGGTCGTTTTCCCTTTGTATGCTTATGACAGAAGCCATAATATGGGGACCGCTTTTTATCTACATGAAAAAGGTCTACACACCTGCGGTGGAAAGAGAGCCGTCAGGTCTGGAGTGGCGCTATCTTTGGCTTATCCCATTTACGTTCTATATAATATGGTACTATACTCTCTACGGCAACTCTACGAAAAGCAGCTTAGAGCTTGCTCTGGAGCCAAAGAACACCATAGCTCTTTTCTTTATAAACGCAGGAGCATTTCTGGTGTATTACATCGTGGCACGGCTGGTCAGCGAACAGCAGAAAAATCTGCGGCTTCAGGAAAATAACCACCTGCTTGAAATGCAGAACCTGCAATATGACTATTTGCAGGATAAGATAAAAGAAACAAGACGCTATAAACATGATGTCAGACATCATATCGCTCTTATGCAGGAGCTTCTGAAAAAGGGCGAATACGATAAGCTTTCGGAATATCTCAATTCTTTCAGGGATTCTATGCCCGATATATCAGAACACATTTACTGCAAAAACACATCTGTAAGCGCACTTCTTGCATATTTTGCTCAAATAGCGGAAAGCAGCGGCATTGAATACAAGGTGAGCGCTGACATCCCAGATGATATAAAAATAGACATAACCGACCTCTCTGTGCTTTTCGGAAATCTTATCGAAAACGCCATTCACGGCTGCATGTCTGACAGTGCAAAGAATAAAAAAATAATAATCAGAGCAAAGGCTGACAGCTATTCCCTTTGCCTGGCGGTGGACAACACCTTCACCGGAACTATCCTCACCGACCCAGAAGGCGGTTTCCTTTCCTCAAAACGCAAAGGCAAAGGGATCGGCACAGAGTCTGTCAAGAACATTGCCGCCAAATACAATGGCGTAGCTAAATTTGAATACGGTGACGGAATGTTTTACGCTTCCGTAATGCTGAACATATGAAAAAGGCGGAAAGCTCGCAAAGAGCCTCCGCTTTTTCTATTATATATAGTATATCCGTTTTGCTGTTCTTAATTGTCGCTTATATCACACACTGCCACGCTTGTAACAGGGTCAATGTCAGAGATGTCAACGCCGTATTGATATGGGTTGAGTTCAAAAGTCTCGCTGTCCGTCTGAGCCTGCATTCTTTTATATGTTTCATCAAGCTGTTCGTCAGTGAGGTCAAAGCCGAACCACCATGTTCTGCCGTTTATTGTCGCTGATACGATTCGGTTTCTGTCTGTATTTGAAAGATACATAAGTGGCTTTTCACCCAGAGCGTTGCAAAGCTCGTTGTATGTCATGCCCACATAGATATTCTTTGTGATGTATGCACCATTGTAAAGCTCCACCCTTGTGACAGGCAGGCTTTCGTCAACATAGCCCTTGCCTGTTTCGGTATTCAAAGCCGCCCTGCCGAAGTGATACTGCGGAAAAGCCGAGCACTGATACATAGAATCATAGCCGTTTTGAACGAATGTTGGATAAACAAACTCATAGTTGTTGTCTGCCATTTTGAGCATATCCCCCACTGTATTTGAAAACAGCTCCTCGCCTGGGTTGTCTGCACTTGGGAGGACAGCGCTTGTATTTTCGCCTTGCGTATCTGTAACAGGAGTATCGGTTTGCACAGGTGCAGGTGCAGTTGTCACGGCGGTGTCTGTTACCTTTTCAGGCTCGCTTGACGGCTCAGATATGCTGTCTGTTTCAGCTTTTGACGAACTGATTTCAGGTATCTTCTCTGATGAAGCGTCTGCCATACTGCTGTCAGAAAGGTCAAGGCTATCATCATTTAAGCTGTCTGAAACACTGCTGTCATCGTGAACGCCGAAGCCGTTGTTGTTCACTCCACGGAGAGCCAATGGTATGCTCACTGCCACCACAGCCGCCGCAGTTCCCACTATCTTTATAGCAGCGGAAGAGGTTTTCAACGCTGTAACAGGTGAAGCCGCTGTCATTGCATACTTTTTCGGCAGAGCCGCTCTCATCATTGCGCTCATAGGCACAGCCGCAAATGCGCCGCCCTCAAAGATACGCTCTATCTCTTTCTTTATCTTTGCCCTCGCCTTAAAAAGCTTCTGCTTGGCGGCATTCTCGCTTATCTCCAAAATCTCGGACACTTTTTTCAGCGGCATGCCGTCATAATAATAAAGTATCACCGCCGACCTCTGCTCAGGCTTCAGCCCCTCTATGACCTTTTTCAGACAGCGTTTAAGCTCCTTGCTGTCGGCATAATCCTCAGGGAGCATAACAGTATCGTCAGCATGGATATCCTCGCTGAGGTTTTCGTCATCAAGGCTTATGTTATCCTCTCTGCCCTTTTGTCTGAAATACATTCTGCACTTGTTGAAAGCGATAGAGTGAAGCCACGTTTCATAATGCTCAGGCTCTTTCAGCGACCCTATCCCCTCCATTGAAGCCAAAAAGCTGTCCTCGGTGATATCCTCTGCGGTATGCTTATCCCCAACGTTTTTCAGCACGAAGAAATAAAGCTTCTCGTGGAACTCTTTGTACAGCTTCTCAAAAGCTGTCTTTTCACCATTTTGAGCCTTTTCTACAACGGCTCTCAATTCATTCTTGTTCATTCACATATCCCTCCAAGACAAGTATGCGTATCAACCTTTTCATCTGCGCCTCTGCCTCATCGTCTGTCTGACGAGTTTCCTCGTTCATGGACCTTAGGACAAAGGCGATGACATCTCCAAGCTTTGCATTTTCCATTTTTATCTCCGTTTCATGCTCTCTCGTTTTTGCCCTTTCATATACTTAGTTGCAGTTATCCCGATATGGTTATCATAGCATCACACTTTTGTATATCTGCACAAAAACACACCCCACAGCCTATGAAAAATGCACAACCTTATGACGCATACTGTCTTAATACTCATTATACTATATTTATGTATATTAAGCAACTATTTTTCAAAACTTGCCATAATAGATAATTCACATATCATTTATAAAATGTTTCTTGTATCTCTTGTGCAATATGCTATAATCTAGTTGAAAATACGGAAAGAATTCCGTATAAAGTTAATAAATCAAACAAATCGGAGGTAATTCATTATGATGGGAAGACTCAGAGCAATGCGTGAGCCGCTCAAATATGTTCAGGGCAGAGATGCTACACTTAAGTTTCATGAAGAAATGGGCTATATGGGCAAAAGGTGGCTGTTTGTATGTTCAAACAGTGGCTACAAAGCCTGTCATGACAAGATAGAGAAAAGCTTTGGCGAGCTTGACGATTACAGACGCTATGAAATATTTGGTGGTATATCAAGCAAGGGCGAGATAGCCAAAATGGAAGAGATAGTAAAGGCTGACAACATCGACACAGTAGTTGCAGTTGGCGGCGGAAGCGCAGTTGATACTGCAAAAGCTACAGCATACTACACAGGCAAGCACATTGTTATCGTGCCTACAGTTGCGGCAACAGATGCGCCATGCACAGGTCTGTCAGTAATATACAATGATGACCACAGTTTTGACAAATATCTTTTCTATCCTACCAATCCAGACGCAGTAATGGTAGACACAACAGTTATCGCAAACGCACCTGTAAAGTTCCTTATTGCAGGCATGGGCGATGCACTTGGTACATATTTTGAGGGCAGAGCTTCCATAAGAACAGAGTCTGCGAGCCTTGAAGGCACAGGCATCACAAGAGCAGGACAGGCACTTGCAAGGCTTTGCTATGACACGCTGAAAACATACGGCAAGCAGGCAGTTGAGGCTTGCAAGGTACACGCAGTTACACCTGCCCTTGAAGCTATCTGCGAGGCTAACGTATATCTTTCAGGAGTTGGAGCAGACAACGTAAACTGTGCGGCTGCACACTCGTTCTACAATGGCGTAACATCATTGGGAATCAAGCATGCAGACCACGGCTGTTGTGTAGCCCTTGGTACACTGGTTCAGCTTGTACTTGAGGGTGCGCCAAAGGAAGAGTTTGAAGAGGTACAGAACTTCTGCCTTGAAGTGGGACTTCCTGTCACACTCGAGGAGATAGGTGTAACTACACCTGAGCAGGTAGAAACTATCGCAAAGAACGCTTGTATCCCAGGCGAAACTATCCACAATCTTGCAGGCGACGTACAGCCTATCGAGCTTTATGACGCTATCATGCAGGCAGACGCAATGGGCAAGATAGCGCTGGGAAAATAAAGAATAGTGTATATTTAAAATAATATTGCCACCCATGGCTGATTTGGCTGTGGGTGGTTTTTTGTGCAAAAAAAGCAGAGAAACCCGATCAATGGGTTTCTCTGTTTGGATCAACTTATTAAATCATAATATCTTAGTAAAGTATATCTTCCTGCGAAGTTCAGTTGTCTGCAACGTCCATAAGCTCAACAGCAATATCGTCAGACCCGGTATCATCTGCATCAGCCTGAATATCGTCCGGCTTATCGTCCTCTATGACAGCTCCTGTAAAATCAATGCAAACATTCTCACTTTTGCCAAAACGAGCCATTGTCAGCAGATCGGTGACAGTCGAGCGTGTGACATGAGCGCCTGTGAAATCCATCACCACATTTGCGGAATTATCCTCGCTGTTTTTGCTGTTGATCTCATCACGAAGCTGGTCAAAATTCGTATCCTCAAGGTCTGCATAAGCTGAAAACTTTTTTGGCGCATAGAGCGTTGCAACAGCGTGCATAGCAATGAATACAAACCTGAAATCTTCGCAATCAAAGGTGCTGAAAGGTATCTCAAAAAGCCTCAGCATACCCTCGTCGGTCTTTTTGCATAAAACAGGCTTATATCTGTTCTGAGCCAGATCGTAGGTGTATCTGTCTTCGTAAGCTTCATCGGTTAAGCTGCCGTCTGGCATAGGCACGATCTCAAAACGAGAAGTTTCATTGCACGTATTGCAATAGCCTCCGACTATCACAAATCTGAAAACATAGTCGGTATTTTTCTCAAGTTTTTTGTCACAGCATATCTGCGTCCAGTCCCAATTCCAGTTTCCAATAGAATAGGCGATAACGTTTTCGCCGTCCTTATCGGTCACAAAATATTTAGCTATAACATTGTTTTCGCAGGACTTATCAGCCTTGAAATCTCTAGGGTCAAAATCAATTACTTTACTCATATTATTTACCTCCGTATTATCAACGGTCGGCTTATGAGTATCCAACATTCTTATAGTACATTTTTCACAGTCGCTTGCATACTCTGCCCGACCGTTCTTAACAAGCCCCTTAGCCCTTTTGGGATAGGTAGCTCCGATTCGTTTTCCGTTTATGTCTGTAACAACAACGTTTTTTTCTATGGGTATCTCCCCCTTGCACAGCAATATTAAATTAGTGCCTGCATTACACAGGCTTGCGTTTAGCTCCGACGCTGTTATTTTCTATGGGTGTCGTCCCCAGTCTTTGCTTAGGATAAGTTTAACAGACGTCCGGTCTTTTGTCAAGACTATATTCACCTTTTCGACATTACATACAATTGCGATCTTGCGGGCTTAGCACATATGCACAAGGGACATGAGTACATAAAATGCCCGTCACGGCGAGCATCAAACCCCTCCCAGCGTATCATACCTATGGGCGGGGGCGAAAAAATCCGCTACCATAAATGATAGCGGATTGGGTGCAGGGGCACGCCCCCTACTTTGTAAAGTTTACAAACAAACTTATTGAGCGGGACTGAAGTTTGATAACAAAAAAAGCCATGACGGACAATGCCCGTCACGGCGAGTGACTGGCGGAGATGGAGAGATTAAATATACCACTTCACTCCACTTTTTATTGCTTTATAAAATTGCTTGTAAACCACGCATTTACATCATTTAAGCCGTTTCATTTGTTCCGCATTTCACAAGCATATATTTACAATTCAGCTTTATCGTGTATAATTCGTGTACGCAAAAACAGCCGCCTCAGATCACCCTGATACGGCTGAACTACTATCTGATATACTTTCTCCGACCGCAACGTATCTTCTGTACTGTAACTTTCATGTTTTTACCTCCGAATATTTAATCACTTTTTTCTGAAAAATACGATTATGGCGGCTATAAGAATAACTATCTCAGCCACATTAAGAATAATGCTTATGATCTTCATTTGACATTTCTCCTTTTGTGTGATATAATATCCGCAGCGAAGAGCCTTTCGGCTCTCTTGCGGAATGCTGTTAGTCTGTAAGCTTGTCGATAAGCTTCAGTAAACTTTCAGCGAGTTCTAAAATTGCTTTGATAATGAGTAGCTTTGCGAGGGCTTCATTATCTAAGCGGCGGCTCTTTTGAGCCGCTTTTTCTTTTTCTTACCCATTGGTTTCACTCCTTTCGTTCTTTGATGATATTATTATAGCATACTTGCGTAAGTGCTTCAAGTATGCTATAATATAGAATAAGGAGGTGCAACTATGAGTGGTAAAACATCAACAGCCAGTAAAAGACTATATAATGAAAAGGCATATGACAGAATAAGTTTAGTTGTCAAGAAAGGCAGGAGAGAAGAACTAAAAGCCTATGCAGAAAGTAAGGGCATGAGTATCAACGGGTACATTAACAAGTTAATAGATGAAGATATGAAAACAGCCGACAAGGAATAACCCTTGTCGGCTGTCTTACTACCTACTTGATTTTAATTTTCTGTCCTGCGTAAATGATGTTCGGATTCTTGATACCATTGTCCTTGACAAGCTTCACAACAGTAGTCTTGCAGCGTTGAGCTATAGCCGAGAGCGTGTCCCCACACTTCACAGTGTAAGTCACCACCTTCTTGACGGAGCTTGCAGAGGGCTTTGCGGATACCGCCCAGTCAGTGAAATGTCAATGAGAAAAAATATCTTTACACATTTCTAGAAAACGGAGATGTTCCCATAGACAACGACAGGGCAGAAAATGCGATAATGCCGTTTGCCATCGGCAGAAAAAACTGGCTTTTCAGCAACACAGCCAACGGAGCCAAAGCAAGTTCCGCACTATATTCACTTATTTCAACGGCTCAGACGAATGGACTTGACGCAGAGAAATATCTGACGGAGCTGTTTTCAAAGCCAGCGGGAACGATATTATTGCCTTGGGCTGAATAAAGCTGAGATCAAATACAATATGATCAGGTGTGTATACAAAAATTTTAAATTCAAAGACAATGAATGAATATGACCCTGCAGGGACGGTGATTCCTTGCAGGGTCTGATTTTTTTTTGGGGGAGGGTGCGGAGGATTTGACGGTTACTATACAGGATGGGTGGTTATGGAAAACAAAGTGTTTAAAATAAGTAAGTAATATAGTTTATGATCAAATAAAGAAATGAACAATTGACAAAAGCAATGATGTTCCAGCAACTATGTATGAAATAATAGTTGCTTTTTTATCACTTTTGGTTGCTGTCAGGTCTTCGACTAGTTTCATAAGCTTTTTGTTTTCATCTGTAAGTTTATTTATGGCTTTATCCTGGGATTTATCTCTTTCCATAATTACGTCTAATGATTCCTGATGTTCCAAAAGCTTGCTGTCTTGTTCTTCATCTTTCTGCTTTCTTTCCTCTAAGAGTCTATCGTGTTCACGATCCTTTTCTGCCTGTTCGGATAGCCATTTGTCCTGTTCTTCGTCTTTTTGTTTTCTTTCCGCCAAGAGATTGTCATGTTCACGATCTTTTTTAGCCTGCTCAGAAAGCCATTTGTCCTGTTCTTCGTCTTTTTGTTTTCTTTCCGCCAAGAGTCTGTCATGTTCAAGGTCTTTTTCAGCCTGCTCAGAAAGCCATTTGTCCTGCTCCTCGTCTTTCTGTTTTCTTTCAGCTAAAAGACGATCATGTTCAAGATCTTTTTTAGTGTGTTTAGATAGCGTCAGGTCTTGTTCTTTGTCTTTTTGCGCCATTTTTGCAAGGACTTCATCGTGATGTTCCGCTTTCTTTTGATGTTCTGATATCGTTTTATCCTGTGATTTTAACGTTTCAGACATTTGCTTTTGCTTATTCATCATATCTTCCTGAGCTTTCAACTGGGATATAACGCTCAGAACTTCTTTTCTTGCCAAGTCGGAAAGCTCCCCCTCTGAAGCACCTCTCAGCTTTAACTCCAATTCACGAACAACTGTCCTGTTGGCAGCTATATTACTTACGCCAAGTGCAAACAGATACTTGGTTATCTCGCTTAGCTTCTTCTGATATTCAAAAGAAAGTTGTTGTGCCTCAACGACCTGTACTTGTGATTCTGCAAGATCAACAGAAGCTTCCTGCAAAGATTCAATAGCTTCTTTTTTGTGTCCCAAACCTGCTGATTTGCCATAAGCCCTGTCAGCAGAAGTTTTTGCAGTCTGAGCCATTTTAACAGACTTCTTCACCTTATCTTCCAAACCTTGTATATCACGCCATTGATCTGTAATGATGTTTGGAAGTTCAGATTGATTGACCTTAAAAATTTCAAGTTCATTACTCATATGTAACACTCCTTTTTTATTATCCCCACTTCAAGATGTCATAAATATCATCTGTAAGTCCTGGGTTATTCTTTTCAGCTTCTGGTATAAGTTTATCTAATTTTTTCATATCTTCTGAAATTTGTTGTATACTTTCTTGATAGCGTTCTACAGACACGATCATTACCTGATATGCTTCTTCGATACTCTTTCCTGCATCCTCGGCTGCTATCCACATATTTGCTTCACAATAATATACCTTGGCATTTAGTAATCTAATACTTGTTGTATAGAGCTGCATACGCTCATTCCTAAGTTTATTTCGTTTTATGCCCATACCGATATCCGTGCCAGCGGCAATAGCAAATCTGCCCACACCTACAAAATTCACTTTGAGAATAAACTCTTTTGCAAAAACTGCTGCATTACCGCCTGACTTTGCCGCTGATCTTATTGCAGCGTCAATTAAATCAAAAGCCATAAACGTTCCAGTTGAGATTGTAAGCATACGCACTATAGTGCGATTTTTGAATGGTAAAGTTGCTTTCCAATCAACTCGTGACATTTCATCAAATGACCTGATATCCTTTGATTTTATTTCATTGCATAATCTTCTTATAAAATAAAAACCACGAACAATGCATTCGTTTATAATCACTGGAACAGCTTGCCTTTTTAATTCATTGGCAACGCCTATTTCAGTCCTCAGATCAAATTTTACAGCTTCTATTATTTTCCCGTTTTCATCTTTTTTTGCAAGCAATGTTCCGTTAAAGAGTTTAGATATCCAAACAGAAAACTTCTTATATCCATTATCATCAAGTTTACGGAATATTGGAAGTGCCGATATTTCCTTTAAAAATGAAACTAAAGGACCGGGCAAACCAGTTCCGGTATTACCTTTGCTGATCGAAGAAGATGAGCCAGCCATATCGCTTATCATATGAAAAAACCAGTTGATCAATCCAAATGTAATTTTCTCAGGCAAATTCTTACCGATCAAGATCAGGTCTGCTTGAGACACTTCAACCACTTTAAAGTGTCCGGCTACGTCTGTGCCATATAATTTATGTGTAAACTGAGTAAGCATAGAGAAAAATAAACCTATAAGTGTTGGGTGATGTGAGAAATCTCGTAAATGGTGCTGTAAACCTCCGCCGAAATCATTTGTAGCTTTATCGGCAACGATGGCATAATTCTTTTCAAGATATTTTACTGCACCATTAAGATCATAACCTGTATAACCCGCTTTTTGTGCAATTTTAATCACAAAGTTATTTACTTTATTATCACCATATTCATTTGCACGATCTAATGAAAAATCTCCAACCCATATAGAATCAATTGCTCCTGCTAATATTCCGCTTACAACTGCCACAATATAATCCATTCCGTCAGCGTGATTAGTAAGCCTATCTATTTCGGAATTAAGAGCTTCGATTTTTTTATTTGTGATGTTTAGACAATTATCTATATCTTTTATCGCAGCGTCGATGTCATAGCCGCTCTGCTTAATGTCAGTTTCACTTACGGCCGGTATGACTTCAAATTCAACGGCAAGTCCCTCATTTTCTAATTTCAATATTTCACTCATATTATACATCCTAACCTGATCTTTGTATTTAATAGTTAATTATTACCGCTGTAAAATCATTTCTCCTCATACCTTTCCCCCATCGCCCTGATCTCTGCCAGCATATCCTCCACCAGCGGTTTTGGCTCAAAGACTTTTACCCACGAGCCTTGGGAGAGCAGGTACATTATTACCCCCCTGCCGTAGTTGACCTCGGCAGTGATAACGCTCTTTGTGCCGTTCTGCTCAATGACTTTTGCGGTGGGCAGCCTGTCAAGAACAGCCTGCAAAGACAGCCCCGAAAACTCAAAGGTTATCCGCACGTTGTCCCCTGGAAACATAAACTGATTTTTCTCACGCAGGTCGCCCTCGTCAAAGCTGTGCTCACGATCAAGCTGGAAATTCTCCCTGTGCTCAACAATATTTTTTATCCTGTCAATGCGGAAATACCTCGCCTTGTACTGGGTATCATCTGCCGCATATGCGATAAGATAAAAATAATATTCGCTGAACATTATCGCCGCAGGCTTCAGCTTCCTAACAACTTCGCTCCTGTCCATTTTCAGATATGTCACCGAAATGACCTTCTTACCATCAATGCACTGCACAAGACGCCAAAGATTGTTTATCACGCTGTCGCAGTCAGAGCGCACCTCGTGATAATGATATATCTCCCTGCGTATCACCTCATCAAGAAGCTTTCGGTCATTGGCAGTGGTAAACTTTCTCAGCTTAGATACAATGAATATCATATCTTCTTTGCTGAAACAACGTGCCCCGAGTATCACTTTTACCAAGGCAAAAAGCTCCTGATTTTTCAGAAACTCGTCGCTTTTAAGTATGTAAGCCCTGTCCTTGTGCGAATATGTGACCTCGGCATTTTGCATAAGCTCCCTGTATTCCGCAAGAAAATCGTTTATCCTTGCAATGTCACGACTGACGCTTTTGGATGATATCCCATACTCCTCCGCAATAAGCTTGTTAGAAACGACCTCGCCGTGCAAAAGCCGATAAAATATTTCAAGTACTCTGTCTAAACGTTCATTTTCCATTTTATTACCCCTCTTTCTTACAATTATACCACATTTGATTTTGAATTTGTTAAGCTGGCTGCTTAGTATAACGTTTTCAAAGAATATTTTTTTATTTTAACCAAAAATGTCAAATTATCGGTGCGGCAGATCATCGTATTTTGTCGTTTTATCTTGCTTTCAGTATAGCATAATTGCCAGACAAAGGTATGTCCGTTTAAAATTAGTTTACTTTTACATTATAACCCTTTTTAGCGGTATATATCAAGAAACAATACTAATATAAGCGTGATGACGACATCAAAAAACCTGCACTAACACAGAAAATAGTTGAGAGCGTGTCGAAACTTTCAGAAAAAGACCAACGATTGGTGCTTGAAGTTTCTGAAAGACTAGGAAAAGAATAATTTTTGAGGCCTCGAACTGCAATATCATAGTAAAAAAACAGCGTACCGCAGCCCCTGCGATACGCTGTTCTCATATAAAATTATTTCTTTGTAGTAACACTCTTTGAAGCCGACCAAGCACCGTAGTATTTCGTACCCTTTACCGTTGTGTATGAACGAACACGAACGTAATATTTCTTTTTGCCCGAAAGCTTTGAAATAGTGGTCTTGTCGGTCTTTTTATTTGTTATTGTGACTTTCTTTGCACTTGTGAACTTTGAGTTGGTAGCATACTGAATCTCGTATCCAGTAGCAGAGCCTTTCTGTGCCCAATCCACGAAAAATGCTTTGGATTTAGACGTAAGCTTCTGTATCTCCTGCTTGGCAGGATTTATCTTGAACGTCTTTGTGATAGTGCCTGTGTAAGAACCTTTTCCTGCGATTTTTACTGTGGCAGTGCCTATGCTCTTGTTGTTAGAGTATGAAACTGTGTAGTCAGTGCCATTTTTCAGCGTTTTGCCATTGTATTTAACAGTAATGCTCTGAGTGATGTTCTTGCCAGTGAAAGCCTTTGTGGAAATGCCCGAAACTGTGGCTTTCTTGAAGTTATTTTTGAT
>OAVJ01000877.1_pt1 | contig 14815 bp, 11 predicted proteins | sample 1516901 | NCBI WGS metagenome assembly OAVJ01 (sample SAMEA2580073, study PRJEB22360) | human gut metagenome | biome: human gut; feature: human-associated habitat; material: faeces | place: Denmark | collected 2008/2010 | reverse complement strand
TGGTGCGGTCCAGCACAGCCACCTTCTTGGCGGTCTTGGGCAGGACCTTCAGCAGGGAAGCGGAGACCCAGGGACGGTACAGGCGGACCTTGACGATACCGACCTTCTCGCCCTTGGCGTTCAGGTAGTCGATGACCTCATCAGCAACGTCGCAGATAGAGCCCATAGCCACGATCACACGGTCAGCATCGGGTGCGCCGTAGTAGTTGAACAGATCGTAGTTGGTGCCCAGCTTTGCGTTGATCTTGGCCATGTACTTCTCAACAACAGCAGGCAGAGCGTTGTAAACGCTGTTGCATGCCTCACGATGCTGGAAGAACACGTCGCCGTTCTCGTGGGAGCCGCGCATCTTGGGGTTCTCGGGGTTCAGAGCCTTCTTACGGAACTCCTCCACAGCCTCCATGTTGCACATTTCCTTCAGATCGGCGTAATCCCACTTCTCGATCTTCTGGTACTCATGAGAAGTACGGAAGCCATCGAAGAAGTTCAGGAAGGGAACCTTGCCCTCGATGGCGCACAGATGTGCGACAGGGGACAGATCCATGACTTCCTGCACGCTGCTCTCAACCAGCATTGCAAAGCCGGTCTGGCGGCATGCCATGACGTCGCTGTGATCACCGAAGATGTTCAGGGACTGGGTAGCAACGGTACGTGCAGAAACATCGAACACGCAGGGCAGCTGCTCAGCAGCGATCTTGTACATGTTGGGGATCATCAGCAGCAGGCCCTGAGAAGCGGTGAAGGTGGTGGTAACAGCACCTGCACCCAGAGAGCCGTGCACAGCGCCTGCGGCGCCTGCCTCAGATTCCATCTCGACAACCTTGACCTGATTGCCGAAGATGTTCTTCTGGCCGGCTGCGGACCACTGGTCCACAGAGTCAGCCATCGGAGAAGACGGGGTAATGGGGTAGATGGCAGCCACGTCCGTGTAGGCATACGCTACATGGGCGGCAGCGGTATTGCCATCCATAGTTTGCTTTGCTCTAGGCATTTTTCTTCCTCCATTATTCAGAATTTGGTACCTTTTGCGCGGGGCAATATGCCCCACATGGGACCGGAGAACCCCATAAAGGCACTATTGCTTGTATACTATAATAACAAATTCTGCCCGCAAAGTAAACGCAAACAGCCCAACAAACGCACCAAAAATAAAGAAAATTTTTTAGCTGTTTTGTACGTCTTTAGTACGGTAAAGCAAGCGTTGGTGCGGATTTTTGGTTTTAGCCTGCCTGCCTTGCCAGATCCTGTGATTTTTTTCGCAAAAAGGGGGTGGAAACCCTCTCAGTCAAGCGTCCTAGCCCTCTCAGGCGCTAACGCGCCAGCTCTCCCAAAGGGAGAGCCCTTGGCAAAAAGATGAAGTTTGCGTGGACTGCCAAAGGCTCCCACTTTGAGGAAAGACTTCCCCCGCGCCGGGGGAAGATGGCGCGTAAGCGACAAAAGGGGGAATCTGGCAAAGCCGACAGGCTTTGACTGAGAGGGCGAGCCCGCTAAAGGTTTCTCCGCTCTCTTGTATTTATCATCTCTTTATTGACAACAAACCGCACTTTGCCGTAAACTGAGAGCAGAAAACCGGCGCTGTGCCGGGCAGAGAGGGTAAATACAATGGAAAAGATCACACATTACGAAAAGACACTTACCAGCGAGGTCCTCTTTGAGGGCCGGGTCATCACCCTGACCAAGGACACTGCTCTGCTGGAAAACGGCAAGACCGCCACCCGTGAGGTGGTGCATCACCACGGCGGTGCGTGCATCCTGCCCTATTTTGAGGACGGCACCATCTGCATGGTGCGCCAGTTCCGCTACGCCATGCAGCAGGAGCTGTGGGAGCTGCCCGCCGGCAAGCTGGAAAAGGGCGAGGACCCCTTTGAAGCCGCCAAGCGGGAGCTGGGCGAGGAGTGCGGCCTGACCGCCGACAATTACATCTCTCTGGGCCAGTTCTACCCCACCGTGGGCTACGATACCGAGGTCATCTATACATGGGTCGCCACCGGCCTGCACAAGACCCAGATGCATCTGGATGCGGACGAGTTCCTGACGCCGGACCGCGTGCCGCTGGATAAAGCCTATGAAATGGTCATGAGCGGCGAGATCCGGGACGGCAAGACCATTGCCGGCATCCTGAAGCTCAAGGCGCTGATCGCTGAGGGCAAGCTGTGAACATCCTGTACGAGGACGCTTCCATCGTGGTGCTGGACAAGCCCGCGGGCCTTTCCAGTGAGGAGGGCGTTCCCGCAGCGCTGCGGCAGCGGTGGAACGCCCCGGACGCCTTTGTGGGGGTGGTGCACCGGCTGGACACCGGCGTTTCCGGCCTGATGGTGTTTGCCCGCACGCCCGGAGCTGCGGCCGCACTCAGCCGTCAGATCACCCAGAGCCAGAACGCCTACGCCGTGCAGGACGGCCGGGCCGAGGGCAGGGCAGAAGAGCCGCAGTTCATCAAGCAGTACCGCGCCGTCATTGCAGGCGGGCCGGACGAAGCACTGCCCGCCGAAGGCACCCTGCGGGACTGGCTGGGCCAAGGACAGCCGCCGGGGCCGGGTGTTCCCGGTCAGCCGCCCCCGCAAGGGCGTGCGGGAAGCCGTTCTGGAATACCGCATCCTGAAAACAGCAAGGGACACGAGCCTTGCGGGCATCACTCTGCACACCGGCCGCACCCATCAGATCCGGGTGCAGTTCGCTGCCCGGAAGCATCCGCTCTCCGGCGACGGCAAGTATGGCAGCCGGGTAAAGGGAGACATCGCTCTGCAGAGCTGCGGCCTGCAGTTCCGGCATCCGGACACCGGCAAGCCCCTGCAGTTCAGCCTGCCCCTGCCGGACGCCGCACCGTGGAAAGAGTTTTTAGAATAAGATTGTTGTATACGGTCAGCATCCTAGCCCTCTCCGTCTTTGCTTCGCAAAGCCACCTTGTTCCCCTTCTGGCACTTCGTGCCACCTCCCCCGACCGGGGGAGTCTGTCAAAGGGAGAGGCCTTGGTACAGAGATACAGTCCGCGTGGACTGCCAAAGGCTCTCCCTTTGGGAGAGCTGCCGAGCAAGGCGAGGCTGAGAGGGCGATCCCGCTAAAGGAATACATCATTTTCATTAGGTGAGAGGTATGGAACAATATAGAACCGATGCTGAAATTTACGCCGTGCTGAAGCGGGAGATCATCGATCTGACCATCCGCCCCGGCTCCCTGCTGAGCGAAAACCCGCTGTGCAGCCGCTTTGCGGCCCCCCGCAGCATGATCCGGGTGGTTTTGCAGAAGCTGCAGGAAAACGGGCTGGTGAAGATCGTGCCCTATAAGGGCACCACCGTCACCCGGCTGAACCGCCGCATCGTGGACGAGCTGATCTACGAGCGCACCGCCGTGGAGGCCCGCATCCTGCGGGATTTTGCGCCCCAGTGCACCCCCGAACAGCGGGCGCTCATCCGCAGACGGGTGGAGGCCTATGCGGCCCTTGCCGCCACGGAAAAGCCCGATTACAACCGGCTGTACGAGGCCGACCGCACCCTGCACGGGACATGGTTTGCCGCCATGGACAAGATGTATCTGTGGAGCACCCTGCAGAACGCCCACGCCGACTACAGCCGCTTCCGGATGCTGGACACCATCACCAGCGGCGGGCTTGCGGAAGTGATCGCAGATCACCGGAGCCTGCTGGATGCCATTGAGCGGTGCGACCTTGCCGCCTTTGAGCCGCTGGTGGAAAAGCATCTTTACGGCGGCATCCGGCGGCTGGGCTCCAAGCTGACCGAGGAATACGCCGACTACTTTGAGCCGGAAAAGTAATTGTTCTATGTGGAACAATGGTTGAACCCTCTCAGTCTGCTCCCGATGGTCGCAGCCAGCTCTCCCAAAGGGAGAGCTTTTTTGCATCTTCCGGTCAGCACAAATAAAGCTCCCCCTTCGGGCACTTCGTCGGCCTCCCTCCATGAGGGAGGTGGCATTGCCGCAGGCAATGACGGAAGGAGTCCGTACCAAACCACTCCTTCAGTCGCACTTCGTGCGCCAGCTCCCTCAAAGAGGGAGCCTCTGGCGTGCCCGTATACTTTGCACTTCAAACTGAGAGGGCTAGGATGCTGCTCTTAAAACGATCTTCTCACAGTACCCCGGAAATAAAGATCTCCAGACCAATGCCAATGAGGATCATGCCGCCCAGAATGGACGCCTTGCCGGAAAGCTTCGTGCCGAATTTTTTGCCGATGCGCAGGCCCGCCATGCAGATGAAGAAGGTGACCACTGCAATGATGAGCGATGCCGCCAGAGCCATCAGCCAGCCGTACTCCGAAATGGTGAAACCCACCGAAAGGGCATCGATGCTGGTGGCGACGCCCTGCATGAGCAGTGCACCGGCGCTGAGTTCTGCGGCCTCTTCGGCTTCCTCGCCCCGGATGCCATCCACAAGCATCTTGCCGCCGATGTAGCCCAGCAGTGCCAGCGCGATCCACGGGATGAATGTTTCAAAGGAAGAGAACATCTCCACGATGGTGTGCACGCACACCCAGCCGGTCATGGGCATGACCGCCTGAAAAAGGGCAAAGGTGCCCGCGATCCTGCACATGAATCCCCTGCTCATGCGGGGGTCGTGCAGGCCGTTTGCCATCGACACCGAAAACGCATCCATTGCAAGGCCCACGCCCAGCAGTGCGCTGTTGAGGAAAAATACAAAGCTCCATTCCATATTGTCTGCCTCCTGAATCTGACCAGAATATCGGGCAATACAAAACCCGGCTTCGGGCGCACCTGCACGTCCGAAGCCGGGTCAATTTTTATCATCGACTCCATGTGCACGGGCGGCATTCTGCGCGCCAAAAACACATGAGTCTCGCAAATTAAAGCAAGCCAGACCGAAACCACCGGCCATTGTGTTGACTTGCTGCGCCTTCTGCAACCGGCGCTTGCTACTCCCCCACGGGTATTTGTGATCGTTCTGTTATTGTAGCATATCCCGCGCCGGAAGTCCAGACAAACCGTGGAAACCGTTTTTAGAAACGATCGCCTTCAGGTCCTGTTTTTCCAGCGGGTCTCAAAATACCGGTCCTGCGAAAGGATAAAGCACAGGGTATTGCCCAGCGCCTGCGGGGTGACGGCATGCTCCTGCCGCAGTGCCCGGCGGGCGCGGCGCTCATATTCACGGGCCTGCTGCATCCGAGGCGTTTTCCGCTCCTGCGCCGTCAGGTGGGAGCCCACATCGATGAGCGAGTGCAGCAGCACCCAGTACAGCTCACACAGCGAGCCGGTGACGCCATGGCGGCGGGCGCACTCGAACACCGCATAGTTTGCCTCCACCCGGTCGAGGTTGCGCAGGGTGACTTTGCTGTTCACGATGCTGCCCGCCACCTTGCGGTAGAGGTACATCGCATCCGGGATGTTGGCGATTCTTTCCGCTTTTTCGTAGGCGTAGGCGATCAGCAGGGTGTCCTCGTTCAGTTTGTCCTCTGCAAAGCGCAGCTGCGCAAAGATGCTGCGGTGGTACAGCTTGTTCCACACCACCATGTAGGGCAGAAGGGTGCTGTGCTCCAGCGCCTGCTCCGGGGTCAGCACCTCCCGCCGCACATGCAGATACTGCTCCCGGATGGGGGTCAGGGCTTCGTCCACCTGCCGGTAATTGCACACGGCCATCTGCGCACCGGCCTCCTGCGCCGCATGGTAAAGCTTTGCACAGAAGTCCGGCGTGATGGTATCGTCTGAATCCACAAAGGCGATCCATTCGCCCTCTGCCGCGTCCAGCCCGGCATTGCGTGCCCCGCTCAGGCCACGGTTTTTCTGGTGGATGACCCGGATGCGGCTGTCCTTTGCCGCTGCGGCATCGCATAGGGCAGGGCAGCCGTCCGGAGAGCCGTCGTCCACCAAAATCAGCTCAAAATCCGTGAAGGTCTGGGCAAGGATGGAAGCGATGCAGGCGCTCAGAAAACGCTCTGTCTTATATACCGGCACAATGATGCTGATGGTTTTCCTGCTTTCGGGCCGGGTCGGGTGCTGTTCTTTCACGGTAACTTCCTCGTCATTTCAGGTTCTGCAGTTTTGCCTGCCGTTCTCTGCGCAGTTCCAGATACTTTGCGGGCGATTTTGTGTACCGGATCGTATCCGAGATCCCCCGCAGGGTGATGGCCCGGGCCTGCCACAGCTTATGCCGTGCGTCCCGTTCGTATCCCATGCACTCTTTCATCCGAGGGCTTCTGCGCTCCTCCGGGGTCAGGTGCCACCAGATATCCACAAGGGCGGTCAGCACGGTGCGGTAGGCTTCGCACAGGGTCTCAGCGTTATGCCGGTACATGCCCAGAAACATCTGGTAGCAGGCTTCCACCCGGTCCAGTGTTTTTACCGAATAACTGCTGTGCATGATGCTCTCCGGCACCTGCCGGTACTGGTACAGTGACTCCGGAATGCTGGCCATCTTCTGCACCCGCTCATAGATCCGGGGTGCGGTGTAGGTGTCCTCAAATTTTTTGCCCTCCGGCAGGCGCAGGCCGTCGAACAGTTCCCGCCGGAAAAGCTTATTGCACATGGACTGATACATGCCGATGACCAGCCGGTTGTAGATCTCCTGCTGCGGGATGACCTCATCGTACTGGGTCGTATCCCATCCATCATAGACCTTGCCGTTTTCGTCGGTGAACGCAAAGCCGTACAATACCACATCCGCACCGGTCTTTTCCGCTGTGCTGTGAGCCTTTTCCAGCGCCTGCGGCAGCAGCATATCGTCCGAATCCACGAAGGCAGCCCAGCGACCCCGGGCAATGTCCAGCCCGGCATTGCGGGCGCCGCTCAGGCCGCGGTTTTTCTGGTGGATGACCCGGATTCGGCTGTCCCTTGCCGCTGCGGCATCGCACAAAGCAGGGCAGCTGTCCGGGGAACCGTCGTCCACCAAAATCAGCTCAAAATCCGCAAAGGTCTGGGCAAGGATGGAATCGATGCAGTCATTCAGGTATTTTTCCACCCGGTACACCGGCACGATGACGCTGATCTCGGGACGGTTTCTGACCTTCTGCTCACTCACAACGGTTTCTCCTTACCTGCATTTTTTCGGTTTTGTCTGCCGGATCTTATATTTGCAGCGGTTATACAGCGGCGCATTGACTGCCCGCAGCTCTGCTTCCAGCCAGTTCTGCACCGTAAATGCCCCTGCCTGCTTTACCTCGGCCTCTGCCTTTTTCAGGCAGGCTTCCATCTGCTGTACCTGTGCATCATTTCTTTTTTCCGGCGGCAGCTGCCTGCGTATCTTCCGGGCAAAGTTTTTCATAATGATATACTGCAGATAAGCAGTGTCTTTCTTTCCATGTCTCAAGGCGCATTCCAGCAAAGCGTAGTTCGCGTACACTTCATTCAAATTTTTAAAATCGAACTTCGTCCTCACGATCCCCACAGGGTTGAATTTGTAATGATAAAGCGGTTCTCCTACGCAGGCGGCTTTTGTGACCTGCTCCAGAATCAGCGGTGTCGTAAAGGCATCCTCATAGTTTTTGCCCACCGGAAAACGAAGTGTGTCAAAAAGTTCCCGACGATGCAGACGAGTCGTCAGGTGGATAAATGGTGTGAGCCGCATCCGGTGGATGGCCTCGTCCCCGGAGATCACCTCTGTCCGGAGTGCTTTTTCCTGATATCCGCTCAGTGAACCATCCGCCTCAAAATAGAGGATATCTCCAATTGCGATCTCTGCACCAGACTGCACCGCAGCTTGATGCAGCTTCTCATAGTAAGAGGGATCGATGGAATCATCCGAATCCACAAAGCCGATCCAGTTTCCGCGGACAGTATCCAGCCCGGCGTTGCGGGCTGAGCTCACCCCGCCGTTCGGTTTGTGAATGACCCGGATGCGGCTGTCCTTGGCTGCCGCCGCATCGCACAGGGCAGGGCAGCCGTCCGGGGAGCCGTCGTCTACCAAGATCAGTTCAAAATCCGTGAAGGTCTGGGCAAGGATGGAGTCGATGCACTCGTTCAGATATCGTTCCACCTTGTACACCGGCACGATGATGCTGATCTCCGGGCGGCTCTCCGCTCTCTTTTCACTCACAACATTCTCTCCTTCACGACTTCTGATCAGGCCCAGCCTTTCAGGTGATAATAAACGGTTTTGTTCCGGAACCACACGGCCGCTTCCAGCTTATTGCGCAGGGTATCTGCCCCGGCCTGTCTGACCTCTGTTTCTGCCTTGCGGATCAGATCGATGGTCTGCTGTACCTTCGGGTCATTCCGGTCTTCCGGGGGAAGGTTTTTCATGATCTTTTTGAAATAACCCTTCATAACTGCATACTGCAGGTATGCCGCATCTTTTTGACCGTACTTCATCGTGCACTGAAGCATCCTGTAATTTGCTTCGATCTCATCCAGATTTTTCAGAATGATTTTTCTATGCGTGACACTTTGAGGATTGATCCGGAAATGGTAAAGCGGTTCTGCCAGACATGCCGCTTTATTGATCTGTTCCAGAATAGCCGAAGACATAAATGCATCTTCATAATCTTTTCCATCGAGAAAGCGGTTTGCTTTTACCAGTTCCTGCCGCTGCAGCTTGCTTGTCACATGAACCATCGGTGTTGCACGGATCCGCCGGGCCGCTTCGGCAGCAGTCAATACCTCATCGCGGAGCGGGAGGTCTTTATACACACTTGCCGAGCCATCCGCTTCCATGTATAAAATATTGCTGACGGCGATCTCCGCGCCGGCCTGCTGGGCCGCATGGTACAGTTTTTCATAGTAGGTCTTATCGATGAGATCGTCCTGATCCACAAATCCGATCCAATTTCCACGGGCACTGTCGATGCCCGCATTTTTGGCACCGTCCACACCTTTGTTTTTCTGATGGATCACCCTGACCCGGCTGTCTCTTTTTGCAATGGCATCACACATGGCGGGACAGTTATCCGGGGAACCATCGTCCACCAGAATCACTTCAAAATCCCTGAAAGTTTGGTTCAAAATAGCGTCAACGCACCCATTCAGATATTTTTCGCCTTTATACACCGCTACGATGATGCTGATCTCCGGACGCTTTTGTTCTGTCATGCTTCTGTTCCTCTTCTCACATTCGTGTTTTTCCGACACATGCTGCTTCTATTATACATTGTTTTTCCGCCGCTGAAAAGTGCAAAAAATCCCCGCAGACAGCACAAAGGCATCTGCGGGGATTTTCAGTCCGGGAAGCCGGCAGATAGTTTCTCCAGCGAATGACCGGGAAGTGGGGCCCCGGCGAGCTTTGCTCGATGGGGCGGAACCGTGGGTTCTGCAACTGCAACGACCGCCGCCAATGGCGGAAACAGGGAGTTGCCGTTGGGGCCGCGGTCAGCGAGACGCAAGCGAATGCGATGCGGCTGCTGGGTACCGCAACCCGTCGCTGTTCGCGGAGAAAGCTATCTGCCGGCCCTCTATTCGTTATTCTTCGCTCTTATCGTCCGCTTCCGGGGTCTCGGCGGCAGAGGCTGCATCGGCGGCCTCCATGGCGGCCAGCTGCTCTGCGGTGGGCTCGGCATCGGCGTCGGAGGTGTCGATCTGTTCGGTCTGTGCCTCGTCGTCGTGGTCGGTGCGGGCCAGCACCATCACCTTGTCGTTCTCGCCCAGACGCATTACCCGCACGCCGGAGCCGTAGCGGCTCTGCAGCGGGATCTCGTTGGCGTGCAGACGGATGATGATGCCCTCCTGACTGCTCAGCAGCACGTCGTCCACATCGTCCACGATCTTGACCGCAGCCACCTTATCCTTGGCGGCATCGTAGTTGCGGATGCCCTTGCCGCCGCGTGCGGTGATGCGGTAGGTGTCGATATCGGACCGGCGGCCCTTGCCGTTCTCGGTGACGGTGAGCACCGTGCCGCCCTCGCGGCAGATGCACACACCCACAACTTCATCCCCCTCGGCCAGACGGATGGCGCGCACGCCGTGGCCGCTGCGGCCCATGGGACGTGCATCCTCTTCGTTGAAGCGGATGGCCTGACCGTTGCGGGTGGCAACGATGAGCATATCGTGGCCGGAGGTCAGGCGGGTCCATGCCAGTGCATCGCCCTCGTTCAGGGCAATGCCGATCAGGCCGGACTTGCGGATGTTGGCATACTGCTCCAGCGGGGTGCGCTTGATAAGGCCCTGCTTCGTGACCATGGTCACAAAGCCGCCCTCGGTGTCAGCTTCCTTCGACTGGCAGATCATGTTGGTGACCTTTTCGCCCTCGGCCAGCTGCAGCAGGTTGACGATGTTGCTGCCCTTGCTGGTGCGGCTGCCCTCGGCAATGGTGTAGCCCTTGATGCGGAACAGACGGCCCCGGTCGGTGACAAAGAGCACATAGTCGTGGGTGGAGCCTACGAACATCTCCTGCACGATGTCCTCTTCCTTGCGGGTCATGCCGGAGATGCCGCGTCCGCCGCGGCGCTGTGCCTGATAGGTGGCCTTGAGCTGGCGCTTGATATAGCCGGCCTCGGTCAGGGTGTAGACGCACTGTTCCTCAGCGATCAGGTCCTCGATATCCACCTCACCGGTGACCGACTGGATCTCGGTGCGGCGCTCGTCGCCGAAGCGCTTCTTCATTTCCAGCAGCTCTTCCTTGACGATGGCAAGCACACGGGCGTCATCGGCCAGAATGGCCTCCCAGTTCTCGATCTTGGCCTGCAGGCTGGCAAGCTCTTCCTCGATCTTCAGGATCTCAAGGCCTGCCAGACGGCCCAGCTGCAGCTTGACGATGGCATCTGCCTGCGGGTCGTCAAAGCCGAACTGCTCCATGATGGCAGCCTTGGCCTCTGCCATGCCGCCCTTGCAGGCGCGGATGGTGGCGATCAGCTCGTCCACGATGTCGGTGGCCTTCTTCAGGCCTTCCAGAATGTGGGCGCGCTCCTTGGCCTTTTTCAGGTCGTACTGGGTGCGGCGGCGCACCACCTCGTCCTGAAACTCCACGTATTTCTGCAGCATCTGCTTCAGGGTGAGGACCTTCGGCACCTTGTGGTCGATGGCCAGCATGATGACGCCCACGGTATCCTGCAGCTGGGTGTACTGGTACAGCTGGTTCAGGATGACCTGTGCGTTGGCGTCCTTGCGGATGTCCACCACGATGCGCATACCCTTGCGGTTGGTCTCATCGTTCAGGCCGGTGATGCCCTCAATGCGCTTCTCCTTGACAAGGTCGGCCATGTTCTCGATAAGGCGGGCCTTGTTGACCATATACGGGATCTCGGTAATGATGATCTGGGTGCGGCCGTTCTTGGTCTCCTCGATGGTGGCGCGGCCCCGCAGGGTGATCTTGCCCCGGCCGGTGGCGTAGGCGGCGCGGATGCCGCTGCGGCCCATGATGATGCCGGCAGTGGGGAAGTCCGGGCCCTTGATGTATTCCATCAGGCCGGGCAGGTCGATGTCCGGGTCGTCGATATAGGCGATGCAGCCGTCAATGACCTCGCTCAGGTTGTGGGGCGGGATGTTGGTGGCCATGCCGACCGCGATACCCTGACTGCCGTTGACCAGCAGGTTGGGGAAGCGGCAGGGCAGCACGCTGGGCTCCTTCTTGGTCTCGTCAAAGTTGGGGTCCCAGTCGATGGTGTCCTTCTCGATATCGGTCAGCATCTCCACCGCCATGCGGCTCATGCGGGCCTCGGTGTAACGGTAGGCAGCCGGGGGGTCGCCGTCCACAGAACCAAAGTTACCCTGACCATCCACCAGCGGATAGCGCAGAGAGAAATCCTGTGCCAGACGGACCATGGCATCGTAGACCGATGCATCGCCGTGGGGATGGTACGAGCCCAGCACCGCACCAACGGTGTCGGCGGATTTGCGGTAGGGATGGCTGGGGTCGTTGCCGCGCTCATGCATGGTGTACAGAATGCGGCGGTGGACGGGTTTCAGGCCGTCGCGCACGTCGGGCAGAGCGCGGGACACGATGACCGACATGGAGTAGTCCAGAAATGCGGTCTCGATCTCCTTTTTCACATCGCGGATGATCTTTTTGGTTCCGCTGCCCGGTATCATCACATAATCTTCTTCCATTGTTTCCTCCGTAGGGTTTGACCCTCTCTTTTGTACAGGAAAGGGATTTTTTTCTCGGAAAACAGCCTTGCCCTCTCAGGCGCTTACACGTCCAGCTTTGCGTACTGGGCGTTGGTCTCGATAAAGCGGCGGCGGGGCTCCACCTGATCGCCCATCAGGATGGTAAAGGCTTCGTCGGCCTTCTCGGCGTCGTCAATGGTGATCTGCACGATCACCCGGTTGTCCGGGTTCATGGTGGTCTCCCACAGCTGTTCGGGGTTCATCTCACCAAGGCCCTTATAGCGGTTCACCTTGGCACCCGGCATCTCCTGCGAAAGCACGGCCATTTCGGCGTCGTTGTAGGCATACTTGATGGTGTTGCCCTTCTGCACCTTGAACAGGGGCGGCTGGGCCACATACACATGGCCCTGCTCGATGAGCGGGCGCATATAGCGGAAGAAGAAGGTGAGCATCAGGGTGCAGATGTGGGAGCCATCCACATCTGCATCGGCCATGATGAACACTTTATCGTAGCGCAGCTTGGAGATATCGAACTCGTCCCCAATGCCGCAGCCCAGCGCCAGAACCACCGGCATCAGCTTGTCGTTGCCGTAGATTTTGTCGGCGCGGGCCTTTTCCACGTTCAGCATCTTGCCCCACAGCGGCAGGATGGCCTGAATGGCCGAGTCGCGGCCCATCTTGGCGGAACCGCCTGCAGAGTCGCCCTCGACGATGAAAATTTCGGTGCGGCTGGGGTCTTTTTCGCGGCAGTCTGCCAGCTTGCCGGGCATCCGGCTGGTCTCCAGCGCGCTCTTGCGGCGCACCAGCTCGCGGGCCTTTTTGGCAGCGGCGCGGGCGCGGGCGGCCTGGGTGGCCTTTTCAAAAATGGCCTTTGCCACGCCGGGGTTCTCCTCAAAGAACTCCATCAGTTTGGAGTAGACCATGTTGGAAACCAGGGTGCGGATCTCCGTATTGCCAAGCTTTGCCTTGGTCTGGCCCTCAAACTCCGCCTCCTGCAGCTTGACCGAGATCACGCAGATCAGGCCCTCGCGGACGTCTGCACCGGACAGGTTCTCGTCCTTGTCCTTCAGCAGGCCGTGGCTGCGGCCGTAATCGTTGAACACGCGGGTCAGGCTGTTCTTGAAGCCCTCCTCATGGGTGCCGCCGTCCGGGGTGTTGACGTTGTTGGCAAAGCTCAGCAGCAGCTCATTGTAGCTGGAATTGTACTGCAGTGCGATCTCCGCCATGCCGCGGTCGGTCTGGCCCTTGAGGTAGATGACGTTGGGGTGCAGCACATCCAGCTTGCGCTTCTCGCCCAGATAGGTGACGAAGCTCTTGATGCCGCCCTCGTAGCACATAACCTCGGTGCGGTAGCAGGGATCGCCCTCCTTGCCGTCCTCCAGCACGGGGGTATACATCTCGCGCTCGTCGGTCAGGGTGATCTTGACACCGGCGTTCAGGAAGCTCTCCTCCCGCAGGCGCTTTTCCAGCGTGTCGAAGTCGTACACGGTGGTGTCCTTGAACATCTCCGGGTCCGGCTTGAAGGTGACCCGGGTGCCGGTGACGCCATCGGCTACGGTGCCGATGCACTTGAGCGGGCCGTCCGGGTCGCCGCGGCGGAAGGTCTGCTCGTACTCCTTACCGTCGCGGCGCACATCGACGGTGAGCCACTCGGAGCAGGCGTTGACCACCGAAGCACCCACGCCGTGCAGGCCGCCGGCCACCTTATAGCCGGAGTTCTCGCCGCCGAACTTGCCGCCGGCGTGCAGGATGGTGTAAACGACGGTGACGGCGGGCAGGCCGGTATCGGCCTGAATGTCCACGGGGATGCCGCGGCCGTTATCCGTGACCTGAATGATGTTGTCCTTGAGGATCTTCACCTCGATGTGGTCGCAGTAGCCGGCCAGCGCTTCATCGATGGCGTTGTCCACGATCTCGTAGACCAGATGATGCAGGCCCCGCTCGCCGGTGGAGCCGATATACATGCCCGGGCGCTTGCGCACCGCTTCCAGACCCTTCAGGACCTGGATCTCGCTGGCATTATACTCATGGTCGGTAGCGGTTTCGGCATTTGTGCTGGTAATGATTTCTTCTGCCATTTCCTTTCTCCCTTTTGTTCGTTTTTGCGTTTGTTTTTTCAAATTATAGCAAAGCGGGAACCGGTACACCAGGGTGTACTTTTTTCTCGCAGTTTTGTTGTGTTTTTACTCCCCGGCCGCAGAGGGCGTTCCGGCTGGCGCGGTGCGGCTTTCCGGGCAGTTCCGGGGCTTTCCCATCCCTCTTTTTCTGTGGGTTTTCTGCCCGTTTTCCTCAAATCTTACTCCACCATCTTTTCGGCTCTGCGGCGCATGGCAGCAGGGGACAGCTCGGAAAGATAGACCGTATCCACCACCGCGCCGTCTGCCAGCACATAGCTCTGGGGCAGCTCGTCCGAAAGGCTCACCACCGCGCCGTTCTTCTGGGCATAGTTCAGAAACTCCCGGCCCCGGGGGGTGATGGTAGTGGTCTCCAAGTTGAAGATGCCGATGATATCCCGGTCATTCAGCACGTAGTCGCGCCCCAGATGAATATACATACAGTATTTTCCTCATTCCGGCAGCTCATGCATAAAACGCCGTTTATGCACAGGCTTTGTATGGACTTTTGCAGCATTTATCCCGGTCAGGCCCGGCTCAGCACACCGCCGTTCATGCGGTACACCTCGCCGTCCGTTTTCAGGAACGCAGTATCATCGCAGCTGGTGACGAAGGTCTGCTTTTCCTTCATGCGGGTGAGCAGATACTGCTTGCGGCCCTCGTCCAGCTCGCTGAGCACATCGTCCAGCAGGAGCACCGGGTGCTCTCCGGTGATCCGGGCAGCGGCAGCCGCCTCGGCCCTTTTTAGGCCCAGCCCGCCCTGCTTG
>OAVJ01000874.1_pt1 | contig 14844 bp, 15 predicted proteins | sample 1516901 | NCBI WGS metagenome assembly OAVJ01 (sample SAMEA2580073, study PRJEB22360) | human gut metagenome | biome: human gut; feature: human-associated habitat; material: faeces | place: Denmark | collected 2008/2010 | reverse complement strand
GAACCCATTCTTGGGGGGGAATAAAAGCTTCAGACAACCCCAGCCGATACAGTTGCAAAGGATATTGCAAAATATCAGACAATTGCAGGCACGGATAAGAATACTTACATTGCTGATACAGCTAAGAGCAATTATGATGCAACAATTGAACAGTATAATACAGCAATTGAGAAGTTAAAGACATCGAATGCAGAACTGGAAGAAAAGAATAAAAAACTTGCATACCAGAAGCAGTATGTGGACAGCTTTATTGAAAAGGCAAATTATACAGGCACAGGTGATGGAATTTATAATCCGACGACACTTGATGAGGCCAGAAAGTATTTGTCTGACAGAGAGTCAGAGTTAGAAGCTAAAAAAACAGATGGAACCATTACGGATGATGAAAAGTTAGAATTGGAAGCAGTAAAGACTGTTTCAAAAACAGTGAGTGATGATACACTTGTATTTACAAGAACACAGAAGACAGATGACGATGGCAATGTGTCATATACAAGTGATGTGGATTCATTGCTTACAAGTACAGAAGCTTCTATTACATCAAATAACGAAACAATTGCGGCGAATAATACATCAATCAATCAGTATTATACGGAAGCGGGCGTAGACAGCACCAATGCAGCACAGGTAGACAGCACCAACGGAAAGATTCTGCTAAGCTACAGTGATGCAATCACAGGCAGCAATTCACTGGCAACAGGCTATCAGGCAGCAGCTACCACGCAGTATGAGTATGCTGTGAGCATGGTAGAAGCCTACAATGCATATACAGCAGGTACAGCTACAGATTCTCAGAAAGAATTGCTCGGACTGTCCACCTCGTCATCAACAGATACAACATCAGCAGTCCGTATTGCCGGAAGCAATGCACAGATTGAACTTAATGGTGCAGTATTTGAAAATACGACCAATAACTTCTCAATCAATGGTTTAACGATTCAGGCAACAGCACTGACAGGCAACGAAGCGGTAACGATTACGACAGACACAGATGTCGATGGTATCTATGATACGATTAAAGATATGCTCTCAGAGTATAATGAACTGATTAAGACGTTAGATACTGCTTATAATGCGGAAAGTGCAAAGGGCTATGAACCATTGACAGATGATGAAAAAGAGTCCATGTCTGATGATGAGGTCGAAAAGTGGGAAACAAAGATTAAGGATTCCCTGCTTCGTAATGATGGAACATTAAGCAGCGTGGTTTCTTCTATGAAAAATTCAATGCTTGCAGGAATTACAATTGATGGAAAAACTTATAATCTTTCGGATTTTGGTATTTCTACAGGAAGTTACTTCTCAACATCAACAAATGAAAAGGGTGTATATCACATTGATGGTGATGAAGACGATTCAACATCAAAAGGTAATACAGATAAATTAAAAGCCGCCATTGCCAATGATTCGGATACGGTCATTAAATTCTTTTCACAGCTGGCAAATAACCTGTACAGTACACTGAACAAAAAGCTGGGAACATCAAACAGCATGAGCAGTTATATGTCCATTTACAATGACAAGGAGATGGCAACACAGTATTCAGAATATAAGACGAAGATTTCAGACCAGGAAACAAAGATTTCAACATGGGAAGATTATTATTATAAGAAGTTTTCAAGAATGGAATCTGCACTGGCTTCATTAAATTCACAGGCATCTTCTATTTCTGGATTATTTGGCTGATAAATACAGCATGCAGGAGGAAAAATCGTGGCAGTAAATAATGCATATGCACAATACAGTAACAATAAAGTCCTCACCGCATCCCCGGCAGAACTGACATTGCTCCTTTACGAAGGGGCAATTAAGTTCTGCAATATTGCGATGATGGGGATTGAAGAAAAAAATATCCAAAAGACACATGATAACATCAAAAAGGCACAGGCGATTATTGAGGAATTACAGGCAACATTAAATCATTCATATAAAGTTGCAGAAGACTTTGATAATGTATACCGTTATATTTATAGTCTGCTTACAGATGCCAATATCCATAAGGATAAAGAAACGTTAGAGAAGGCTTTAAATGAAATCCGCGGTATGCGGGATACATGGAAACAGGTTATGAAAAGCGCAAAAAGTGTGTAACTCATTGAATGTGGAAGTATGTACACGAAAAATGAGGAGCAGATATGGATACAGAAAATTATCTTCAGATTATGATTGACAGTCTGGTTCAAAAAGAAGAATTGCTAAAGCAGATTGTAGATTATAATGAAAAACAGCAGGCAATTATTACGGCAGCAGAATTTGATGATCAGGCTTTTGAGCAGAATTTAAGCGATAAAGGCGAACTGGTAGAAAAAATTCTTAAGCTAGATGAGGGCTTTAATTCCGTCTTTAACCGTGTAAAAGACGAAGTACAGCACAATAAAGCAAAGTTTAAGCAGCCATTACAGCGGTTAAAAGAGCTGGTGTCGGCGGTTACGGACTTGGGTGTCCGGATACAGGCACAGGAGCTGCGCAATAAACAGCTGGTCGAAAAGCGGTTTGCACAGATGCGCAAGGAATTAAGTAATGCCAAGCGTACAACCAGCAAGGCGAATGCGTATTATAAGAATGCCAACAAGCTGAATAATTACGAATCGCATTTTTTAGATCAAAAAAAATAAAAAAAGTTTATATTCGGGCTAAAGTATTCTAAAATACACCCGATATAATAAATGTAAGTAATCAAGAAGGTTACTAAAAATAATAACGGCGGCATGGAAGCCGCTACATATTCAAGGAGGAAGAATATTATGGTAGTACAGCACAATTTGTCAGCAGCCAACACTAACAGACAGTTAGGTATCACAACAAACGGACTTCAGAAGTCTACAGAAAAGTTATCATCAGGTTACAAGATTAACCGTGCAGCAGATGATGCAGCTGGTCTTTCAATCTCAGAAAAGATGAGAAACCAGATCAGAGGTCTTAACAAGGCATCTGACAATGCTCAGGATGGTATCTCTTTAGTACAGACAGCTGAAGGTGCTTTAAATGAAGTACATTCTATGCTTCAGAGAATGAGCGAACTTGCAGTTCAGGCTGCTAACGATACTAACCAGGCAGTTGATAAGAATGCTCTTGAAGCAGAAGTTACTCAGTTACAGACTGAAATCAAGAGAGTTGGTTCTACAACTCAGTTCAATAAGATGAACATCTTAGATGGTACTTTTACTGCCAAGAAGCTTCAGGTTGGTGCAAATGCTAATCAGACAATCAGTGTTTCAATCTCAGCTTTAGCAGGTGTAACAAACGAAGCATTAACAACTCATGTAAGTGGTGCAGCAGCTCAGAGTGCTATTACATCAATTCAGTCATCTATCACAAAGTTATCTACACTTCGTTCTAAGTTAGGTGCTATTCAGAACAGACTGGAACATACTGTTGCTAACCTTGATAACATCAGCGAAAATACTCAGTCAGCAGAATCACGTATCAGAGATACAGATATGGCTGAAGAGATGGTTCAGTACTCAAAGAACAACATCTTACAGCAGGCTGGTCAGTCTATGCTTGCACAGGCAAATCAGGCAAATCAGGGTGTTCTTTCATTACTTCAGTAATTGTAAGTATTTGTGCGATCATAAGAAAAGAGAGTCAGCGTTTGCTGGCTCTTTTTTCAATTTATAAACTATAAAGAGGGATAAGTATGGAGTTACAGACAGTATATAATGAATTGTTAGAAAGCGCAGTGGAGTTGTACCATAATGAAGAAAAAGGATTGCAGCATTTTTATACGGTAATTCAACCATTGGAAAAAATTATAGAAGAATTGGCATCGATTATAGGAGAAGAATTATCAGAACATATAACTAGTCTGTATGATGCAGTACGTAATCAGGATAAACTGGCACTGGCAGATATGATATATTATGAGTGGTGTGACTGGATAGAACAGTTGGCAGAATTAAAAGGGGAGCAGTTTAAAAAGCAAACACGTGCAGTCCGGAAGAATGAGAACGAGTCTATAGAAGATGCGTGCGCTAATTATGAAAAAAATGTATATAATTTAAAAAAAATGCATCTGGATATATATGACGATTTGATTGAAGCCAGTAAAACTTTTAATGCACAGGATGAAGATATTATTGTGGATTTGAGTGGTAATATAGCAGTAAAATCAGAGGAAGGATATTGGTGGGGGCTGAATAGCTTTTATAATCGCAGTCATGCTGTAAAGTTGGGAATAGAGCCATTACTTGCTAAAGGTTCTATTAGTATTCTTTTTATTATGGGCATGGGAAATTTGGATTACATTAAAGAAATTATTAAAAAATTATCTGGTGATACGATAGTATTTATTTATGAGCCGGATAAACGTATATTTACAGCGAATATGTATTATAATGATTTTACAGAAATTTGTACTAGAAAAAACACTTATTTTTTTGTGGAAGGGATTAATGAAAGTAAAATTGCTAATTTTGTCATGCTTTTTTGCAATAATATGACAGTGAAATATGCTATAACATTTATTTCACCGGGATATAAAATTTTATATAAAAAACAGTTGGAGAATATTGCAGAAATAATTCAGGCGGAAATGTTAAGAGCAATAACGGTGGATAATACAATAAAGGATCGCTACAATATTATTAATTATAACAGAATTATGAATATACCGTTTATTTTAAAAGGTATTTCGTTAAGCGGATTAAAACAGGCATTTTTAAGTTATATAAATATGGAAAAAGTACCGGCAATTGTAGTGGCAGCAGGACCTTCTTTGGATCAAAACATAAATATAATAGAAAAAGCAAAGGGAAAAGCGTTTATTATTGCAGTGGATTCTGCAATACGATTGTTAGAAGCAAACGGTATTGAACCAGATGCGTTTGTAACCATTGATCCTATTAAACCAAAGGTGCTTTTTGAAAATCAACTGGCGCAAAAAACACCGGTATTCTATTGTACGCATAGTTCAGAGGAAGATTTGCAATTGTTACATGGAATGAAAATTTTTTGCAGAACGGATGAATTTATTTTAGAAGAAATTAAGCAAAATGAAGAAGAAATCAACGCGGGTGGTAATGTAGCAAGTACAGCTTATAGTATAGCGGAATATCTTGGATTCAAAACAATTATTGCAATTGGTCTGGATTTGGCATTTAAGGAAAATAAAAAACATGCATCAATAGTGTATAATGATGGTGGTGTAACACAAAAAGAGGAGGAAGCGGGAAAATATACATATGTTAAGGGACAGAATGGTGAAATGCTGCGCACATATCATAATTTTATGATTTATAAAGAATGGTTTGAAAGTCAGATTAAGGAATCGGGTATACAATTTATCAATGCAACAGAAGGTGGAGCATATTTAGAAGGGGCAGAGTATATGACTTTTGAACGTGCGGTAGAGCAGTTCTGTACGCAAAAAATTGATATTGATTCTATTATTAAAAATTGCCCTAAAACATTTTCAGAAGATGTTTACAGCAATATACCGCGATATCTTGAGAAACTTGAACAGGAATGTAATGAAGCTAAAAGTGGTTTTTGGAATTGTAAAAAATTATATGAATCATTGATAAAATGTAAAGATACAAAAAAAATGCAGAATACATTACATAAAATTGACAAAATTAACATTCATATGAATCAGCTGACTATAGCACCGATTATTAATGATTATTCTTCAAAAGAAGTTGACAATGAACTGGAGCAGTTGTATGGAGAACGAAAGGATGATAATTTATATCAGCAGGTTATGTCAGTTGCCAGGGATGGAATAAGGGTGTCTGAGATTTTCTTGAAAAATGTGGACAAAACAAAAAAATTAATTCATGAGTGTATTATGAAAACAGCAGAAAAGTAAAGGTAGCGAACAATGTCGGATACAAGAAATGATATGAAATTATATACAGTATGTATTGAAATGGTGTGTGTGATAGATGAAATTCATGATGGAATTTGCAGTCAGAATGATTTTATAGTACAACAAAAATTGTCACAGGTATTAAAAATAATACAAAGTGAAGTTCAACAGATACTGTCGGTAAATAACGAAGAAGAACAGCAATTGTGGATGGATGTATTAGCACAATTATTGTCAGCACAGGAACAGGAAGATTACAGTCGTATTGATGATGCTGTATATAAACTAAAAAATATGATAATAGGTATTATTTTTAGATATCAACAGTGTGGCATACATGAACCGATAGAGGAAGAAAAGCTGGCAACAATTTCGGATGACTATATTTTGTTTGATTCGCAAATGGGAAAGTATGCTTTAAAAGTACATACAAAAACATGCGATCACCAATTGTGCAGTAGTTATGATCCTTATGAAGAAGGAATGCAGATTGCCCGTACAGCATATCAGCAGGCTGTAAAAACAGATATTTACGGAATTAAACAATTACATATTGTAGGTCTTGGACTGGGGTATCATGTGCTTGCACTTTCAAAGTATGCGGATATATCGGATATTTTTGTTTATGAAACAGATAGAAATATTATTCAGATTGCATTGACAGTTCAGCCCGAACTTAATGAAAATACAAAAGTGCATATTGTAGAAGATGAAAAACTAGAATGTTTTTCCAGGGTAATTGATAAAAATGAAAATATATTTATTTATAGGCCGGCAATTAAAACTATAAAAAATTTGCAATTGCGTAATATTCTTCAAAATTACTATATGAAGACAAGTGGGATGTATTATCAAAATGGAATATTAAGATACAATTTTAGCAGAAATGTTCAGCTGCAATCTTCAAATGTTGAAATTTTGAAAAAACATTTTACAGGAAATTGGTGTATATTAATTGCTGGTGGTCCATCGTTAGACGAACAGATTGAGGAATTGAGAAAAATTCAATGCTCAAAGGCACCGGTTATTTTAATAGCGGTTGGTACAGTTTTAAAAAAACTTATTCATAATCAAATTTATCCGGATTATGTGGTTATTACAGATGCAAAGGAAGGTATGATTCGACAGATACAGGATATAGATACGAAAAAATGTAAAACAAACCTTTTATATTTGTCAACGGCTGCATGGGAAGTTTCATATGCGTGGAAAGGTGAAAAGTATATTATTTATCAAAAGGATTTTGAACCGGCCGAATCAATCGGAACACATCTGCTGGTGGAAACAGGCGGCTCTGTTTCCACGACAGCATTTGATTTATGCCTGCAATTTGACTGCAAAGGTATTATAGCAGTAGGATTAGATTTGGCATTTTATCAAAATCACAGTCATGCATCAGATACGGCAGGACAAAGAAATGTAACAGATACTGGAATATATGTAGAGTCGGTTACAGGCGAACAGATTATGACAAGTAGAAACCTTTTGTCCTATAAGGAGTGGATTGAATATAGAATACAGAAAAGAAGTGCTCAGGAACTAAAAATACGGCTGATAAATAGTTCAAAAGGCGCGCTTATTTCAGGAATGGAAAATATATCCTTGTCTGAAATACTAGGACAGATTATTAAAGAATGATATGATTACAGCCGATATATAACATAGGGTTGTATGAAACAACTATAAGATGCAGGGAGGCAGACAGATGTTAAATAACAAGACAATTCTTATTACAGGTGGTACAGGTTCTTTTGGTAATGCGTTTACAGAGTATGTGTTAGAGCATTACAATCCGAAAAAGATTATCATATATTCCAGAGATGAATACAAACAGTTTATAATGTCAAACAGATTGAAAAAATATAGTTCAAAGCTGAGATTCTTTATTGGTGATGTACGGGATAAAGAGCGGTTATACAGAGCATTTGACGGTGTGGATTATGTGGTTCATGCGGCAGCTTTAAAGCAGGTGCCGGCATGTGAATATAATCCGATGGAAGCTGTTAAGACGAATATTGACGGTGCGATGAATATTGTTGATGCAGCGCTGGATTGCGGTGTTAAGAGAGTGGTTGCACTGTCTACGGATAAAGCGGTAAATCCGATTAATCTTTATGGCGGTACAAAACTGGTATCTGATAAATTATTTATTGCAGCAAATGCTTATGCAGGAAGCAAAGATGTATGTTTTTCAATTGTGCGTTATGGTAATGTGGCAGGAAGCAGAGGTTCTGTTATTCCGTTCTTTAGAAATATTGTGGAAAATGGTGGAACAGAACTTCCGATTACTGATTACCGTATGACAAGATTCTGGATTAGTCTTGAGGAAGGCGTTCAGCTGGTTATTAAGGCGTTAAGTGAGGCAAAAGGCGGAGAAACATTTATTTCAAAGATTCCGTCCTTTAAAATTACGGATCTTGCGCAGGCTATTTTACCGGGGTGTAAAATGCCGGAAGTCGGTATCCGTGAAGGCGAAAAGCTGCATGAGGTTATGGTGACAAGAGAAGATTCTATGAATACATACGAATATGAGAAGCATTTCATCGTATATCCACATATGGACTGGTGGGACGAATCAAAGATTCAGCCGGGTGGAAAGAAGATTGAACAGGGATTTGAATACAGTTCAGGGACCAATACAGAGTGGCTGTCAGTGGAACAGATTTCAGAATTGTTGAAGAATGTCGAAGGGCATGAATAATATTAAATAAAATAAAGAGAGAAGCGTGAAGTGTTATGTTTATACCATATGGAAGACAGAGTATTAATGAACAGGATATAGAGGCTGTAGTAAATGTCTTGAAATCAGATTATTTAACGACAGGTCCTAAAATTGCAGAGTTTGAACGAAAAGTTGCGGATTATACAGGTGCAAAGTATGCAGTAGCAATTGCCAATGGAACAGCAGCACTTCATGCAGCATGTTATGCGGCAGGAATTGGTGAAGGCGATGAAGTCATTACAACACCGATTACATTTGCAGCATCTTCCAATTGCGTATTGTATTGTGGCGGCACACCGGTTTTTGCGGATATTAACCCGGAAACTTACAATATTTCTCCGGAAGATATTGAGCGAAAAATAACACCGAAGACAAAGGCAATCATTGCAGTCCATTTTACGGGGCAGCCATGTGAAATGGAACAGATTCACGTAATTGCACATAAGTATAACCTGATAGTTATTGAAGATGGTGCACACGCATTGGGTGCTGAGTATCAGGGAAAGCGTGTTGGCACTTTATCAGATATGACGACTTTCAGCTTTCATCCGGTAAAACATATAACAACGGGGGAAGGCGGCATGATTCTGACAGACAATCCAGAACTCTATCAGCGGTTAAAGCTTTTCCGTACTCATGGAATTACAAGAGAAGAAGAACTGCTCACAAAAAATGACGGACCGTGGTATTATGAACAGTTGGATTTGGGGTATAACTACCGCATTACAGATATTCAGTGTGCTCTTGGAGTATCACAGATGGACAGACTGCCGGAATTTTTAGAAAAAAGAAAGCAGATTGCAAAACGGTATAATGAAGCATTTGCTGCCAATGAGCAGATACAGCTGCCATATCAGAAAGAAGGCTGTGATAATGCATGGCATTTGTATGTGATACGGATAAAAAATGGAAAAAGAAAAGAGATTTTTGAAAAACTAAGAGCAGCCGGGATTGGTGTCAATGTACATTACATTCCGGTATATCAGCATCCATATTACAGGACACACGGATATGCAGAAGTTACCTGCCCGAATGCAGAGGAATATTATAAAGAATGTATCAGCCTTCCGATGTATCCGGATTTAAAAGAAGAAGAACAGGAATACGTGATAGAAAAAGTGTTGGAATATATTAGGTAATTAGTTTAAGCGATTTGGGAGATGATGGAAGTGAATAAAGAAATACAAATAGGAAAGCATACTATATCAAAAAATAGTCCGACATATATAGTAGCAGAAATGTCGGCAAATCATAATATGGACTTTAATAGGGCAAAGGCAATTATTGAAGCGGCAAAAAAATCTGGTGCAGATGCAATTAAAATTCAAACATATACACCAGACACAATTACGATTGATAGTGATATGCCTGCATTTAAAACAAAAGGAATATGGGAAGGAAGAACGCTTTATGAGTTATATGGAAAAGCGTATACACCATGGGAATGGCAGAAAGAATTGAGGGATTATGCAAATAAATTGGAATTGGACTTTTTTTCTTCCCCATTTGATCTTACTGCAGTGGATTTTTTAGAAAACTTAGAAGTGCCAGCATATAAGATTGCTTCTTTTGAAATTAATGATATCCCATTTATACGCAAAATAGCCAAAACCCGAAAACCTATTATAATTTCAACAGGTATAGCACGTTTAGAAGATATAGATTTAGCAGTAAGGACGTGCAGGGAAGAAGGTAATGATAAAGTGATTCTTTTGAAGTGCATTTCATCATATCCAGCACCATATGAAAATATGAATTTAAAAGTAATACCTAATATGGAACAGACATTTGATTGTATTTGTGGTTTATCTGATCATTCAATGGGAACGGAAATAGCAATTGCAGCAGTGAGCCTTGGGGCAAAGGTAATCGAAAAACATTTTACATTAAGCAGAAAAGATGGAGGAGAGGATTCTCAATTTTCAATGGAACCACATGAATTTAATCAAATGGTAATGCAGATTCGGAATGTCGAAAAAGCATTGGGAAGGGTTACATATGATTTAAATAAAGAACAGAAAGAGAGTCGTATTTATTCACGTTCATTGTTTGTTGTTAAGGACGTAAAAAAAGGAGAAGTGTTTACAAAGGAAAATGTAAGGTCAATTAGGCCTGGAATTGGTATGCATACAAAATACTGGGAAGAAATTTTAGGAGAAAAGGCCAGATGTGATATAAAGAAAGGAACACCTATGGATTGGAAATACGTGGAATGATTGGATGAAAGTTATGAATAGTCTGGAAAAAGAGTTGTGTAAAGAGTATGGTAGAAAATACGGTATATATACAGGTAATGGAACGACAGCAATGTATTTAGCATTTTGTGCTTTAAATATGCAGAGTAAAAAAGTAATATTTCCTGCTATATCATGTACGAATCCTGTTAATGCTGCAATATATGCAGGATATGAAGTGAATTTTTGTGATGTTAATGAAGAAAATTTCACAATTGATATATATTATTTAGAAAAAATGTTGAAAAATGGCGGTTATGGAATCGTGGTTCCTACACATATATATGGACATTTATGTAATATGAGTGAAATTACTGAATTATGTAATCGCTATGGTGTAGTGGTATTGGAAGATGCTGCGCAAGCATCGCAATTATATGGCAATGATATATCCATTACAAGTTTTGGACATACAAAGATTTTTGAAACAGTTTTTGGCGGTGGAATAGTTTTTACTGAAGGCGCAGATATTTATAATACAATGTGTGATATAAAAGAAAAGTTACCACATAAACCTTTAAATGAAAATGTAATTTTCGATAATTATAGAACTGAATATTATAAAATTGTACATCAAAGCGATTCAGAAGAAGAAAAAAATGCTGAATTAAAAAAGTTACAATTAAAAAATTGTGGATTATTTATATACCATGACGAGAAAAATCCTCAAGTATTAATTGAATTACAAAACAAACAGAAAATTATTGATTTGAGGAAAAAGAAACAGCAATTATATATAGAATTGCTTAATAAAAAATATGTGGATATTCCACAGTATACAAATGAAAATGAAGTGTTATGGCGTTTTTCGTTTTTGTATAAAGGAAATAGGGAAAAACTTCTTCAAATTGTCAGAGAAAAGGGGATAGATATTAGTAGCTGGTATCCATCATTAGCTATGATATATAAAAATGAACATTTAAGAAATGCGGATAATGTTAGTAAACATATTGTTAATTTATGGTTATCACAAGAACATAGTGAGGAACAAATTATTCATGAAGTTGCTATAATTAATAAATGTATGGAGGAATCAATGAATGACAAGCAGTAAAGAATTATGGACAAATTTACATAAAGAGTCGAGGTATCGTCCAAAGTATCCATCGGAAACAGTTGTACAGTATGTATTTCGTAATTTTGAGCGTTGTGGCAGTGAAAAAGTGTTGGATTTGGGATGTGGTGCCGGAAGGCATATTTTTTTTATGGCTGCAGAAGGAATTATTCCGTATGGATTAGATTATTCCAGTGAAGGGGTAACATATACACAGAACATGTTACAGGAACAGGGAATTGGAAAATATAGTTCCAATATTAAAGAAGGTTCTATGACAGAAATACCTTTTGAAAACGAAATGTTCGATGGAATTATATGTTATGGGCATTATATTATTTATGTTATAAAGATATTGAGCGTACAATATGTGAAATGGAGAGGGTGTTAAAACCAGGAGGAAAGTTTATGTGTGTTGTGCGTTCAACAGATGATTATCGCTGTCAAGAAGAAAATTGTAAAGAAACTGAAGAACCTAATACATTTTATATTGAAGTGGAAGACAAAAGTAAATGCGCACATAGTGAAAATGGAATGATTTTACATTTCTTTACGGAGCAGGAAATCACAACGTTGTTTAAGAATTTTGTAGAAATAAGTATTGATAAGATTACCGAATCACATAATAATGGGAAATTTAGTGATAGTAATTATATAATAATGGGAAAGAAGGCTATATAGATATGATAGTTTTAAGTGGACATCAGCCCAATTATCTTCCGTATCCGGGCTTAATAGGGAAAATATTACATTCTGATAAGTTTATCTATGTAAGTAATGTGCAATTGGAAAAAAAAAGCTGGCAAAATAGAAATCGAATTAAGGGTGCAAATGGAGAGATAATGTTATCGGTTCCAGTATTGACAAAAGGAAAATTTAATCAAACAATAAAGGATACACAGATAAATAATGAATTCGATTGGGAAAAGAAACATTTTCAAGCGATAAATTTAAGTTATAAGAAGTCCAAATACTATAATTATTATATAGATTTTTTTGATGATTTGTATAAAAAGGAATGGACATCATTAAATGATTTGGATATTTATATTACTAATTGGATATTAAACGAGTTAAAAATCAATACAAAAATATACTATGATACAGAGTATGATTTTATAGGAAAAAACAATGAATTATTGATAGAAATGACGAAAGCATTGGATTGTGATACATATCTTTCAAATAAAGGAAGTGAAAATTACGTAGATATTGATATGTTTGTAAAAAATGGATTGAATCATCAGTATTTAAATTACAAAGATGTGGAATATCATCAATGTTTTAAATCCCATCTACCGTATCTTTCAATTCTGGATATGCTTTTCAATTTGGGGAGTGAACAGACATATGATATTATTTCGGATAAAGCAAACTATGATTTTAGTGAATTAAATCAAAGATTAGGAGAATAAGAAATGAGTGATTTTATAATGAAACGTTCTCAAAACTACTTTTGGGAGAGAACGTTGGTAGAGATTGTAAAAAAGCCAGTGTTATTTTTGTGTAAAACACCGATAACCCCCAATATGATAACTTTTTTCAATCTTCTCGTAAATACAACTGCATGTTGTTATTTAGCGTATAAAAAGGAATATGTATTAACAGCAATATTTATTCAGCTTTATATGATGTTTGATGTAATGGACGGAAATCTAGCAAGAAATAAAAAAATGTGTTCAAATTTAGGGAAAAAATTGGATCAAATATCGGATTTTATATTTTTTACTATTTTTTATCTTATATTGGGATGGAATATGGATATTCCCTTTTGGTGGGCTGTTTGTGGTGTGATCACACAGCACATATATGGCTTAGTTGCAACATATTATATTGTACCCTATATTAGAAAAAATCAAAATTTCAAGAGAACACATTTAAAACAGTTCTTTTATGACCGAGGTGTGTTATTTGGAATGGATGCAACTTTGCAATGTTTATTAAGTACGATTTTATTATTAACACCATATAGAAATTATTTGTATTTTGTTAATATGTCTTTTTGGATATTGGATTTAATATATAGAATTTATGAAGTGCAGATACAAAAAAATAAATAATTTTAATGGAGAAAATAAAAATGATGGCTAGAAAAAAAATTGCTGTAATTACAGCAAGAGGAGGAAGCAAAAGAATTCCTAAAAAAAATATAAGAAGTTTTTGTGGAGTTCCAATTATTGCATATTCAATTAGGACAGCTTTAGAAAGTGAGCTGTTTGATGAAGTAATGGTATCGACAGATAGTGAGGAAATCGCTGAAATATCAAGAAAGTATGGTGCACATGTTCCGTTTATGAGAAGTGAAAAAAATTCAGATGACTATGCAACAACGGAAGATGTAGTTTTAGAAGTACTTGAAGAATACAGAAAATTAGGAAAATGCTATGATTATGTGTGCTGTATGTATCCAACAGCACCGTTTATTACATCAAATGAAATTTTAGAAGCAATGGAAAAAATGGAAAAATATAATCCAGCAGTAGTAATTCCGGTAGTCCCTTTTTCATATCCACCTCAAAGATGTTTTGTTATTGACAAGCAGGGGTATGCAAAATTTAAGTATCCACAGTATGTTCAGACACGTTCACAGGATTTAGAAAAACAGTATCATGATGCAGGACAGTTTTATGTTTATAATGTAAAAAAACTGATAGAGCAAAAAGGAATTATTGAAGAAAATTTTATGCCGATTATATTATCAGAATTGCAAGTTCAGGATATAGATACTGAAGATGACTGGAAAATAGCAGAGGTTAAATATAAAATGTTGGCAATGTAAAAAATATTGTACATATTTAAAGAGAAGGTGATTAATATTATATATTTTCGTACAGATGCGAATGATATAATTGCAACAGGTCATGTTATGAGATGTTTGACTGTGGCGAAGGAATTTACCCAAAATAATGAAGAAGTTTCTTTTATAGTATCAGATAAACAATCGGAAAAATTAATTATTAGTGAAGGATATCCGGTACATGTTTTAGATGTAGATTGGAAACATTTAGATGGTAATATAGAAGCT